>Ga0265300_10000987_pt1 | contig 28170 bp, 42 predicted proteins | sample AusTroGonzalo_MG_FD_193482 | JGI IMG/M metagenome (GOLD analysis project Ga0265300, IMG submission 193482) | Bovine rumen microbial communities from tropical cattle in Woodstock, Queensland, Australia - Gonzalo_03 | ecosystem: Host-associated > Mammals > Digestive system > Stomach > Rumen ...
CTTCAGAAGAAATCTCCCGAGTTATAGGGAATTTTTTGGATTTTGGTTAATTTTGGTTGACTTAGCAGGAGGTCGAACGAAATGGCAAGAAAAACGAAAACTTATAAAGACCTTGTCGAGATGGCGAGGGATTACGGCGTCGATCAGAACGCATTGTTCTTGACGGCGCTCAATCAATACTGCACTCAGCAGAAAGTCATCGACACAATCAACAAGGTTCTTCTCGAAGAAGACAATTTGATCACGACGAAGGAGTATGTCAAGAATCGTGAGAATGTTTATGCTCATCCTCTGATCAAGGAACTGCCTAAGCATGCCGACGCTGCGAACCGGACGGCCTCGGTCATCCTGGACATCATTAAATCGCTGGGACACAAGAAGGCTACGGGTGGAAAATTAGAGGATTTGCTAAATGACGAAGGATAATAAGAATTACATCCTCGACTATTACCAGCAGATTCAGAACGGCACGATCATCGTAGGCAGATGGATTCGCACGGTGATGGAGTTCCTTGTAAACGGCCTTCAGGCGAAACGGTTTTTCTATGACAACCGGAAAGCAAACAAGGCCATTAAGTTTATCGAAACATTTTGCCATCACTGCGAAGGCCGAAGCGATCTGATCAAGCTGGAACTGTGGCAGAAGGCTGTCGTCGCTTCCATCTTCGGAATCGTTGACGAGAACGGAGTTCGGCAGTTCCGGGAGGCCGTCGTCGTAGTCGCTCGAAAAAACGGCAAATCATTGCTCGCCAGTGCGATCGCAAATTATTGCCTTTTTCTCGATGGCGAATATGGTGCGAAGGTTTTCTGTGTGGCTCCGAAGCTGGAACAGTCGGACATCATATACAACGACATATGGCAGACGGTGCAAGCTGAGCCTGATCTTGAGCGACTGATAAAACGACGCAAGTCGGATTATTATGTCGAGTCAACGAACAGCTCTGTGAAGAAGATCGCATTCAACCACAAAAAGAGTGATGGCTTCAACCCATCGCTTACGATATGCGACGAGATAGCTTCCTGGCACGGCGATGCCGGTCTTAAACAATACGAAGTTATGAAGTCGGCGCTTGGGTCGAGGATCCAGCCGATAATATTATCAATAAGCACATCGGGATACGAGAACGAAGGAATATATGACGAGTTGATCAAGCGGTCGACTCGTTTTTTGTTGGGTGATTCCAAAGAGACGAGGCTCTTGCCGTTCCTTTACATGATTGACGATGTCAATCTGTGGAACGATATCAACGAGCTTCAGAAGTCAAACCCGAACCTGGGCGTCTCCGTATCGGTCGACTATCTGCTTGAAGAGATTGCAGTCGCTGAAGGCTCGCTTTCGAAGAAGGCCGAGTTCATGACGAAATACTGCAACATAAAACAGTCATCGTCACAGGCATGGCTGAACACGGTCGATGTTGAACGGGCTTGCGGTCCGGCGCTCAACATTGACGACTTCCGTGATTCGTACTGTGTCGGCGGTCTCGACTTATCCAGGACGACAGACTTGACGGCTGCGACGCTCGTGATCGAAAAGAACGGCGAGCTTTATGTGTTCGCAAAGTTTTACCTTCCGACCGAGAAGATTGAAGAAGCAACAGAGCGGGACGGTGTCCCGTACAAGATATACATACAAAAGGGATGGCTTGAGCCGTCCGGTGATAACTTCGTAGATTATCACGACTGTTTTGAATGGTTCATGTCTATGATCAGGGACCGGGAAATATATCCGCTTAAGGTCGGGTATGACCGTTACTCGGCTCAGTATTTAGTTCAGGACATGAAGGCTGTGGGCTTCCACATGGACGATGTTTTCCAGGGCTGGAATCTGTACCCGGTGCTTATGGAGTTCGAGGGACTTCTCAAAGACCGAAAGATACACATCGGCGACAACGCTCTGTTAAAAATGCATTTGCTCAACAGCGCCATCAAGATGGATGTCGAGCAGAACAAGGGCAAGCTCGTAAAGCTCAGCCCGACAGACCACATTGACGGAATGGCTGCGCTCATAGATGCGCTGACGGTCCGACAAAAGTGGTATGGCGAAATAGGCGACCAGCTAAAAAACTAAGAGGTTTAAAAAATGGGATTGTTTGACAGCATTTTCGGCAACAAGAAAAAGATGGAGGTTCAGGCGAGTTCGTACTTTAAAGCCCTGACGGCATACGAGCCGGTATTTCGTTCCTGGAACGGTGCGCTGTATGAGTCGGAACTTGTAAGGAGTGCGATCGATGCCCGTGCAAGGCACATCGCAAAGCTTAAGGTTGAGATTATCGGCAAGGCGAGGCCGTCACTTAAGTCACGCCTGAAGTTAAGACCGAACAGCTTTAATACTTGGTATCAGTTTTTATATAGGCTGTCGACAATCCTTGATATGCACAACACGGCTTTTATCGTTCCCGTGATTGACAAGTACGGCGACACGACAGGCATCTTCCCGGTGCTTCCCGAAAAGTGCGAAATCCTTCAGACGAAGGACGGCACGGCTGTGCTTAAGTACACATTCGCAGATCGTCAGACCGGAGCGTGTTATCTGTCCGAGTGCGGAATCATGACAAAGTTCCAGTATAAAAGCGATTTCTTCGGCGAGAGGAACAACGCACTCAATCCGACGATGGAACTGATCAACATGCAAGCCCAGGGAATCAAGGAAGCCATTAAAAACGGGGCTACTTATAGATTCATGGCTCGCACGAATAACTTCTCAAAGACTGACGACCTAAAGAAAGAGCGCCAGCGCTTCAGCGAAGAGAATTTCTCGAAGGAAGCCGGAGCGGGCGGGCTTCTGCTGTTCCCGAATACTTACCAGGACATTCAGCAGATTAAATCGTCGCCTTATACGATAGATCCCGAAGAGCGCAAGCTCATCCAGGACAATGTATATAACTACTACGCAGTTAATGAGGACATCATTCAGTCGAAGGCGGTCGGTGATAAATGGGACGCTTTCTATGAGTCGGTAGTCGAGACATTCTCGATTCAGTTCTCTGAAGTCACAACGACGATGCTCTTCTCCGACCGGGAAAGAAGCTTCGGCGCTGAAATCATAGCGACATCGAACAGACTTCAGTATATGAGCAATAAAGACAAATTAAGCGTGTCGGCTCAGATGGCTGACCGTGGTCTTATGACGATAAACGAGATTCGAGACATTTGGAATCTTCCGCCTGTTGAGGGCGGGGACATTCGTCCGATCCGTGGCGAATATTATTCGTTGGGTGATGAGGATGAGCCGGCCCCGAACGAAGAGGATCCGACGGAAGACAATACAGACGAAAGTGAGGAAGCAGTCAATGAGTAAAGAACTTCTTGAAAAAGTTACCCAGGGAAGACAGTACAGAAACATGACCGAGTTCCGTGCGCTTGAGGAAGCAACGGAAGGCGGAAACACATACAAGGTTCGTGGATATGCAACGACATACAACGAGCCGTACACGCTTTACAGCGACGAAAACCTTGAGATTCGTGAACAGGTAGCACCGGATGCATTCAACGAAGCAGACTTGTCTGATGTAATCATGCAGTACAACCACGAGGGAAGAGTTTTCGCAAGGACCAGGAACAATACCCTGTCGTTAGAATCTGACGAACATGGTTTGTTAATAAACGCAGATTTGGGCGGTACCGAGATCGGTCGCCAGCTTTACGAGGAAATCAACGGCGGATATACCGACCGTATGAGCTTCGGCTTCACTGTCGACGGTGAAGAGGTTGAAGAGAGTCGTGAGAAGGGACAGCGGACCATTTACCTCCGTACCATTACCCGAATCGGGAAACTTTACGATGTTTCAGCGGTAAGCATTCCGGCCAATGACGGAACCGAGATTTCAGCACGAAGCTTTGTTGACGGATTGATCGACAAAGAAAAGGCGGAGAGACTGATCGAGGCTGAAAACGAGAGGAAGGCAAAGGCAAAGGCAAAGCTTGAGCTGGAACTGGAACTTTTCAACAAGTAGAAAAGGAGTTTTTAAAAATGAAAATCAAAGACATGAAGATTGACGACATCGAAGCAAGAATGTCAGAAATCGAACAGGAAAAGGAAGTTCCTGAAGCTGACTGCGATGCTCTTGCTGAAGAAGTTAGAGCTTTGAAGGAACAGAGGAACAACCTTATCGCCGAAGCTGAAAAGCGTGAGGCAGATCTTAAGGCCGTAATTGACGGCGAAGTAGAGACCGAAAAGGTCGAAATAATCGAGGAGGAAAGAAAAGCCATGACAAATATGGAAGTAAGAAAGAGCGCTGAATATATCGATGCGTTCGCAAACTACATCAAGAGCGGTGACGATACCGAGTGCCGTTCACTTTTAACCGAGAATGTTGCAACCGGAACCGTTCCCGTTCCTGAGATGGTTGACGAGATCGTTAAAACCGCTTGGGACCGTGACGACATCACTCGTCTTGTTAAGAAGACCTATCTCAAGGGCAACCTTAAGATTGCTTTCGAGTATTCCGCAACCGGAGCAGCTGCTCACACCGAAGGAGCCGACGCTCCCAGCGCTGAGACTCTTATCCTCGGCATTACCGAGCTTAAGCCCGTTTCAATCAAGAAATGGCTCAAGATCTCTGACGAGGTTCTTGATCTCACCAGCGAAGCATTCCTTCGCTACATCTACGACGAGATCACTTATCAGATCGCTAAGGCAGCCGCTGCGGCTCTTATCGCTGATATCGAGGCTTGTGATACCGTTTCTACAAACAGCGGTTCCTCACATCTCTGCGCAGTTCCTAAGGTAACACAGAACAGCATCGCACTCGGTTCTGTTGCGAAGGCTGTTGCACAGCTTTCCGATGAAGCAGCTAACCCTGTTATCATCATGAACAAAGCTACATGGGCAGACTTCAAGGCTGTTCAGTATGCTGGCTCCTATGCTGTTGATCCTTTCGAGGGTCTTCCTGTTGCCTTCAACAACACCGTTAAGGCTTACACCGTTGCAACGACCGGTGAAACTTACGCAATCGTTGGCGACCTCGGATACGGCGCACAGTTTAACTTCCCTAATGGCGAAGACATCACATTCAAGTTCGACGAGCTTTCACTCGCTGAGGCTGATCTCGTGAAGATCGTTGGCCGTGAGTTCGTTGGTCACGATGTTGTAGCGCCTAAGGCATTCGTAAAACTCGTTAAATAAGTCACTTCATAGCAGGAGGAACACAATCAATGAGAACACTTATCGCAATACCGTGCATGGACTATGTGGCGACTGGCTTCTGCCAGTCGCTTGCCATGTTGAAGAAAGTCGGCGAGTGCTACATCACGCATGTGGCTGGCTCGTTAATTTATGATTCCAGGAACAAGATCGCCGGGAAGGCGGTCGGGGAGCTTCATGCTGATTATGTAATGTGGTTTGATTCTGACATGATTTTCATGCCGGACACACTTGAGAAGCTCATGAAGCATATGGAAGACGGCAAGGACATCGTCAGCGGTGTTTATCATCGCAGATCAGGATCTTATGCTCCGGTTCTTTACAAAGAATTAAATCTTAAAGAAGACGGAACGGTCGACCCGGTTAGTTATGACGATTATCCGAAGGATAAACTTTTTAAGGCTGCGGGTGTTGGATTTGGTTGCGTCCTGATGAAGACATCAGTGCTTCTTGAGATGGCTGCCGAATATCTCGACTGGTTCACTCCGATGAACAAGCTCGGTGAGGACTTAAGTTTTTGCCAAAGAGCGACACAGTTGGGGTATGAGATTTGGGTCGATCCGTCGGTCCAGTGCGGGCATGTCGGTCAGGTGATAGTCACTGATGACTTTTTTGACGCTTACAAAAATGCAGCGGGAGGGAAAAATGTTAATAAAGGCTAAAATGGCTTTCCTCGATGCTTCGGGAGCCGTACACAGAAAAGGTGACACCGTTGAGGTTAACTATTTCGATCCCGAAATCATGGAAAAGCTCGACAAAGAAGAAAAGAAAGAAGTAAAGGCTGAAGCCAAAGAAGAAAAGAAGGCTAAGGCGAAGAAAGGATAAACGACATGGCAATGCTTGACAAGGTCAGGGAAGCTCTTCAGATCACAACAACGACATTTGATACAGAACTTGGCGATATGCTGAGTGCCGGAGTCATCGACTTAAACATTGCCGGAGTTGAGGGCGATGCCGTTGCGGTGGCAACGACCGACGCAATCGTGCAGCGGGCTTTAATAACCTATGTCGCTTATCAGTTCGAAAGGCTTCACGGCGGTCTTGACCGTGCGGAAGCTTTAAAGGCTTCCTACGACGAACAGAAGGCACAGCTTTCGATGCATACCGGATATACAGTTTGGGGAGGTGTGGCGAGTGAATAAGATCACAGAGGTCACACTCATCTCCCAGGTGACGACATACAGCGATATCGGAGTGCCGACGCAGACACCAACATCGACGAAAGTCATAGGAAACCTTCAGGCCGTATCAGCACAGGAGTTCTTCCGGGGTGGTCAGCTCGGCATCAAGCCCGAACTGATCACTGTGATATGGGCGAAGGAATACAACGGCGAGGTTCTTGCCGAAATCAATGGCAAGCGGTACATCATTTACCGCACATACACCATGAACGACGGAAGAATCGAACTGTACTGTCAAAAGGATGTGGGCGCATGAGTGATGTTATCAATGTTTCGGACATGGAAAAGGTCATTATGGATGCCTTAGAACAATATGCCGAGAATGCTGCCGAAGTCATCAGCGAAGTTCTGCCGAATGTTGGCAAGGACACAGCGAAGGAACTTCGGGACACATCGCCGAAGCACACCGGAGACTATGCCAGGTCGTGGACCTATGGCATGCAAAAAAGTCGAGGAAGCAAAAAGAAAAACAAGTTAACGGTCTACAACAAAGACCATTATCGTATCGTTCATTTGCTTGAAAAAGGCCACGCCAAGAAAAACGGCGGGCGTGTTGAACCGAAGGTTCATGTTAAGCCCGCACAGGACAAGGCGGAGCGTCAGGCGATAGACGAGATTACAAACAAACTGGAGAAGCTGGGAGTATGAGCTTAAAAGAATTATACAATCTATTAACTTCAATAACGGGTTTTACCGCAAAGGTGTGTTATAGAGCATTCCCCGAAGGTGCAGCTCCCGCTCTTCCGTATATCGTGTACTATGTCGAAACGTCTGATAACTTCATGGCAGACGGTAAAGTTTATCTTCAGAAGAATGAAGTCACCATTGAACTTTATACCCAGGATAAAGATGTAGCGAGCGAGACGGCACTTGAGGCCGTTCTTGATGCGAACTGCATTCCCTGGAACAAGTACGAGGATTATATCGACTCGGAACACATGTACATGATCAGCTATGACATAACAATCTAACAAGGAGGCTAAACATGGCTAACAAAGTTAAGTATGGACTGAAAAATGTTCATTACGCAGTGGCACACATCGCTACGAACGGCACGGCTACATACGACACGCCTGTGGCTTGGCCTGGAGCTGTTGAGCTTTCGCTTGACGCTGAAGGCGATACCAGCAAGTTCTACGCTGACAACATCGCATATGCTCAGTTTGCAGCGAATGCGGGATACTCAGGCTCATTTGAGTCTGCACTCATTCCTGAGACCTTCAAGACGAATGTTCTCGGAGAAGTTACCGACACAAACGGTGTACTTTACGAGGATGCCGGAGCCGGAGCGGTTCCTTTTGCTCTGCTCTTCCAGTTCGAAGGCGATGCGAATGCAACAAGGCATGTCCTTTATAACTGCGTTGCTTCCCGTCCCTCTGTTGCCGGTTCTACCACAGAGGAAAGCATCGAAGCACAGACAGAGTCGATCGATATCACATGCTCATCGATTCACAACGCAACGCTTAACAAGGACATTGTTAAAGCACGCTGTCCTGAAACCGTGACAACCACATACAGTGCATGGTTTTCGGCAGTATATCAGGCTACAACCTGATAAAAGAAGGAGGCAGAAGGTTTATGAATAAGGTCATTACAGTAGGCGAGAAGGAAGTCAACCTTCTCGCCAATGCTGCGACTCCGATCCGTTACAAAATGGTTTTCGGTGAAGATGTCATGGTAGCATTCAATCAGATCACGAACGCAAAAAGGGATTCCGGGGAAATCCTCGACATCGTTTCCCAACTTGCGTATATTATGAACGCTCAGGCCATAATGGATCGTGATGAGCTTAAAAAACTCAACAGGGAGACATTTATTGAGTGGCTGGAAGACTTTGGGGCAATGGACTTCGTCAATGCGTCCGAAGAGATTATAAACACTTACCTGGAGCAGTCCGGGACAGAGAGCAAGTCAAAAAACGCAGCAAGCCGACCGAAAGGCAAATAAACACGGCTGTGTATTTCCTGAGAGCAAAGCAGATCGGGCTGACTCTTCAGGAACTTGAAGATTTGACGGTCGGCTTCGTCATTGACTTGATGGTCGAAGGCAATAACGATTCCTGTGAGTACAAGACACTTGCCTCACAGGACGATTTCAATAATTTTTAGAGGGTAGTATGGCAGATAGAATTAAAGGCTTAACAATTGAAATTGATGGTAATACTACCAAACTATCGAAGGCACTTGAGGGCGTAAACAAGGACATCAAACAGACGACGAATTCACTGAGGGATGTCGAGAAGCTTCTTAAGATGGATCCCGGCAACATGGATCTTCTTAAGCAGAAACAAGAACTGCTCGGCCGTGCCGTTGACGATACTAAAGAAAAACTTCAGAAACTTAAAGATGCACAGGCGCAAATGGATGCGTCGGGTGTTGAGAAAACAAGTTCGGACTATCAGGCGCTCCAGCGTGAGATCATTGCGACTGAAGGCGACCTGAAGAATCTTGAAAAACAGGCAGCGACATCAAACGCCACAATGCAGAAGATTTCAACGACTGCCTCGGCTGTTGCTGCCGGTGCCAACAAGGTCGCAAACGCTACGAGGGGCCTCAGTATGGCAGCCGGTGGCGCACTTGTTGCCCTGGGTGGCATGGGTTTAAAGGCAGCAAAGGACGCCGATGAACTTCTGACGCTTTCGAGGAACACCGGACTTTCGACTGATGCACTTCAGAAAATGTCGTATGCTTCGGCGCTGATCGATGTTGATCTTAACACCATTACATCGGCAGTCACGAAGATGAAGAAGGGCCTCGACAAGAACGCCGAGGTTTATGAAAAGATAGGCGTCGCCGTAAAGGATGCAAGCGGTGAATACCGTAACATTGAAGACATATTCAATGATACTGTTGCAGCTCTCGGAACGATCGAGAACGAGACCGAGAGAGACACGACAGCGATGACACTCTTCGGGGCTTCTGCGGAAGAACTTGCGGGACTTCTTGACGATGGTGGCGAAGCGCTTAAGACGCTCGGAGACGAGGCACAGAACAAAGGCGCCATTATTTCGAACGAAGACCTTCAGAACGCTGGCGAGCTTCAGGATACTCTTGACAAGATCAAGGCCCAGCTCGGCGGAGCATTCGGACAGGCAGCGGTCAAGGTCGCCACAGCACTCACTCCGGTGCTTGAGAAGGTTGCGGAAGTAATTTCGAACATATCCGAAAAGCTTGCGAACCTCTCGCCTGAGACATTGACCATTATCGCTGTTATTCTTGCAGTAATTGCAGCGATCTCGCCTATTGCAGCGCTGATCGCAAACATAGCTACGGCGATATCAGTCATCACGCCTATGATCACGGCGCTGAATGCAGCACTTGCAGCGAATCCCGCCATCTTGATCATTATGGGAGTCATTGCAGCGATAACGCTTCTTGTTGTGGCTGTTAAGGCCATTGTTGAACACTGGGATCAGATCAAGGAAAAGGCTGCCGAGGTTTGGGGCGCCGTTACCGAGAAATTCAACGCAATAAAGGACGCCGTTGTCGAGAAATTTAACGCCGTGAAGGAAAAGGTCACCGGCGTGTTTAACAACATAAAAGAAAAGGCAGCCGAGAAGTTCGGAGCCGTCAAGGAAGGCATCGGGAAAGTATTGACCGCAGCCAAAGACACAGCATCGGAGAAACTTGGCGCCATGAAGGAAGCCTTCGAGAAGAACGGCGGAGGCATCAAGGGAACTATGGCAGCCGCCTGGGAAGGTATCAAAGGATACTGGACAGCGGGCTTTAGCTTTATCGATAAACTTACCGGCGGAAAACTTACCGAGATTAAGGATGCCATTTTCGGAAAGTTCAAGGAAATCATCGAGAAGGCGAAGACATGGGGCAAGGACCTCATTCAGAACATGATCGACGGTATCACCGAGATGATAAACAAGGTCAAGGAGACCGTCGGCAAGGTGGCGCAGACGATCAAGGACTTTCTCGGGTTCTCGGAGCCAGAAAAAGGTCCCTTGTCGGATTTTCACCGGTTTATGCCCGACATGATCGACTTAATGACTAAGGGCATTGATCAGAATCTTTACAAGGTTCAGGATTCAATGAACGAGCTGGCCAGCACGATGGTACCGCAAACAAATGTCAATGTTGACTACAATGACAGCGGTGTGACTTCAAGACTCGACAATATAAACAAGTCGTTGGGACAGCCCACTCCGGTGGCGGTCAATGTTGTCCTCGAAGGCGATGCTCGTGGAGTCTTCAAGCTTGTAAGAGAACAGAATTATCAGTATGTTCAGGCGACGGGCCGGCATGTACTGGCGTAAGGAGTTGAATAAATGGCTCTTAATCTTTTCGTTGTCGGCTCGACCGATTACACAAACAATATCATCAATGAATCGTATGATGTTCAGAAGACGGACGTCTTCGAGAGTTGGACCGATGCAAACTATAAAATCCATCGTGAAACGATCCGCACACGCATCGAAGGGTCGTTCACGATGCGGTTTCTATCACTTGCCTCATATCAGGCATTCGTTTCACACATGGCACAACAGAAGACTTCGGGCGGGTATTATTCATGCACTGTATGGTCAAACAATACCCAGGAAAGCAACACGGCTGAGCTTTTTATTGAGTGGGCGCCGAAGGCTGTGCAACGGCCCGACCTTGTGATGAATTACAGCGAATTCACAGTAAATGTCACGGAGCGATAAACATGCTTAACATATCCGAAGAATTAAAGGCAGCATTCCTGACCGATTCGACGCACAAAGATATACAGATCGAGTTCGAAGGCGGGTCGGAAAAGTATGCCTTTATAAATTTCACTGAATTATTTGACCCGGCAAATAAAACAGGGTCAAATGTAGCGCTTAATGCTTCGCTCGATTATTTGCAGTTTGTTGTTCCATATGCTCCGGGCGTGACTCTTTCACCGGTCAATCAGTGCATTCACGATGTTGATTACCTGTGTATCACGGGGGAGTTTAAAGTGAATACGCTTACAATGGCGACAGGCGTCACTGCTCCAGGATATATGAAGATCAGGGTGCAAATGTATCACACCGGGGGAACATGGTCGTATGAATACAGCGATGCTATTGCATACGATTCAGCCTCTCATGAGTTCAGGCTTGAGATTGCAACGGAAGAGAACGCTTATATATATGGCATTGGTGTTATATTCTACAAGCCCGATGAGTCTTCTTATACATCATCCGAAGAGGCTTCAAGTTATGCAATAAAATGGAGCAATATGTCCATATGCCTGGGCGATGATCCTGATCAAATGCCCTTTGAAGATACAAAAAGCATTTATGAAATAAACCAGGCTGGTGAAAATTGGATAGATTATATAAATGTTCCCGTCGTTCCCGCAGTCGTTACAAACGATTACTTGTGTCAGAATGCTTTTACTCTGACAGAACACATATGCAGTTCAAACATTCTTAAATTTGGAGCTTCTGAAGGCGCATCGTGTTCCTTTGATGCTGTCGGGGTTGAATGTGACAAGCTCGTGGGTAAATACTTCACGGCGTCGATCGGATGCGAAGGCATTACCGAGCGGATTCCTCTCGGACGCTTCCGTGTAAAGAATGTCGCAAAAGAAGGCTCGTACAACATAGTCAAGAAACACATCGAGGCATATGACGGTATGTATCCGCTTTCGATGGATGCGACGGACTGGTTTGGCAAAAACATCGGAATATTTGAGGATGTTGACAACGGCGATCATATAAACAAACCCATATCGAGACAGCCGTTAAATACGCTTTTAAATGCTTTCGATGTAGTAAATATCAACCCTGAGATCACAAATATATCAGCGATTTCGGGAACCGAATACAAGTCGTTGCCGGCAAATATGGCCTGTGTGCGAATCCTTTTGAATCGTGGAACCGGTATATATAACGACAATGATTATGTTGAATACTCAATACTGGGATATGGTAACAGCAATCACTTCCCGGTAGATTCTTCAAAGGTATACCGTATTGACTTAAATTATGACTATCATCAGGAACTACACGATTATTTTGAGGATCGTGTACCGTATGGCAACACATTCGGAATGTATCCGGACAATGGCGGGATATATATACATGAATTTGACAGCGGTCAAAACACATTAAACGAGTATTGCGTTGACGAAAAACAGTTTTTTGCTGTTTCTCCTGACACATCTTATATAATCATCGGCATACCGACAAAATACCATGTATTGATTGAAAATGCCGGCGGTAGTTTGGTGACTCGTGAGCTTACGATCGGCTGGTCAGACCCGATGTATGTTGAATCGGGTGAATTCATATATCAGTCGCCGAACTGGTCTGTTCCGCTCGTTTATTATAACTGGCAGACGACCGAAGTCGCTCATCCGACAAATATCTCATTCCGTGATGTCATTCGTTCCCTTGTTGAAGTTACGGGAACATTTTTCAAATATAACCGTTATGGGAAGATTCAGTTTTCTGAAGCTTCCATTGACGGATTGTATCCAAGCGAGACATTGTACCCGGCTGACGATCTGTATCCCAGGGGAGGAGCCAATCAGGTGCTTCCGATGGCAAGGTATAAGTCATTTAGGTGCGACGATTCCGCAACGAGTGACTACGGAAAGATTCAGATCATCGCCTCGGACCTTAAGACATATACTGGGGACGCAGATAAGCCGAATGTTTACATCATGAACGACAACATTTTTTATTGCGATTCCGTGGTCACATATGTGATGAATGACGACGGTACCGAGTCGCTTCCCCAGGTTGTCGAGATGCTCACGAATCTGTATGACAAGATTGCTCATGTCAGATATACGCCGTGTAAGGTTGACATGGTCGGGCTGCCGTGGGTTGAGTGCGGTGACCGCATAACGCTTTTGACGGACTCGTTCGGGTTCGACAGTTTCATGTTTAACCGTGTCCTTACGGGCATCCAGGTCCTTGACGATTCCGTCGAAGCTCTCGGCGAGACAGAGACCGAGCAAATAGTAGAATTATGGAGGTAATTCGATGGCATACAATAGAATAAACTGGGAGAACGATCCCAGCACGGCAACACCATTAAATGAGACAAACCTCAACAAGATGGATAAGGCCATCTATGATTTAGATCAGGAAATCGCAACAAAGGCTGACGCTTCTGCGCTTGCTGATAAGATGGATAAAAACAATCCCGTCGGTACCGGATCGTTTTCAATGAATCGTAAGGCCGACACGATCGTGGGGAATGGATCATACACAGAAGGAAGGAATTGCATGGCAACCAAATCCTTCACACACGCCGAAGGAGATAACACGATTGCAGCCGGATATGCTTCACATTCTGAAGGGGTATATTCGATGGCGAGCGGAGAGTATTCACACGCTGAAGGCTATAGTGCAACAGCGTCAGGTGATTGCACACATGCTGAGGGAAATGCCACGGTTGCGTCAGGAGCTGGGTCACATGCCGAAGGAGATCTCACAGAAGCCACGGCTGTCGCATCACATGCCGAAGGGGCTGGCACAAAAGCAGCTTCACAATGTCAGCATGCTCAGGGCAAATATAATATAGAAGATACACAAGGAGTATATGCCGACATTGTTGGTTGGGGTACAGACGAAAATAATCGTGCCAACATTGAAACCCTTAAAACAAACGGTGATTTTTGGGTAGCCGGAGAAATCACAGACGGGAATGGAATCACCTTGTCAGACATTTTACCGACAGACACGGCAAGCGGAAATCCTTGCGTGATAACCGATGCGTTTGGTGGGAAAGCGAAAAGTCTGTCACTCGACATTGAGCCGATACAAGACCTTCACGGATATGACAAGCCGTGGGTTGGCGGTGCAGGGAAGAATAAATATTCCATTAAAGTCGGAAATGATACATGGTACACGAATGGTGGCGCATCGAAGTCTGTTGGCACAAATGGCGAGTTGATTGTTTCTTGCGTATCGTCGTCAGCGGTATCGGGTGTATATGTTGCAAACGGCTCGACATATAAGACGGTTGCCAATGGATTCGGCACGGCTTATTATGTCAGCCTCGATGTTGTAGCAAACGCAAGTGCAACGGTCAAAATCGGTAATACGGGAGTGCCGACATCGGTCAATGTATCGACTACCAAACAGAGAGTCAAAATATCGTTTTCGTCATATGCTGATTTCGTTATATACGGAAATTCGAACAATGTCACATTGACTATATCGAATTTCATGATAAGCACAGAAAACACGGATGCTTATGAGCCATACGAAAACATCTGCCCCATCAGCGGAATATCATCGGCAACGGTGACGAGAACGGGGAAGAATCTTTGCGAGGAAATTTTGGCGGGTTATCCCGACACAAATCAAAATAAAATCATTGGTGGCTCATACACAACCGCTGTGTTTAAAGGCATTTCGGGGATGACAGTTGTTGCATCTGCTAATAACAAGAATCGTACCGCATTGGTTTATTGTGGCGACACTAAACCCACAATAGGCGATTCGTTTATAGAAAAGTTATTACCCGAAGCAAATTACTATACATTACCGTATGACGGATATTATGCTTGGTACATTTACAATGCGGTTACTGACAATGTGCAAGTTGAAGTCGGTTCAACCGCAACACCATATGAAGCCTACAACGGACAGACCATCATTCGCACATACGGTCAGACGGTGTACGGCGGTAGCGATGATGTGACGGGCGACGGGGCAACGGTGACATTCGGTTATATTGAATTAGACGGAAGCGATGACGAAGGCTGGGTTGCCGTGGATTCGGGCAAACGAGTAAGAACACAGATTATTAATTCTTTAGTCAAAAAGAATCCCGTGTCAACGAATGTTCCTAATATAGTATCGTCACAGTTTGAAGCAATAACACCGAACAATTCCTACTTGGGCAGAGTCGGAATATCTGTTGACGGTGAAGGCAATCTGCTTGTATCAGACGGAACGAGTGCAATGGTTGCGGCTGATTGGAAAACGTATTTATCAGTACATCCTTTACAAGTGGCTTATGAATTAGCCACACCGACCACAATCAGCCTCGCATCGCAGAATATCGACCTTCTGCATGGCGATAATGTCATCACCAGCAACGCAAAGACGGTCAATGCATCATACAAGGCAGATGTTCAGCTTTACATCGACAAGAAGTTAAGCGAATAAAGAAAGGAGAGTCACAATGAATTTTGGAATAGCCAATGTTACAGCGATTACAGTTATCTGTTACCTCATTTGTGAGGGCGTGAAGACCACGAAACTTAATAACAAATTTGTACCCATCATTGCCGGCTCCGTCGGTGCGATCCTGGGCCTTGTCGGATTTCTTACGCATATGCCTGACTTTCCTGCACAGGATGTGCTTACGGCAATTGCTGTGGGCATTGTTTCAGGTCTTGCTGCCACAGGTGCCAACCAGATCGGAAAGCAATTGACCAAAGATAAAGAACCGGAAGAAACTGAACACAACGAAGGTAAAAGTGGTGATGAAGTATGATGAAACCTTATAATGAAGAAGATGCACAAGCGATCATAAATTTTTGGACCGGTAAAGTAAACGATTATGCTATTTGTGGATTTTTAGCCAATTGGAATATAGAATCTAACCTTAGATCAAACAATGCCCAGAATAGTTATATGTCCAAATACGGCATTACCGATGAAGAATATACAGCAAAGGTTGATGCTGGCATATGGTCTACACCTGATACAAATCTTGATTTTGCTCACGATCACATTGGTTATGGTTTAGTGCAGTGGACCAGTTCAGGCAGAAAACAAGGCTTGTGGGATTATACGAGAAAAACTGCAAGGTCAATTAGTGATAGACAAATGCAGCTTGAATATGCCGAGATAGAGCTTAATTCCAAATCATTCAAGGAAACAAGGGAAGGTCTTGAAAATTGTCAAAGTGCTGGTGAAGCTGCGCTTATAATCATGACCACATATGAGAAACCTGCAAGTATGAATGATCCAGACAAGCAGAAAGAACGCATGGATATGGCTGAAGAATTTTATCAGATATATTTTTCAGGAAAAAAAACTGAAAAGCTGCTGGCCATAAGCGCCGGCCATTATCTGTACACGGCCGGGAAGAGATGCGACAAGCGCATCGACCCGACGGAAACCCGTGAATGGGTTTTAAATGCCCGTGTGGCTGATTTTCTGACCGACATGCTTTCTAAGTATGACGGCGTGAAGGTTCTCCGCCTGGACGATCCGACCGGAGAAATCCCGATCAAGATCGAAGAGCGGGCGAAGGTGTCAGATGCAAACCATGCCGATTTTTACCTGGCTATTCATCACAATGCTGCAAGGGACCTTTTTGACGGTGGTGGTGTGGTGGTTTACCATTATCCGCTTGACCGTAACAAAGCACAGGCGACGGAGCTGTACAAGGATGTCACGGAAGCGAATGGGCTTGTCGGCAACCGTGCGACTCCAATTGTTGCGACGAATGAACTGTATGAGGTGGCTGTGCCTCAGGCCGATTCGATCCTTCTTGAAAACGGATATATGAACTCGACGGTCGACACTCCCATCATCCTGACGGAGCAGTTCGCAGTAAACACGGCGAAGGGACTCTGTAAATTTTTCGTTGATTACTGGGGATTAGAATTAAAACAGGACGGAAGCGTCTCCGATCTTCTTGCCGAGATCGAGAGCATTCGCAATAATATTAAAGCGCTTGAGGTTGAACTTGACAAGAAACTCAAAGCGCTGAAGGAGGCCCTTGAATGACACTTACATCGGTGGTGAGCGTGGTCGCAGTCTGCATATCTGCGTTTTCGATCGGTATGGCGATCTGGAACACGAAGAAGAAAGAAACAAAAGAAGATTCCGGGCAGATGGCGACTATCATATATGGGGTTGAGACGATCAAGGACGGCGTTTCGGAGATAAAAAGGGACATGCGTGACATGCGTGAAGAGATCCGAGGCATCGACCGGAGGGTCACAAAGCTTGAGACACATTTTGAAGATACACATTGACGGACAAGGCACTCCTTCGGGGGTGCCTTTTTTTATTTTCAGATTACTGAAATGATTACTAAAACATCTATGAAAATTACTAATTTTTATTACTATGAGTAATATTTTGAGAGAAATCAAAAGCCCCGGAAACCGCTCAACCGTGAAGGTTTGTTGGATTTCCGAGGCTTTTCACTTTACTGCGGAAGATGGGACTTGAACCCATCTACATGGCCTTATAAACCGCATAAAATCAACACTTTTGTTTTTTGATTACTGAAATTCGTTAGTAATCATAGTAATTGTTGAAGAACCCAGCGAGGGAAAAAGAAAAAAGACCGGAAGGGGTGGCTCCGGTCTCTTTTCCCATTTTCACTTGATAAGGAGAATTCTTCGCTGTCTGTTCTTCGGAGGTTACAAACAAAACGAAAACAGAATAATAACTGCTTAAGGTCATTATTTATCAAATAAGGTTTTTAATCAAGTTTGAAGCGTCCGCTTTTGCCTTCTCTACATTCTCAGGGAGCGCATAGCGGTATGTGTTTTTGAAAACATGGTCCGTCTTCCAGCCACCAAGCTGTAGCGCTGTCGCCTCGTCCATGATCGTGGATGCCTTCGCTGCGTAAAAATGACGGAAGAAGTGAAGACTAAAGCGAGGGATCCCAAGTTTGTCCTGGAGCTTGTAGAGCTTGCAGACGATGCTGTTCGGGTGTCCGGTATAAAAGCCCTTCTTGTGTATGAGATCGACCACATAGTCAGGCAGTATGATTTGACGGGTCGAGGCAGCAGTCTTCGTGTAGTCCTTCGTTATCCATTCATTGTTTGCGTTCTGAACACGGGCCTTTGAAATGGTCAGCACATTGCCCTGAAGGTCGTCTTCGGTGAGACAGATCTGTTCCGATCTGCGGAGGCCGAAGCATGCGAGCCACAGGGCGACTTCGAACATCGTTCCCTTAGCCTCTTCCATAATCCGCCTGATGTCTTCCTCTGACGGTCTGTAAGCCTCTGAATTCGTTTTACGGGGAAAAGTTACCTTGATTATCTTTTCGGGGGCAAACAGGGCGACTGTCGCAGTCACAAGGGCAATTATGTTGCGTGCATACTTCACCGAATGGGTCTTTATATATTCATTTGCGAGCGCCTGGCATTTGAATGAATCGAGATCGGCCAGCTTGAAGCGCAAGAAGTATTCGGGCATATTCCGAAGATATGCCCGGTATTGTCTTATGGTCGACGGACTCAGCACGGTTTCCTTTGATTCTATATACAGCGCTATGGCGTCGCCTGTCGTCTCCTTGACCGTTCTCGTGTTCTCTTTGATAATTTTATCGATCTCGGCCTTAGAGGGCCTATAATCGAAAGTAAAACACTTCTGAACGCCGTCGATCATAGGCCGTATTCTGTATTTTCCATTTTTCAGTTTTGTGATCTTCATTTTTTGTTCTCCATTTTCGCAATATGTAAGATTCTCAATACCATCTCTTTTGTTTGCTTATCCACATCACGAAAATCCTGGAGTAAAATGATTTCCTTGTCGTTCATCGCTTGGATGTGTTCGTTGAAGTCGGGGCCGATCAGGTCGTCCTTCGTACATTTCAATGCTTCGCAAAGCTGTTCAATAGTTCCCATTCTCGGCAAAGCACGACCCTGTTCCCAGGCAGATATTGCTTGTCTTGTCACACCGAGCTTGTCAGCCAGTTCTTGCTGAAGCATGTCGTTTGATTCTCTTAACATTTTGATTCGTTCGCCTATGTTCATGTTTGTATCCTCCGTGTACAGAATGATAACACAAAAATGAGTGAATGATAATAAAATAATCATAAAAATCTTGACACGCAAATTCATTTTGCTTTAAGATGAATTCGCAAGGCAAAATAGATTTGCATGAAAGGAGGGTGCGAAAATGCAATTGAAATTGTCCGCATGGAGACGGGCGAGAGACATCACACAGGATCAAATGGCGAAACTGCTTGATGTTTCGAAGCCGACATATGTCAGATGGGAGCAAGAACCGGGCAAAATAACGATGGCGAACGGCCAGCGAATCGCTGAAGTTCTCGAAGTAAGCATTGCTGACATTATTTTTACGCCCTGAGAGGCAAATTAAATTTGCATCACAGGAGGAAACAGCAAAATGAGCAGAGGGTTCTGCCAAGAGTATGAGATCGACGGCCTTCTCGATTTTATACGGGGCGAAATGAAACGAAGGAAGGTCACACAAAACGAGGCAGCAGTCTTTTTGGGAATGTCCCAGGGAATGCTATCGAGAAAATTAAAAGACGGTTCTCTCGATCTGAAACAGCTTAAGTCGCTTCGGATCTTGTTGGAGATACCGGCGGAAAGTATGGCGAGGTTTTTGTAATGGACAAAAAGGACATAGTAATGATTTCACTTGTGGCAGTGCTGTTTTTTGGTGCGCTGTGGTTCACCAGGGACACGATCCCGGACCCTGAGCCGGTGTCTGAGACGGTCGAGCCGTATATGTCGGTACGAGATCAGTTCATGCAAGATATTGAAAAGCTTCCCAATCCGATAGTTCGTGAAGAGACAGAAACAACATACTGGCGGAACACGGACATATACACACCGAACGAGCTGATACCGTTAAGCGATGCAGATCAGACCAGCCTTTATTACATATGCAAGGCCAACAATGTGCCGATGTCGTATGCATTGGCGATTATCGAGAGCGAGTCGAATTTTAACAGCGAGGCGGTCGGAAGTTCGGGTGAGGTCGGAGTCTTCCAAATACATCCGGTGAACTGGGACAGAATGGCCGACAACGAGATCGATGTCCATTGCATGACTGGAAACCTGGAGGCGGGTGTTCTGATGCTCCGTGAAGCGCTTGACATGTACATGGAGATGGATAAGGCCACGATGGTATACAAATGCGGACCGGGAAGAGCAAAGGAACTGATTGACCAGGGCGTTCGCTTAGGCATATGCGACGAGGTCTCAAGCCTGGCGATGTTTTACGAGGAACTGCTTAATGAAGCTAAAGGGTAGAATCACAGAATTTGATTTTGATTTCCATGAGGGCCGGCATTTCGTTCATGTGGTCATCGATTCCGGGAATCTTGACGAGGTCAACAAATACATCGGAAAGGACCTGATCGTCGAGATCAGGGAACCGGAGAAGCTGGCGACGAAGAACCAAAATGCATACTTTTGGGCGATATGCTCGCAGATCGGGAACCATAAGGACATCATGAAATCAAAAGACGAGATTTATCGGAAATTGCTATTTGATTACGGCGAAACCGTCGGAACATTAGCAACAGATAAGCAGACCGATGCAGCTCAGGGTGACATTCATTTCTTTTTAACGAAAAAGGGACGCAAGTACAACCATTACATCATGAAGAAGGGACTTTCGTACATGTCCCGACAGGAAAAGACAACATTCATACAGCATGCGATCGAAGAGGCAAAGGACCTGGGAATCGACACGACTCCGCCGTATGAATGGGAAAGGCTCATAAAACTATGGAATCAATAATTACGGACAGAATGGACGAATGTTTTGTATGCCACAGGCCCGCTGAAGAGATTCATCACATCATTTTCGGCACGGCAAACAGGGATTTATCAGACAAGTTCGGGCTGGTTATTCCGCTGTGTGCATATCATCACCGGATAGGTCCATATGCAGCCCACAAAAACAAGGCTGCGAATGAGTATTTAAAAGCATTAGCACAGAGAAGATTCAAAGAAGTTTGGAAAGATTACGATTTCGTTCAGGTCTTCGGAAAGGATTACAGCAATGAATAAAGTTCAGTTAATAGGGAGATTGACGGCGGATCCCGATTATTACAAGACAGGCGAGAACGCCGTCGCAAAGTATACGCTCGCCGTTGACAGAAGATTCGCAAAAGAGGACGGAACCAGGGAAGCGGATTTTATAAGAATCGTGTGCTTCGGGGCGGCAGCAGACTTCGTGAATAAATACTTCACAAAGGGCATGAAGGTCGCCGTGTGCGGTCGCATTCAGACCGGTTCCTACATGGACAAGAACGGAAACAAGGTTTACACGACTGATGTCGTTTCTGAGGAACAGGAATTCTGCGAGAAGAAAAGAACCGACGAAGCTCCGGCGCCTGAGGTTGATGAAGACGGTTTTATGAATGTCCCGGAAGGCATCGACGAAGATCTTCCGTTCGTAACGCCTGAGAAGGAGAAAAAGAAAAAATGAAAATCCGAGAGTGCAAGGCAATAGTCGAGAAGATTCTCGAAGATGTTCCTGAGGCGAGAGGATGCGACAACATTCTTATCCTGGAAGTGATTAAGGCCATAGATCCGAGTGCACTCGATCGACCCATCAAGGAGATACTTCCGCAATGTCATGTGAATGGTCGATTTCCGCCGTTTGAGACGATCAGACGGACAAGGCAGAAACTTCAGGAACGGAACGAGAACCTAAGGGCCGACGAAGAGGTCGAAGGACTCCGGGCGCTCCAGGAGCACAAATTTTTCGAATTTGCAATATCACGAAAGTAAGAGGTAAAGAACATTGAGCGAAAAGCGGTATTTTTGGTTAAAGCTCGCAGATGACTTTTTTACGAGTAAGCGCATCAAGCGACTTCGGAGTCTTGCGGGCGGGGATACATACACGATTATCTATCTCAAAATGCAGCTTAAGGCATTGAAAACCGAAGGATATCTGTATTTTGACGGTGTAATGAATGACTTCGCTGAGGAGCTGGCGCTCGATATAGATGAGTCAGCAGAAAATGTGAAGGTCACGATTCAATATCTTCTGTCGGTCGGTTTGTTGGAATGTTCTGAAGACGGTCTGAAGTATTGTCTTCCATACACGCAAAAGCTTATAGGCTCAGAAACCGCATCAACACAGCGTGTAAGGGACTTTCGACAGCGTGAAAAAGAGAAAAAAGCGTTACATTGTAACGCAAATGAAACAGAAGTGAAACGCATCGGTAACGCAGATATAGATATAGAGATAGAGAAAGATATAGAGATAGATAAAGAAAGAGTAAAGAAAGAAAGTCGTCACTTCGTTCCGCCTACGCTCTCAGAGGTCAAAGCGTATTGTCAGGACCGAGTTCGTGAAGGACATCCGGCAGTGAATCCTGAGAGGTTTATTGATTTCTATGAATCAAAAGGGTGGATGGTAGGCAAGAACAAAATGAAGGACTGGAAAGCAGCGGTTCGGACATGGGAGAACCGACGCAATGAGGAAAAAGGAGAATCACATGAAAACATTGAGTGGGACCCAGCAACATATAACTGCTTCAAATAACTGTCCCAAATGCCACGGAACGGGCTGGGTGTTATTCCAAACATCAGACGGGACTTCGGAGCTGTACGGCGAACCTGTGATGCTCGATTATGCGAAGCGATGTAATTGCATGACGAACGCATTCGTCTCTGAAGACCGGACAGAGTTCCCGACGATATACCAGGACTGTGACATATACAAATTTGACTGGAGCGCATACGGATGCGACACGGAAGACATGAAGCGGGTGGCCTTCTCGTTCTTCAATCAGTTTGAAAAGTGGCAGAAGGAAAGCAAAGGCTTGTATATATGGTCGAAGACTCCGGGAAGTGGGAAGACATATCTCTCGGCATGCGTTGCTAAGTCGGTGATGTTAAGAACGCAGAAGGTCGTTAAGTACATCACGCCTGTCGATTACATGGACAAGGTCAGCATCGGGTACAAGGATAAGACGATCGAGCCGGCAAGAGTATACAGAGAATGTTCCCTTCTTGTATTGGATGACATCGGGACACAAATACAGAGTGAATGGCATTCACAGGAACTGTTCCGCCTGATCGATTACCGGACGGTGAACAATCTGCCGACGATCATAACCAGCAATTACAAGATCGAGGACCTGAAGCTCGATGAACGGACTAAAAGCAGAATCATGAAGTCGAGCATCGTGTTGCACATGCCTGAGGTGAGCGTCAGGAACAAGAAGGCGGCAGCAGAACAGGGCGAATTCGTTAACAGAATATTAGGAGGTTGAACAGATGGCTGAATTGATAGCAAACACAAACGCAGAACAGAAGATTTTGAAATATCTTCAGGAGAATCTTCCGGGCCTGATCACGAAGGCCGAGGAGAGTGGCAAGAATATAAGCGACTGCCTGAACTGGATAATGTCGCAGTTTAAGAGCAAGGCACAGAACGGATGCGCTGCGGCGACTTCCGAGGAGGTCTTCGGGATGGCGGTCCATTACTTCCAGGAAGATGACATTAAAAAATACAGCGGTGGCAGATCGGCATATGTGGCGACAGCGAAGCCGAAGGTGGAGACGGTCAAAGCTCCGCAACGGGATCCCGAACCGAAGAAGGTCGAGAAGCCGAAGCCCGTACAGAAAACAAACGAGATGGAAGGGCAGCTTTCGCTGTTTTAGGTGACGGGCATGGATTTGGAAAAACTTACAGAGGCGATGCATATACCGGTCGCAGTTTATGACTATATATACACGAACGCCACACACGGCGGTATGTGCTTTTGCAGATATCTGCAATTGTATGAGGGCGAACTGATTTTCAGAGCATTCGGATACAGAAAACTGAAGCGCAAGGGCGTTCAGATCATGGAGGTTGAGCGGGCTGTTGTCGGCAATGAATACGCAAAGCGCAAGAATCTGTATAAAACGCAAATGGGCGGATATCATGCCGTGTTTGAGGAAAGTCAGAAGTCGTCAAGCAATTGGTACGGGTACACATATTACTATTTCAGCCCGGACGATTTCGAAAAATGGTACACGGAAAAGTATGCGGGCTTTTATGCGCCGGTGATCAATTTGGAATTTATATACACGCTCGATGAGTATAAATATTGCGGTTATTCGGGCAACCAGGAACTGAAGCAATACCTTGATTATTACAAAAAGGACCATGCCGTTGAATACTTCGGAAAAGCGGGGCTTAGATATACCGTGATGCTCGGAAAGAAGGCAAAGAAGGACCGGGCTTTTGCAAAGTTCATCATTGAGAATGCCAGGAAGGTCAACATATACGGTTATCAAATCACATGGTGCGCTTATCAGAATAAATGCTCGTTTGTCCAGGCTGAAGATATCGTCTGCGAGAAAAGGCGTGCGGATGCATTTTTCCGGGGCCTTAACGATGCCGGTTATAAGGTCGACAGGGTGAAGCTTTACAGCTATGCGAAGACGATGATCAGCAAGTGGAACTTTGAAGCGATGTATCGGGACTATTGGAATGCTTGCATAGCGCTCGGCCTTGATATGAACGACACAAAGAACAGTATGCCGTTCGACTTCCATCGTATGCACGACATCAGGATCGCAGAATATGCTTCCCTGAAGGCTAAGGAAGACAGGAAGAAAGCCCAGGCGATGAACAGGAAGATAAAACAGACGGCGAAGAAGTACGAGCTGGATGTGAACAGTCGTAAATATACCGTGATACTTCCGACGAAACAAAGCGATTTTGTCCGGGAAGGAAAAGCCTTACATCACTGTGTTGGCAAAATGGGATACGACAAGAAGATGGCAGACGGCAAGATCGTGATCATGTTTGTAAGGCTTAAGGAGGATCCGACGAAGTCATTCGTGACGGTCGAGTACGATCTGACAAAGCAGAAGGTCGTCCAGGAATACGGGAACCATAACAAAAGGCCCGACAAGAACACGCTGGCGTTTATCGAAAAATGGGAAAAGAAAATGAGGGAGGTTCAGAAGAGTGAGACGAAGGTCGTTTGACAATGAGGTGGTCAAGAAGGTCATATCGCTATACATGAAAGGCACGAAGTACAAGGACATGGCGAAGGAGATCGGGATCTCGGTGTATACCGTCGCAAACATTTGCCACAAGCTTCATGACATGGAAGTGCTTCCGACAAGGGACAAGCTCTCGATGGGCGTGAATCTCGGACCGAAGAAGACGGACGGGAAAGTAGTACATTGTACCACGGCGATATCGAAACAGTGCGAGTATGGCATGAACGAATGCGATTCCGATGTGAACGGAATCTGCAATTACATCCTTTACACCGGACATATGCGGGGATGCGACTGGAAGGCATGTACGAAGTTCAAAAAGCGGACAGATGGCCGGAGAGTCACACAGGCACAGGAAGCCGTCGGCATACATGGCAAGAAGATGAGCGAGGCAGCAGTCTTCGAAGCGGACGAAGTGGAAGCAGCTCTTGAGAGCGAAGAGATCGACAAGCTTCTTGATCAGATATTCGAAAGGAGGGACGAAGATGGAGAAGATAAAGCAGATCAGACAGATAGTGAACAACAGAGAACTTGCGAGTAATGTCGCCATAGAACTTATAAAGGACATCGTTGAGGAACCGAAGCCTCCGAAGGTGTCGGTCATCGTTCCGGTATATAACGCAGAGAAGCATCTCGACGAGTGCCTGGAATCGATCACGAAGCAAACACTTGAGAACATCGAAATCATATGCATTGACGACGCCAGTACGGACAACAGTCTTACGATGCTGAAGGAATGGGCGAAAAAGGACAAAAGGATTAAGGTCCTTAAAAACAAATACAACCGTGGGACCGGTGCAACGATCAATTACGGCATCAGGATGTCCGAGGGCGAATATATCGGCGAAGTCGACTGTGATGATTTCATAGATCACGAAATGTATGAGTATTTATACTCAATATCCGAAAATGCGGACATCGTAAAAAGCGGATACTGGTCATGGTACGGAGAAAATAAAGAAGTACCGTGTTCGCTTGTGAGTGAGAAGAAGGTCTTCAAACCGATGGATCTTGATATCGTTTCCCGGTATATGGTGTTTCACTTCCAGCCGTGCTTTTGGTCGGGGATATACCGACGGGAGTTCTTACTTCAGAACGGACTTCAGTGGAACGAGACCGAAGGGAGCGCATTCCAGGACACGAGTTTTATATTCAAGTGCAATGCTCTGTGTCAAAAGATGGTATGGAGCGAACGGAGCTTTTACAGATGGCGATGCGGTGAAGAACACACTATTACGAGTCAAAAATATCCGTTTGCGGTGATATACGAATATGACTCGATCGAGAGATGGCTCGACGAGCGTCCTGAGATGGCGCTCAAACTTCGGGATATTCTTTCAAGGCTCAGATTCGGAACATTCTCATGGAATGTGTCGAGGCTTAAGGAACCGGAGCGGTCGGAATTTGCAAAACGGGCTTCCGAGGATCTGAAGCGTGACAATGATTACCAGGATTTGAGATTCTACCAAAAGGGCGAACTCCATGCACTGTATGAGTGGATGGAGTCGCCGGAGATAATCGTGAACAGGATCAGGGAGAGGGAGGAAACAAATGTTTAATGTAGGCGACAAGATGCAGTTCTCGACATGGCGGAAACTGATGAACAAGGCCTTTGAACTTTCGGCAGAAGGTTACGGTGTCGAGGTGATAGGATTCAATGACATGAGTGAGAACATTCTCACAATCACTGCGGTACCGGAGGGCGAGACATGCGAAACAAACTGAAGGAACTGTTTGCGAAGATCATCATCGTGCTGTGTTATGGTCTGATGTTCATCCTGGCGGTCGGGATAATCATCTTCATGTTCGTGATCATGCCGTTCATATTGTTTGACATATTGGGAGGTGGATGCTGATGAAGATTGATTTGTTGTATGACGCTGAAAAACATTTTACTGACATCGGTAAAATGGTCAGATATGAAAGATGGGAGGCAGCAGAGCATGACGAACCGAGAGATGATAATCGAAGCCCTGAATGAAGGCTTCGACAATCCTGAAGTGAATCGTCAGATCAGGGAGAAATATATCGGATGTCCGAGAATGTTTCACTGCAATCATGTGAAGGATGCATACCCGTGCTGGCGATGCGTAGACGACTGGCTTAAAGAGGACTGTGGAAGATGACAAAGAAAGACCTGGAACAAATAAAAGACATACGGGCAGAGATAAGAATGCTCGACGACGAGATTACTCGGCTGAGGCAGCAGTCTTTGACCGCTTCCGGCCTCGGCGACGGAATGCCACACGCACATAATGCGGAGTCACCGACGGAGAGGATCGCCATACAGATCAACGAGCTGTGTGATAAGGTGTTCAGATACCGGTCCGATTTGGTTTCATTTTTATCCGAGTGCCTGAGTGAGATATACAAAATCGATGATTCGACCACAAGAATGATCGCAAAATATCGATGTGTGGATGGGCTTCCGTGGGCGGAAATATCGACAATTTTGAATATGGACAGGAAGACGGTCACAAAGAAATTCGGGGAGTGGGTTGACACGATAAAATAAAAATCAAATTCCCCAAAATTCCCCAAAGGAAAAATGGTATAATGTATGTGTGAGAAATCGGTCGAGTATATCGGCCGTTTTTTCATGCGAACCTTCTGCTAATGGCGGACGGGTTTCGTCCGCCTTTTAAGGAGGGGGCAAGATGAAACAGATCAAGATTCCTGAACATTGTTGCAATTGTCCGCTGAAGGACAGCCTAACAAGACACTGCGGTGTAGTCATAGCGAACAGCAACAAGAATAGTGCGGGAGTCAATTACTTCAAGATTCCGAACGGCGCCTGTCTGCTCCGGGGGGTACAGATCCCGGAGAAAATGAGGGGGTTCTTGGAATACCCGGGGTCGGAAGTAGGGGGGTCTTAAAAATATGGCCCAAGAATTTAGTAGGGGGTTCTATAATTCAAAGGTTTGGTATCGGACACGGAACGCATACTTCAAAGCAAAGGGCGGGCTGTGTGAGGCGTGTTACCGGAAGGGACTCATAAACGAAGGCGAGATAGTTCACCACAAGGTGCATCTCACGCCGGAGAACATAAGCAACCCGACGATAGCGCTTGACTTTAACAACCTGGAGCTGCTCTGTCGTGAATGTCATGAAGCAATTCACAACACGAAGCCGAAGAAAAGATACGAGATCGATGAAGACGGAAATGTTTTTATAAAAATTCCCGCTGAGGCCCCCCATATTTTTTAAAAAAACAACATCAGCGGAAAC
>Ga0265300_10000991_pt1 | contig 28086 bp, 14 predicted proteins | sample AusTroGonzalo_MG_FD_193482 | JGI IMG/M metagenome (GOLD analysis project Ga0265300, IMG submission 193482) | Bovine rumen microbial communities from tropical cattle in Woodstock, Queensland, Australia - Gonzalo_03 | ecosystem: Host-associated > Mammals > Digestive system > Stomach > Rumen ...
TGTCAAAGAGCCACCTCCAGAGAAACCTGCCTCGATGGCAAAGTCGGGATCGCCATACGTCGCATCATACCAAGGGGAGTAGAACCACACACTGCCTTTTGCCTTGTTGATGGTGAAGGTCTTCGTGGCGGTGCCGGCGTACTTTTCACCGATACCCGTGATGGTCACGGTCGGCGCATTCTCGGTAGCGGTAGCCAGGGCGGCATTCGTGTTGTTCGAGTAAGCGACGGTATAGTCCGTGTTCAGCACAAGTGTGGTCTCGCCGTCCTTCACGGTCACCGTCGGGGTCAGTGCCTGACCCGTATAGGTGGGCGCCGTGATGTCGGCCACGGTGATGTCTGTATGAGTCATCAGCTTCTTATAGGTCGTGTTGATCTCCACGTTGGCACGCGCCATCGTGAACTGCCACTGGTTCTCCTGACCCTCTACTGGAGTCAGCGTCACGCCGTTCAGCAGGTCGATGCTGCGGCGCTGCGGGGCGGCAGCGATGGCGGCAAACCACTGGCCCGAGGGCTGGTTCACCACCCAGCCCGTGTTGGGAGTGATGACGACGGTTACCACGTCGCCCTCCTTCGCAGAGGTCACGGCATTCTCGCCCACCTTGAACGCAATCGTTCCGTGCGCTTCGGCACCGTCGGCCTTGGTCAGGCTATACGGAACGTCACCGGCGCTCGCCGTCATGGCTGCCATGACGAAAGCGAGCAATGCAAATATCTTCTTTTTCATATTATATCAATGTTTTAATGTTTCTATCTTTTAGCCCCTTTCTCCCCTCCCATATAAGTGGGGAGAAAGGGGGTAGGCTTTTACTTTATCACCACTTTCTTACCATTCAGGATATACACACCCTTCTTCGTCGGCATCTTCTGCAACTTGCGTCCGTTCAGGTCATACCAGCTTTCAACTTTCAACTTTCCACTCTCAACCATGTCGATGCCAGTGGCGTCGCCGAATACCAAGTTGATGACGGGTGCATTGGTAGCCGAGATGGTCAGCCATGCCTTGTTGGCGGCTACATCAATGGCGTTCTTCACCCATACGAACTGCAGGCCGTTGAAGGCATAGTTGTTCTGGTTCTCGCTGCTGGCGGCGATGGTCGTAGTCTCCAGTGTGCCAACGAATTCAGGAGCCACAGCCTGGTTGGATGTCGCATCGGTCGGGATGAGGATGATGGTCTTCTCGGTAGCTGCGCCGTTGTAGATGAGGAACGGCATCTCGGCATTGGCCGATGTAATCTCGGTGGCGGTGGCCGTCTCTGTGCCTACTGCGCTGATAGTGTAGAGCTTGGCCTCCGTTTCAGAGGGCTCCAGTGTCAGGGCCATGTTGCTGTAGTAGGTCACATATTCGCCAGAAGCGATAGTGACGGGGATTCCTTTGATGGTTGCTGTCAGGCATGCGGGAGCATCCTCGCAGTCGCTATGCGTAGCGTCGCCAACGACCTTATACCATACGAAGTAGGTGCCTGGTGCAGCCTCCTCGGGGACGGTTGCCGTCCAGCCCGTGGTGGGAGCGGTCTGGTCGTCAGTGCCCAAAGCGTACTCGAAGGAGCCGCCGGCAGCTACGCCACCAGTCACCAGAGCCTGTGCACTACCCGTGGCATATACTTCTCCAATACTTGTAGGTGCGGTGGTCAGTGTGGCTGCAGGATAATACTCTACCTCCAGCTCTACGTCGTAGTATGGCGTCGAAGCCAGCGTCCATGTCTTGCCGTCGGTCGATGTCAGGTCGATGTCCAGTGCTTCCCCGATGGTCACCTTGAAGCTCTGGGCCGCCACATCGTTGTGGTTGCCATCGCCTACTACCTTATAATATACAGTATAATCACCTTCGTCAGTGCCAGTAGGAATGTCTGTGCTCCAATTGGTGCCGTCGAGCGAGTACTGCATGGTGCCAATGCCTCCAGCCACTGAGCCTGCTACGATGAGCGCCTGTGCCTGTCCTGTGAAGTACAACGTGTTGGCTGTCGGGGCAGTGATGTCGGTCGCAGCAATATCGGCTGCTGCGATGGTGAAGTTGGCTGTGGCCACGCCGTCGGCATAGTCGTCGGTCTCAGCCACGGTGGCGCGGATGGTGTAGGTACCTGCGTCCGTCGGGACATCTGCGCTGTAGGTTTCGTCGTCAGCGTCCTTCTTCTTATAGTTGTAAGTCACTGCACCGTTGCCAGTATTGCCGGTGACTGTGGGTGTGTTGGCTGTTGCGCCGTATGTCCAGCCGCTAAGGCTGACGGTGAGCGTCAGGTCAGTCTTGTACGTCACCTCCAGCTCGACGTCGTATTCGGGCATCGTGCTGAGAGTCCACACCGTACCGTCGGCACTGGGCGTGAGGTCGATGGGGTCAGGGTCTTGTGCCCATGCGCCCGTCGCTGCTGTCAGCAGCAGTGCCATGATGTATAGAAATCGATGTTTCATTGTTCTTTAATGTTTTAATTTTATGTTATCAAATGCTTATATTCACTGCGGTCGGATTCTTGCGTCCCTTCGGTAGCAAGCCAGCAGAGCTGGAGCGGCAAATCCGCCCGAGCGGGGTTACTGCGCCGTCAGCTGTCTGGTAATGTCGGTGCCGTCCAGCGTGACGGAAATGAGGCCATACATGTCATCAATAACATCACCATTCGTGGTTGTGTATGTGTCGTTCGTTGTATTGAACGTCCACACCATGGCTTCCATTCTGTAATCGCGGAAACCTACTCCGATAATGATATTGTCGCCGCTCTTTTCTACCTTGTACACGGCTCTACTGTCTGTTCCCCAGTAGCTACCGCCCTTGCTGGCGGTAAACGTGCCGGACGCAGCATTGTAGACACCCTGAACATAATCTCCAGAATTCTGACCACGCCATTTGAAGTTCACTTTGATGGTGGCGCCGTCGACAAGCGCACCGCTAAGCACTGTGGCCGGAGCCGCCTTCTTGGCCTTGACGCTCTTCACCTTCTTCGTGCCGTTGTACTTGACGCTGACCGCCGTGCCTGCGGCTACGCCCTCAAGGGGTAGCGCCTGATACTCGCCTGCGCCGGCCTTGCCTTGCCATTTTGAGGCATCCTCGGTGCCGTTCTTTACAGAGACTTTGTAGGTAGTGGACTCTTGTGCCATTGCGCCCGTCACTACTGCTGTGAGCAGCACGAGCATTGAAATAAATCTTTTTTTCATACTTGTTAATAGTTTAAATTGTGAATAAATAAATGTTATTTGGTAAATTACTATATGTCGGGTCATTGCTGCTTGTCCTCCGCTACGGCCTCACTGGTCGGACCCTTGGGGCTGTCCTTGCCGCTGTCGTTGCCGTCGTCGTCCTGCTTTTCTCTGAAGGTGAGGATAAGATCGCATTGGCGCTGTAGTTCAATCTCCATTTCCATGATAGCGTCCTTCAAATCGCTGTTCTCGTCGATGAACTTCACCAGTGCCTTGTTCTTGAAATCGATGGTGTGACAAAGCTTCAGGCAGACGGCGGCCAGCAGCGCCACCGGCCACGGCGAGTATGCATGTAATTATGTTCATCATTGTGATTCGGAATTTGTTTTGAAATTAAGACTGGGATAAAAAACACTTCGGCCTCCCTTGACCTTCGGTCGAGTTTTGTCGAGACTCGGCAAAGTGCAAACAAGTTTGCCTTTGCACTCGCTGCTCCAAAACTTGGCAGATTGCAAGAAAAGCCGTATATCAACGCGCGGGCGCCCGCGTAACTTAAAAATGTGTGAGCTACTGTAGGTGCGCTCCTGAGAGAGAGAGAGAGAGAGTAATCAAATCTTTGGAATGACCAAGGATTTGCGTTACTTTCTTCGTTCCGTTAGTAATGTTTAACTCTCTCATCTGATGTCAGTAGATATTTACGCCGTAAAATTACGAAAATTATTGGAAATTAAAGCATCTTAATGCTAAGATTTTTCAGATTTTAACAATTCAGGCCCGCCATCGCCCGCGCTCCCCTCCTCGTTGTCGCGCACAGATGACACTCGGTCGACGCTGCTGCCATTGAAAAATATATGACGGCAGAAATTTTTTTCATTTTTCACTCTTCACTTTTCACTTTATTTCGTATCTTTGCACCATAAAACTCTCAAACTACAATGAAAAAACTGATTTTTACACTTTGTTTGGTTGCTTGCAGCATGATGGCTGCACAGGCGCAAACCATAGATACCTTATTAAATAAGGTAAGCCCCCAACCATTTACATTCTCGGCTCAGGTGCCTGATGGTAACTACCGTGTGACGGTAACATTGGGCAATAAGAAAAAAGCAGGTCAGACCGTGGTGCGTGCGGAGAGTCGTCGCCACTATTTTGACATGATATCAACCAAGAAAGGTAAGTACGAAACCGTTTCGTTCGTGGTCAACAAACACAATCCCGTAATTGACGCGAAGACCCGTGTGAAACTGAAACCGCGTGAATTCGATTATAAGAATTGGGATGACTCGTTGAACCTGTCGTTCTGTGGACCAATGCCTGCCGTACAGCGCATCAAGATTGAACCCGTCAAGGATGTGACGACTGTCTTCCTTTGTGGTAACTCTACCGTTGTTGACCAGGAAAACGAACCTTGGGCGTCATGGGGCCAGATGATTACACGTTGGTTTGGCGAAGGCGTGGTATTTGCCAACTATGCCGAGAGCGGTTTGTCGTGTACTACGTTTCTGGCTCAGTTGCGATTGGATAAGATTCTGACACAGTTGAAGAAAGGCGACTATGTCATCGTGGAGTTCGGTCATAATGACGAGAAAGAGAAAAAGGCTGGAGATGGTGCTTGGTATTCGTATTCACGCAATCTGAAGATTTTTGCCGACCGTGTGAAGGCTGCTGGTGGACATATCATTTTCTGCACGCCAACGGCTCGTCGCGCCTTTAATAACGGTCGTAACAGCAATACCCATGGCGACTATCCTGAGGCCATGAAGACGGTAGCCCGTCGTGAACACGTACCCGTTATCGACCTCACAACGATGTCTACGACTTTCTACGAGGCATTGGGCGAAGAAGGTTCGAAGCAGGCCTTGGTACACTATCCTGCCAATACATTCCCTGGGCAGGACAAAGCCTTGGCAGACAATACGCATTTCAACCCCTATGGTGCGTGGGAGATTGCCAAGATGATAGTGATGGGGCTGAAACAGATGGAGTCGCCTTTGGTGCAGCACCTGCGTGCCGATTGGCAGGATTTTAACCCTGTCCAGCCCGACGATCCCGCTCAGTTCTTATGGCACATGTCTGCTGGTAGTAACATAACAAAACCTGACGGAAACTAAGGGAGATGAGAGATGAAAGATGAGAGATGAAAGATATGATATGAACTGAGAAATATGAAACGATTTGGATTTAAGATGTATTTGAAGCCTGGCTGCGAAGAGGAGTATCAGCGTCGCCATGCTGCCATCTGGCCTGAATTGGTGGAGATGATTCATGAGGCCGGCGTGAAGAACTATAGCATTTTCTGGGATAAGGACACCAATCTGCTCTTTGCCTATCAGGAGTGCGAGGGGGAGGGTAATTCACAAGACACAACTGACGTCGACCCTATCACGCAGCGCTGGTGGGATATGATGGCAGATATCATGGAAGTGAACCCTGATAATTCGCCAGTCACTATTCCTATTCAAGAAGTGTTCCATTTGGATTGAAATTATGAGAAAAGCAATTCTGTTGGCCTGTATGGTCATGGGCGTGCTCACGATGCGGGCTGCCGACTTTGGGAAACCTGTTACGTGGGATGCCAAGAGTCTCATCATTGATGGTCATCGCGTCTGTCCTGTGATGGGCGAGATACACTATTCGCGTGTTCCTGCCGACGAGTGGCAGCGCGAGGTTCGCAAGATGCGCGAGGGTGGGGTAACGATTATTGCCACCTACGTCTTCTGGAGTCATATCGAGGAGCAGGAGGGCATCTTCCGCTGGGACGGACAACGTGACCTACGCCGATTCTTAGAGGTCTGCAAACAAGAACAGATGCCTGTCGTATTGCGTCTGGGCCCGTTCTGTCATGGCGAGGTGCGTAATGGTGGTATTCCTGATTGGGTGTTTACCAAGAACTGCCGCCTTCGTGAGCAGAATCCTGTGTTTCTCGGATTAGCTGAGAAACTCTATCGCCAGATATTCACGCAGGTACAGGGCTTGCAGTGGAAGGATGGTGGCCCCGTCATCGCTGCTCAGTTTGACAACGAATATCGTGGACGTGGCGAATACCTGATGGCCCTCAAACAGATTGCTCAGAAGATAGGTTTCGACCTGCCTTTTTACACCCGTACCGGATGGCCTGAACTGCGTACACCTGTGCCCTACGGTGAGATGCTGCCCCTCTATGGCGACTATGCCGACGGCTTTTGGGACAAAGAAATAACAGAGGGATGTGGCAACTATTATAAAGCCTTTAACTTCAAGGCGTTCCGTTCCAGTACGGCTATCGGTACTGACCTCTTGGGTAAGCAGGAGGCAAAGACGTCTGCAAGCGATGCTGCCTACCCTTATTTCACATGCGAACTGGGTGGTGGTATGGTAACGGCCTATCATCGTCGTCCTTACGTCTATCCAGAGGATGCTTACTCGATGGCGCTCGTCAAACTCGGCTCTGGCAGCAACCTCCTGGGCTACTACATGTACCATGGTGGCACCAATCCTGAGGGCGTGCTTCATACCCTGAACGAAGTACAGACCTCGCCAGGTACAGCCAACAATGATTTGCCTGTTTGTACCTACGACTTCCAAGCACCCCTTGGCGAGTTCGGACAGACCTATCCGCAATACTACATGCTGCGTCCGCTCCACCTCTTCATGCAGGACTTTGGAGAGACAATCGCTCCCATGGAGGCTTCATTCCCTGCACCGCAGGACTTGAAACGTGGACAGGACGATGCGCTTCGCTGGACTGTCCGCAGTCAGGGCGATAGTGGCTTTGTCTTCATCAACAACTACGAACGCTTTCAACAGCTAACAGCTAAGAGACAACAGCTAACAGCCTGTGGTATCACTTTGCCCCGCCTGAACATTCCTTCTGGCTGCATGGCTGTTTTCCCCGTCAATATCGCTGGCATCCGCTATGCTACGGCTCAGTTGGTGGCACGTCGTGACGGCAAACTCTATATGATGCAGATTCCTGGCATCCCTACTACCATTGCTCTCCAAAGTGGTAAGACGTTGAAGAACGTCAAGGCCAAAGGAACTGAAAAGCCTGTATATGGTAACATCTATTTGTTGACTCGTGAACAGGCTGAACACCTCTATTTAAGTGAAGAGTTAAGAGTGAAGAGTGAAGAGTTGGCTACTGCACTTTCTTTTACGAAGGTAAAGGATGCTGGTCCGCTGCGTACCATCAAGAAGGGTAAGGCCAAGGTTGCTGAGGCTCCTTCAGAGCAGGATTGGACACATGCTGCCGTCTATCGCGTAACGCTGTCCTCAGACGTCGTACATCAGCCTTCAGCCCTCCTTAGCATTACCTATCGTGGCGACTGTGCCCGTCTTTATGCCAATGGTAGGCTGGTGGCCGACAACTTCTATTATGGTCGCCCGTTCCTCTATGGCTTGTGGCGATTACCCAAGGACTGCGCTGAATTGGAACTACGCATCCTGCCCCTGCAACCCGATGCGCCAATATACCTGCCTCGCGAAGCTGATCGCACAGCTGGCGAAACCATCACTAATATTGAAATCATCAACATGCAATAGCCCATGAAACGACTGCTGATAGCTTTATCATTTATCATTTATCATGTCTCATTAAACAGCGTAGCTGCACAAACGATTTCCCTCGCAGGCCCTTGGGATCTCTCCCTTGGCGATAGCACCGTCTATCATGACTATGTCATGTTGCCAGGCTCCATGCTGACTAACGACAAGGGTGATATCGTGTCTACGAAGACGCAGTGGACGGGTTCGCTTTACGACTCGTCGTTCTATTTCAATCCTTATATGGCGAAATATCGCGTCGAGGGGCAGATGAAGTTTCCGTTCTTCCTTACACCCGAAAAGCATTATGTAGGTAACGCTTGGTATAAGCGTAGCATCTATATTCCCAAAAACTGGAAAGACCGACGCATCACGCTGTTTTTGGAACGTCCGCACATCGAGACCACCGTCTATGTGAACGGTCGACGTGTCGGACATCAGATGTCGCTTTCTACACCTCATCGCTATGATATTACCGATGATGTCAATTGTGGCGAGAGTAACACGATTGCCATCTGCGTCTACAATGGTATTGAGAACGTCTGCGTGGGGCAGGACTCACATAGCGTGACCGACCAGACACAAGGCAACTGGAACGGTATCGTAGGACGTATCGAACTACAGGCACAGTGGAAGAAACTGAATATCCGTCAAGTCCGCATCCGTCCTGATATTGAGAAGCTCTCTATGACTGTCAAGGTGGAGTTGGAGAATCATTTCAAAGGCGTGCGCGTCATGCCAATTAATGAATATGGCGTGCGTGTAGAGATACGTCCGTTGGATAATAGCCAAAAACGTCCAGACAGTAGAATATACACGCAGGAAGCAGTAAAGAATGTTGTAGAATTTGAGATTCCTATAAACGGCTATAGACTCTGGGATGAATTGCAGCACAATCTCTATCAGTTGACAGTTATGGCAGGCGATGATGTCTATGAAACAACGTTTGGCCTGCGCGATATCAAGGTCAAAGATGGGCAAATTCAACTCAACGGTCGCCCCTTGTTCCTGCGTGGCACTGTTGGCAACTGCTGTTTCCCTGAGACGGGCTATCCGCCAACTGACGAAGCCGAGTGGTTACGTATTTTCCGCAAGTGCAAGGAGTACGGCATCAACCACATGCGTTTCCACAGCTATTGTCCGCCTGAGGCCGCTTTTGCGGCTGCCGACCGTGTGGGCATCTATCTGCAACCCGAGGGTCCGTCGTGGCCCAATCATGGTGTCAAACTGCGTCGTGGACAGAAGATTGACGAGTACCTGATGGACGAAACCAAGCGCATCATTGACGAGTATGGACATCATCCGTCGTTTGTGATGATGGCCGCCGGCAATGAACCCGCAGGCGACTGGGTCAGCTACTGCAACGACTGGGTAAAGACCATGAAGCAGTACGACCCCACGAAACTCTATGCTGGAGCCAGTGTCGGTGGTGGCTGGGCATGGGATGACGGCTCAGAATATCATGTCAAGGCTGGTGCACGTGGCCTCGATTGGGACAAGCATGCGCCTTCGAGTGATGACGACTATTACCAGCAGCTGCTCTTCCCACGCAACTACAAGTCGAAAGAGCCCAACCATTCGCCCATCGTAGCCCACGAGCAGGGTCAGTGGTGTGCTTTCCCCGATTTCTCGGAGATTCCACAATATACGGGTGCCTATAAGGCCAAGAACTTCGAGATATTCCGTGACCTGTTGCGTGACAACGGCATGGCCTCGCAGGCCGAAAAGTTCCTGATGTCCAGTGGTCGCCTACAGACACTCTGCTACAAATACGAGATAGAGCGCAACCTGCGTACCAAGGACTATGCTGGTTTCCAACTCTTAGGACTCAACGACTACAGTGGCCAGGGAACGGCTCTCGTTGGTCCGCTCAATGTTCATTGGCGTGAGAAGGGCTATTGTACGGCTGAAGATTGGCGTCAGTTCTGTAGTATCATTGTACCTTTGGCGCGTTTCCCCAAGTTCGTCTATACCAACGACGAGACGCTTCGGGTTCCCGTCGAGGCGTATAATGCTTTCGTGACCAGTCTGACGGATGCCCGTGCTACCTATATCATCAAGGATGGCGATAGCATTTTTAGTCAGGGTCATTTGTTTACCGGTACATTGCAAACAGGCAAGAACATCCCCCTTGGTACTATCGAACAGTCGCTTGCTGCTATCACGACGCCTCGCAAGTTGACGCTGCTGGTGCAATTCTCGGAAAATATTAAAAATAGCTGGGATTTCTGGGTCTATCCACGGGAGATGAAAGATGAGAAATTCAAGCTGAAAGATTTCTACGAAACCGACAGCCTTGACGAAAAGGCGCTGAAAGTCTTGAAGAAAGGTGGTACCGTGCTGCTGACCGCTGGCGGTAAGATACGCTACGGCAACGATGTGCGTCATACCTTCCTGCCCGTATTCTGGAATACCTCATGGTTTAAGATGCGTCCGCCCCATACCACTGGTGCCTATATCCAAAGCACGCACCCCGTATTCCGCGATTTCCCCACTGACGACTGGCAGAACCTGAACTGGTGGGAACTCACAAACCGTACGCAGGTCATGAACCTGGCTGAATTCCCCAAAGACTATCAGCCCATCGTGCAGCCCATCGACACATGGCATGTCAGTCGTAAACTCGGCATGCTCATCGAGGCCCGTGTGCTAAATGGTCGTCTGCTCATGACCACGCTGCCCGTTGGTAATTCTCACCTTCTCACCTCTTCACTCTCTCCCGTAGTCCGTCAGTTGCGCTACAGTATCTTACGATATCTGCAAAGCCCTGACTTCAATCCCTCGTTGCACCTCGATGTGGATGTCATCCGTCATCTCTTCGAGCGCGAGGCCCCTCGTGTCGACATGTTTACCAACGAATCGCCCGACGAACTGAAACCGAAAATCGGAGGGTAAAAAGTAATAAACGCCATAGCCGTAATACCTCTATCTACTACTTTTTGTAGATTTAGGACATATTTTTGCAAATATAGGAGATGCCTTTGAGTTATTCTTCCTATATTTGCAAAATCAATATAATTGACTACAAACCAAAAAGTATAAGATTATGAAGAAAACGCAAAACTTTAACACTTATTGGCGGGGATGGCTACTGTTATTAGTGGGCTTCCTTCTGCCACTTTCGGCTATGGCTGAAGAAGTGACGTTGGCCGACAGTAATGGAAACGTGCTGAGATACCAGTTTACAGACGACGGTCCAGCAACGTTCGTAGGTGTCAAGACCTATAGCTCTGATGCCGACAAGGCTGGTCGCATTATTATTGCTGACCAGGTGACGGATAATTCTGGCAACAGCCACGATGTGCTATACATCAGTGGGTCAGTAGGTAACCGAGGCAATATTGTCAGTATCGTGTTCGGCCAGAACATCATTGCCACGGGTGGTGCTGACGGTTCCAGCAGTGATGCTTTCTACAATTGTGGTAAGTTGGAGAGCGTCACGCTGAACAGCAAACTGCAAATATTGGGACGTTACACGTTCCAGGCTTGTTATAAATTGTCGTCCATCAATCTGGCTGAGGCAACCAGTCTGACAACGATTCTGCTGAAGGCCTTTGAGAATGCAGATGGTCTGCGTACTATCACCATTCCGAGTTCAGTGACAACCATTGACGAATGTGCTTTCAGCTACATGGACTCGTTGCGTACGGTAACGTTTGCCGCTGGTAGCAAGCTGACCGAGATGGGTAGAAGCGCTTTTACCAACAATCCGAATTTGGAAAGTATCAACCTCCAGACTTGTAACTTGCTGACCACTTTGCCAAATTACGTGCTATACGATTGTAGAAGTTTGAAGTCGCTGACGCTGTCCGATGCTTTAGAGACAGTAGGAAACGGGGCTTTCCAATATTGCCATTCTATGAAAGAACTGACTTTTGGAACAGGACTGACCAGTCTGTCTGAAGACTATTATGTGGTCTACGGCTGCGATAGTCTGCAGAAGGTGACACTGCCTGGTGTCAACTATCCGTTTAAGAGCTCCTATGCTTTCCCAACCGATGTCATACTCTACGTCCATCCAGACCTTATTGACGTCTATCGTTCAAACGATTTTTCGAAAGCCTGTCATGTGATTGGTATTGGAGAAGTTAACGATTTTGTCATCACGACAACGGCTGGTGGCGAACTGCAGACAAAGGTGGAGTCCATTGGTTCTCCCAACAACCTGCAGACGTTGACTGTGACGGGTCCGTTGAACGGAACGGACATTGACTATATCCACAGCTCGATGCCTAACATTCAGGTGCTCAACTTGACCAATGCCAGCATTGTAGAGGGTGGTGACAGCTATCATCAATGGAATGTGGCTGCTAATGGCGATGCCACCATTGAGACCTACTACGGTCCTTGGAACACAGAGAACAATGTGCTGACGCGCTGTATGTTCTATAATATGCCTACACTACGCAGCATTTCGTTGCCACAAGGCATTACCAAGATTGGCGAGTACGCCTTGGCACAAGATCGTAACCAGAATTTCAAACTGGCAACTATTGATATTCCTGCCAGTGTTACAACGATTGACCATTATGCCTTCAATTATGCTGGTATCACGGAAGTGACGATACCTTCGGGTGTGACCCGCATTGAGGAGCAGACTTTTGCCAACTGCCGTAAGTTGAGGAAGGCAATACTGCCCGATGGTATTACGTATATTGGAAACTCTGCTTTCAGCGAGTGTCATGCTTTAGAGGATGTCAATATTCCCGCTAACATAGAGACTATTGACCAGTATGCTTTTTATAATAATAAGGTGAGGACGTCGCCTATCGTCCTGCCTGCCACGTTGAAGAGCATCGGTTATCGTGCATTTTCGTATAATAGTAAGGTGGAGAGCATTACGTTCAACGAAGGCTTGGAGACTATTGGAGGTTATGCTTTCAGCAACTGTAATGCCGTCAGAGCCATCGTGCTACCAGAAAGCATTACAAAGATAGAATATAATGCGTTCGAGGGATGTGACTCCATTACCGAGTTCCGCTTCCCTGCTAATATCAAGGAGGTGCCTCAAGGTGTTCTCTATCATTGCGATAAGTTAGAGCGTGTGACACTGGCTGATGGAACAACTCGCATCAATTATTATGCGTTCCAAGACTGTCCGAATCTGACCACAGTCAACATTACCGAACAGACGGCATTGACCTACGTAGGTTATTATGCCTTTGCCAATACAGGCTTTACCACAGTGACGTTGCCTAACAGCATTACGACGATGGACTATAGTGCGTTCCGTAGCTGTCAACAGTTGACCAGCATTAATGTTCCCACGCAGCTGACCACCGTTCCTTACGACTTCGTGGCCTATTGTCCACAGCTGACCAGTGTTCAGATGCACGACGGTATCCGCGTGGTAGGCCATAATGCTTTCCTCGATTGTAAGGCGTTACCTGCCATCGAACTGAACGACCAGATTACTACTATTGAGTATAATGCCTTCTCTGGATGCGAGAATCTGGTACTCGACAAGTTGCCAACGGCACTGACCCATATTGGCGATAATGCCTTCCGTAATACCAAGAAAATGACAGGGAAACTGATTGTTCCTGCAGGTGTGACAACAATCGGTTCTGAGGCATTCCGCGAGAGTGCTCTGACAGGCATTGAGCTGCCTGAGGGCGTGACAAAGTGGGGTACTACCATTTTCTATGGATGTAACGAGTTGAAGGATGTTCATTTGCCTAACGATATCAAGCGTATCACGAACTATATGTTCCAGCACTGTACGGCTTTGGAGCAGATACAGATTCCTGATAGCGTGAAGGAGATTGGTTGGGGGGCCTTCGATTGGTCTGGTCTGACCTCTGTTACAATGCCTGATTCGTTGGAGATTCTTGAGGGATACGCCTTCTCTAACACCCAGATTCAGTCTATCCGTATTCCTGATGGTATCAAGGGTGACCAGCCAGGCTCGTATGTTGCTGCAGGTTGTAAGCGCCTGAAGGAGGCTTACTTGGGACGTAATCAGGACTATACCACTATTACCAGTTTTACCTTCTTTGATAATTGTGACTCACTGCAACTACTGCGCATTTATGCAGGTACCCCCCCTCAATGTTACAGCTCGTATTTGGACTATCGCAAGACTTGTGTGCTCGAAGTACCTGAAGATGCCGTAGAGCTCTATAAGGCTACCGATGTATGGAAGGAGTTCAAGGAAATCAAGGGCTATTTTGATGGCGAGTTGCTGAATGACCTCGATTATGCCATACTGAAGTGTGTCTATAACAAGCTGGACGGTGCTAACTGGAAGAAACCTTGGGATTTGACCAACAACCACCGCTCAATGGGTAAGTGGCAGGGCGTCGTCACAGTAGGCGACTATATCACCAGTATTGACCTTAGTGGTCAGGGACTGAAGGGTACGCTGCCTGACTCTCTGTTCCTGTTGCCACGTATAGAGGTGTTGAACCTGAGCGATAACCGTATCAAGGCTGACCTCACCACATTGTTGGCCAATGTGCCTGAGAATACGACTTTGACAGAGGTTAATATGATGGGCAACGAACTGACGGGCGACATCTATCCTTTCGCCACGAAGTTGCCTAACCTTACGAAGCTCAACCTGAGCTACAATCAACTGACAGCAATCTCACAGGTGATACCTAACACCAAACTCACCTACTACGATTTCTTACGTGGTTTCCAGTTTGTGGACTACCAAACCAAGCAGGTGGTTGAGGGGGCTCCTGTCACAGATATCACGCCAGGCGTGCCTGTAGCTATTGAGTTCAATACGTTACAAACCTATCGTCACGAATACGGTGATTATGGTTACGATTGCACGGACCTCTATCGCTATTATCTTAATGAGAAAGGCAGCTGGACGACCAGCGGTTGGGAGTTGCAACGTAACAGCGATAAACTGTGGACGTTATACTCTGGGTGGTCTAACTATCCGTTGCATGCGCCGAAGGGTGTGCCCGTCATGTACACACATGGTGACCCGTGGTATAGCCAGTTGTCGTTTATCGTTCGTTTCGATTGGACAGATGGTGATGTAAATGCCGACCAGACGGTGGATGTCACCGACCTGCAGAGCGTCGTCTATTATGCACTGAACGACAGCAAGGCCGATGGTCAGATATTTAATTTCACTACTGCCGATGCCAATAACGACGATAAAATCAATGTCAGCGACATCGTGGGTAGTGTGGACTATGTACTGAACTATGTGGAGACCGAACCTTCACAGGCTCCGTCTAATAGGCATAGAGCACCAGCCAGTCTGATGAATACACTATCGTTGAATGGTCATAACGCTATACTGACACACGCTGATGCCGTTGCCGCCCTGCAGCTTACCGTAACGGGTGCTGCTCTGGGTCAGTTGCATGTCAGCGAGGCACTGAAGAGCCGTTTCTCCGTTGCCATGCGCGAGGTGGCTGGTAGTGTTCGTGTGGTGGTATACTCGGCTGACGGTCATACACTCGAACCAGGCATTCATCAGTTGCTAACCAATCTACCTGCAAGTGCTGTGGTAACCGATGTTCGTTTGTCTGACGCTGAGGCTCGTCACTTGGATGTTACCAATGAAGGCGGCACGACCTCATTATCAATTATCAATTATCAATTATCAATTGATGATGCTCCCGTCTTCGATCTCAACGGCCGTCGTTTGGGCGCTTGGGATACGTTACCTGAAGGTATATATGTTATCCGTTTGAATGGTAAACAGTATAAGGTTAAGAAGTGAGAAGTTAGAGGTAAGAAGTAAGAAACTGAAAAATAATACGACTATGAAATATATCAGATTCTATTTATTAGCAGTTGGCCTTTGGCTGTTGGCTGTTGGCAGTATGGCTCAGACAAATGTGCTACGCGTCGAGTCGATGAAGTATCCTGCTGGCAAGACGCTCAGTCTGCCTGTTGTCATGGAGAATCAGAGCGACATCACGGGTGTGCAGTTCGACATCTCCGTACCTTTCGAACTTGTTGCCGATGCAGATGGACAGTTACCTATTACGTTGTCCAAGAACCGTGCTCCGTATCATCAGTTGGCCGTTCGCGACAGAGGTACAGAGTGGCGTGGCGCTGGCGGTCATGGTGGTGTCAACTACTATCACGTCTATCGTGTCATTGTGTATAGCGACAAGAATGACCTGTTGCTTGACAATCAAGGCACATTGGTGACGCTTGACATTCCGCTGTCGCCCGATGCCGATAATGGGACTGTGTTCCCTGTTTACCTATTGGACAATAGTGTGACGCTCTCTGATCGTCAGAAGCAGAACGTGTTGACCAGTCAGGAGAACGGAACCATTACCATCGAGGAGATTCCGCGTCCCGACCTGCAACCCTCTGACGTTACCTTCGAGCCTTCGACAATTAATCCCGCGGGCGAGTTGACTGTGAAATGGAAGGTTGCCAATGTTGGTAAGGTCGCTACTGAGGATGGATGGAGCGAGCAGATTGTGTTGGCGGCTGTCTCGGGTGGTGTCACGAAGCAGTTGACGACTACCTACTATGATGGCACGTTGGCTGCTGGCGCTTCCGTCAATCGTGAGGCTAAGATTGTGCTGCCCGCCCTGTTGGGCATTGACGGACTGTCTAAGGTCCAGGTCACTGTTGTGCCTACCGATAAGACGGGCGAACATCCGTCACTTCGCGACAACAATACCGCGTCGGGCAGCAGCAGTCTGACGGTGGGTAAGCGCCTGACGCTGGAGCTGACACCGCAGCGTATTGCCGAGGGCTCTTATCAGCGCATCAGTTGTAAACTCAGTCGTTCGGGCCGTTGGCAGAACATTCGTAGCTTTACGCTGAAGACCAACGACTCACGTCTGCAGATTCCTTCAAGTGTCACGATTCCAGCCAATCAGTCGGGCGTGGTGTTTTATGCCGAGGTACAGAACAACACCGTGCTCGATGCCGACACGATTGCCAGTATAACGGTTAGTGGCGACGGTTACGACGAGGTGACATCCAGCATCATTATCGAGGATGATGAGTTGCCTGCACTGAAACTGACAGCTTCGAAGAGCGATGTCAACGAGGGTGAGACCTTCCAGATGACGGTGTCAGTCGATAAGGCGCCGAAGAGCGATGTCGAGGTAAAGCTGAGCAGTGAGGACACGAAGCGCTTCCAGTATCCGCAGACTGTGACGATTCCTGCTGGTCAGACGTCTGTCACGTTCAATGTGACGGCTATCCAGAACGAGTTGCCTAACCTGGAGTTGGCCAACAAGTTCACGGCTTCCGCTTCCCGTTACGAGAAGGGCGAGGTCATCGTGGTGCTCCGCGACGACGACATGCCTGTGCTGACCTTGACGCTGACGCCCAACGTAGTGAGCGAGGCTGCAGGTCCGACTGCTGTTGCTGCCGTGCTGACACGTACGGGCAAGACGGACTCCAAGATTACCGTCCGCATCAGCGACGACTCTAACGGCGGCCTCTTCTACAGCAATAAGTCCATAGAGATGGCCAAGGGCGTCGAGACGGCCTACTTCAATCTCGGCCCTGTGGATAATACCATCAAGGAAGGCGACCGTACCTACACGCTGACCGCAGGTGTATGGGTGTCATCGTGTAACTGTGCGTCCAGCGGTGAACAGGCAGGCAATGTGACGGCCCAACTCACTGTGCTCGACAATGATGGCGCCTCGCTGTCCGTCGCGTCTCAGAATGGTACGGTAAAGGAGGGTGGGGAGGCCAAACTGACCATTACCCGTAATACCGTTTCTGATGTCAGCCAGCCGTTGGCCGTTACACTGACCAGTGACTACGACGCCGAATTGACCTATGAGCATAATGTCACCATCCCCGCTGGGCAGACATCGGTCGAGGTGCCTGTGCAGACAAAGAAAAACGATGTCACTGGCGACTCGCATACCGTCATCTTTACGGTAGCTGCCGAAGGATATGGTTCAGGCACATGCTATTTGTTAGTGACCGACCAGACGCTTCCCGATGCACGCATCACCAGTCTGACTGTCGATGTCCAACAGGCTGTTGTAGGTAGCAGCATACTGCTGACGGCTGTCGTGGCAAACAATGGTGCCGCTGCGTTGCCTGCAGGTACCAGTGTCAAGTTCTATAAGCGTGGCACCAGCGAATCGTTGGGCGTCATGGCTACGCAGGAGGATGTTGCCATTGATGGAACGACGACACTGCAACGTCGCATACCGTTACCTGAGGCTACCGGCGATCATGTCTATTATTGTGTGGTTAACGAGGACAAGGCTGTTAACGAATTGGTATATACTAACAATACTTCTGCAGAAGTAACTATCAAGGCTGTTTCCCCGTTCCGTGCTACGGTGACTACCGACAAGAAGGTTTACACCCAGGGCGAAAAGGTGCTGATTACCGGTCGTCTGACGGGTGATCGCACGGTGAATGCACAGGCTGATATCTACTTCATAAATGACGGTGCCCGACAGACGGAGCGTGTCACGACCGATGCTGAAGGTGCTTTCACGCATGAGTGGACACCCTATGCTTTGCAGTCGGGTCACTTCATTATTGGCGCTTGCTTCCCAGACGATGCTACTACTGAGGAACAGGCTACTTTCGATGTCTATGGCCTGCGCCGCGTTTCATCGGGTTATATTACTGAGGATGTTATCGTGGGCGATACTCGTCAAGGAGTCATCCTGTTGCAGAATCCCGGAACTCTGGGACTGACAGGCGTTAAGGCCGAGAAAGTGTCGGGTCCAGCCGCTGTCAACGTCGAACTGGATGTGGCAAAGACCATTGCAGGTGGTAGTAATGCCACGCTGACCTATCGTCTGACGGCCAGCGAGGGAACGGTTGGTAACGACTGGGAACCGATAGTTCTCCGCGTCACCTCTGCTGAGGGTGTCAAGCTTGACATCACGATCTATTACTATGGGCGTGTTGCAATGGGTAATCTCGTGGTTGCCTCTCACCAGCTGAACACTACCATGCACAAAGATAATGGTCGAGACTATAGCTTCATTGTGACCAACAATGGTCGTGGCAATACTGGTAAGATTACGCTGGCACTGCCCGATTGGATGAAGGCTCTGACGGGTACGACGATGACAGGCTTGAATCAGAACGATACAGCTACGGTCGTGTTGCGCTTTGTGCCTACTAACGATATGCAGCTCAACGTGCCTGTTACGGGACGTATTGGTATCAATTGCGAAAATGGTAATGGTACATATCTGGATTATGTCATTACACCAGTTAGCGATGCCAAGGGTACGCTGGTGGTCGATGTTACCGACGAGTACACCTACTATACCGAGGAGGCTCCTCACGTACAGGGCGCTCAGGTGGTTATCCGCAATCCTTACACCCAGGCCTTGGTGGCACAAGGTGTGACGGGTGCCGACGGTTTGTTCCGCATCGACAATCTGCCCGAGGGCTACTACCGTCTTAACGTGACTGCCGACAAGCACAGCTCATACCAGAACGATATCCTTGTCGACCCAGGTGCCACGACAACGAAGGTCGTCACGCTGCAATATCAGGCTGTTACCGTCAGCTGGGATGTGGTTGAAACAGAGGTCGAGGATGAGTACGATATTGTGACTACTGTCCAATATGAGACCAATGTTCCTGCTCCAGTTATCGAGATTGTTGCTCCCGATAAGATTGATGCCGAGAAACTGGGCGTAGGAGAAAGTCTGGTCTTCAATGTCGTGATTACTAATAAGGGACTTATAACGGGACAGAACAGCCAGTTCGATGTGCCGTCTATTGCCGGCGATTTGAGCTGGGAGCCTTTGGTAGATATTACCGGTATGGATATTGCACCTCAGCAGAGCATTGTCGTACCTGTCAAGGTAACACGTCTGCCCGCTACTCAAGCTGCTTTGCGTCGTGCAGGAAGCAGCGATGGCGACTGCGTAGTGACTGTACGACTGGAGGCCGTATATGATTGTGGTCCGGATGGCAAGCCTTACGTGAAGGGTTATAAGCTCGTCCAGTACAAGGAATGTAGGTCCAAGGGCGGCGGCTACGGCGGCGGTGGTGGCGGCGACTATGGCGGTCTCGGCGGTCCTAATGGCAATTGGCGCACCATCTTCGGTGGCGATACTAACTATCACCCCACTCAGACCAATGACGACTGCCGTGAATGTACGTCGAAGGCAGGCAAGTGGCTGATGGATTGCTCCTTGTCGTTCGTACCGGGCGGTGGCGGTTGTGCCTATGGTTTAACTACTGGCGGTGCAACAATCATGTCAGGAAAAGCAGGTGTGATGGACTATGTTACAACGGGTCTGACGGGCCTTGGCTGTGCACTCGAGGTTGCAGGTGTCGTGACAGCTGGAACAGGCTTCGGTGCTGCATTTGGTGCCATTATGGAAGCTGCTGGCATTGGCATTAATGTGCTGAATTGTCTGCTGACCTTCGAGTGGGGCTGCTTTGCTGACGCTTGGCGTAATAAGGGCGGTGCTTTTGGTGGCGCTGTCATTTCTGCAGGTGGACCACGTCCCACGACAACGGCACCGAGACGTGCATCCGCTGGCGAAGGTGAGGAACCTGCATATCTGGCTCACTTCCGTGATGTGTCGCATACGCAGCTCAAGACCATGACGGGCTTCTATGGTTACTATGCCGAGGTGTTTGGCGACACGCTGTGGCTTTACAATACGTCCATTTCCGAGATGTATAATGTGCTGCATGCGGTGTCTAAGCAGAATGGCAACTATAGTGTAGAGTCGCTGAAGTCAGTTCAGCCTGAGAATATTACCGACGCCATGATGCAACGTTTCGTCGAGCGTCTGAAGAATACCGACGACTTCTATGCCAACAATACGACTCATGACAACATGATTTCTATTGCTGAAATCCAGAAGTACTTCAGGTGGATAGAGGAAGCCGAACAAGAGGCGCATGAGTTTGGTTATACGTCTGCTGAGGATATGTGGGCCAAGGAGACAGAAGTCTTCAAGACCGAGACAGAGAAGGGTAGCAATTCTGTCTGCTCATCTATCACACTGCAGATTAACCAGACCATGACGATGACACGTCAGGCCTTCCGTGGTACTCTGACCGTCTATAATGGTAGTCAGACGCAAGCTATGAAGGATGTCAAGCTGACGTTGAACGTCACCAATCTTGCTACTGGTCAGGTAGCTACCGCCAAGGAATTCGAGATGCATACCGAGTCGCTCGTGGGCTTCAAGGGTGAGTTGCCGATGGATGCAGGCTGGCATCTGGGTGCCGACAGCACGGGTACGGCAACCATTCTGTTCATCCCATCGAAGTACGCTGCGCCTGAGACTCCTGTCGACTACTCGTTTGGCGGCACGCTTAGCTACATAGATCCTTATACGGGCCTTGAGGTGACGCGCGAACTCTATCCTGTCACACTGACAGTGAAGCCTTCGCCTGAACTCGACCTGACGTACTTCATGCAGCGCGACATTATGGGCGATGATGCACTGACTGAGGAGGTTGAGCCTATGGAGCCTGCCGAGTTTGCACTCATCATCAACAACAAGGGTAACGGCGATGCCACCAACGTCAAGATGGTTACTAACCAGCCCGAGATTATCGACAACCAGAAGGGCCTGCTCATCAATTTCGAGTTCATCAGCTCACAGTTGAACGGACAGGACAAGACGCTGGCATTGGGTCAGAGCATTCCTACCGACTTCGGCAACATTCCTGCCCATTCGCAGGCCTACGCCCAGTGGTGGTTGCAATCGACACTGTTGGGTCACTTCGTCAAGTACAACGTCGAGGCTACCCATGTCACCAGCTATGGCAACGAGAACCTCTCGCTGCTCGACCAGGTTACCATCCACGAACTGATCCGTGGCTTCACGCCCTCAGCTAACACCCAGTCTCGCGCCTTCCTTGTCAACGACGTGACCGATGCCGACGATATGCCTGATGCTATCTACTTCACCGATGCGACGCAGGATGCCGTCTATGAGCTGGCCAGCACTACCATCGATAAGCAGAGCGATACCGAGTATCATCTGACGTTGGTACCCACGCAGGCTGGTTGGAGCTATGGCAATATCATGGATCCGACGGTGGGACGCCAGAAGCTGACGAAGATTGTACGCAAGAGCGACGGCAAGGAGTTGAACCTCGACAATATGTGGCAGACCGACCGTACGCTGCGCGATGCCAAGGATCCTATCAAGGAGAACCGTCTGCACTTCGTGGCCAATATGTCCATCAGTGGCGAGACGTTCATCCTGACCTTCGCACCTAAGCCCGATGTCGAGCTGGCTGTCAAGGAGTATGTGGGAGTTCCTAAGGAGGGCACCGTAGCCACCGAACCCGTCAAGACGCTCACCGTGCGCTTCAATAAGGCCATCGATGCCGCTACGTTCACCGCCGACGATATCACGCTGGCTTGTCAGGGCAAGCAGCTCGACGCTTCGAAGATTGTTATCAACAAGGAAAATGAGAACGACTATACACTCAATCTCGAAGCTGTTACGGGTGGCGACGGCTATTATGTGCTGACCGTACAGACCGCTGGCATTACCGACGCTGAAGGTTTCCAGGGCGCTGTCGGCAAACAGGCTACGTGGATTCAGTTCACGGGCGGCAAGGTGACACTGGCTGTCAAGGCTCAGCCCGCCGAGGGTGGTACCGTTACGCCTGCCTCCGGACAGTATACGTTCGGACAAAGTGTCAACCTCAAGGCTACTGCTGCCGAGGGTTACGACTTCGTGCGCTGGCTGGAGAACGACAAGGCGCTGACCGATTCGTCCACCTATGTCTATACGCCGCAGGGTAATGCCGACCTCACTGCCGTCTTCACGCCTAAGTACTTCGATGTCACTATCAGCTACAACGAGAAGGGTGGCACAGTGACTGGTGGTGGTACGGGTCGCTATGCTTACGGCACCGAACTTACCCTCACTGCTACGCCGCAGCAGGGTTGGCAGTTCGACGGTTGGATGATTGACGGCAAACCAGCTAACACCCAACAGTCATCACCCAACATCCTGACATGGACCGTCAGCACTACGGCTACCCTGCAGGCCGTATTCACCGAGTTGCCTACAGGCTTGCTTAGTGGTCGTGTCACGCGCGATGCCGACGATGTGCCTGTTGGCGGTGCTATCGTGACGCTGCGCAGTGGCGATGTCAGCTATGCTGCTACCACCGACGCCTACGGCTACTACCAGCTGAAGGTCGAGGACAAGAGTCTGACCTACGACCTGCTCTGCCAGGCCGACGGCTACATGTGGAGTCCTACCGTACAGATATGGTTCGACGAGACCGCACAGACCAAGGACTTCTCACTGCTTCGTGGTGCTACTGTCATTCTGCCTAAGGAGGGTGCCTGCACCTTCTCGACGCCTGTCGCTGTCACGCTGTCTACCGAGACTGCCAAGGCTTGGTGGCTTAGCAAGTACGACATGCAGAGCTTCGTTGTCGAACAGGTGCCCGATGGTAATATCGCCGCTGGCGAGGGTGTCATCCTTTCGGGTGTTGCCGGTCAGCGTATCGACATGGCTGAGGCTGCCGCAGCATCGCCCATCATGGGCAACATGCTGACGGGAACGGCATCGTCGCCTTACGTCGTCACTGACGATGGCGTCTACCAGATGCGCGAGGACACCAATACCGATGCCAAGTTCTATCTCGCTGTCCGTGGCGAGGTCGTTCCGAAGGGCAAGGCCTACTGCCAGTACACGCTGAGCGGTCAGCCCTCTGAGGTTGCCATCATTTGGAGCGACGAGACGCTCATCAATGCCGTGCTGCGCGACATCAATGATCCCAACACGCCACACTTCGACCTCCAAGGCCGTCGCATCTACAAGATCGATGCCCAGAGCAAGAAGATTCATGTCGTGAAGGGTAAAAAGGTAGTTGTTAAATAATAGAAAAGCCCGCTGAACCAGCGGGCTTATCTTTTATTTCACTATTCACTATTCACTATTCACTCTTCACTTTTCACTCTACTCTGAGTACTTCCAGATTTGCCAGGGACCGAAGATATCGAAGCGTGTGCTCCACTCGGCAACGTCATAGCCCAGGATTCCAATCTTTGCACCGGCCCAACCTTGCAGTGTCATTTTAGCCTCTGCATTGAATTTCAAACCTTTATCGCTGGCAGTCACCTTGGCTTCTGCACCTACACGGGGACCAACGCCCAGCTCCGGACCTGCTACACCGTAAACCTTGACGGCTGTTGTCAGGAAGAGGCCTATACCGGCTTCGGCTTTGAGCTCTATTTCAGGGCGGTTTAGGCTAAACTTGTTCTCCTTCACGTTACAGTCCCTGGTAATGCCCCAACGGTTGTTCTCGTATTTGATACCTGTCTTGAATGTGTTGGAGTAGTCGTATTGGAAGCCCATATTTATAGAACCGGTGACGCTTGCATCAAACTTCAGATTGAGTTCGGGCTCGACAGTGATAACGACTGGGACGGGGCCGGCCATGAAGGTGAAAATGTAAGGCTGGAATTGTACTAATTTGACCTTACCTTTGTCCTCGGGCAGCTTGATTCCGCTCTTGAAGCTGATGGTTGCTTGGGGATGGATGCCGAATTCACCGTCAAGACCTGTCTCGAACTTTTTGACATAGGGTCTAAACCAGCCTCTTTCCCACCTGAGGCCTGGGTCGAGGGTCAGAGTATAGTTAAGATTGTAGTTGACTGGCAGTTTACCTGCAATTTCGATAGCTGAAGCGTCCTTATCTACAGGTATTTTACACTTAAGATTAAAGGTCTTGTTGACTTTGAGGACATGCCATCTGCCGTTGCTGGGATTCTTTGCGATGAAATCCTCGGCGGTGATGTATTCGTACTCACCATTTTGTGAGTTGCGTACGTTATAGGCGGGCTCCTGTCCATCTTCAGTTATCTCGTACTCGTTGCCTACCTTTTGTATCACAGCGGGGTGGAACATACCGTCTTTATCCATATACCTGGCGGCATATTCAGGGACATTGCCTGCGGCAGCACTGGCCTTGACAGCATTAGTGTCCTGGTTCACGTACATGTCTGTGCTCAACTGAGCCAGCTTGTCGCCAACGAGTTCGGCTACTGTAGCCTCTTTGACTTTCAGGATGTAGGTGTCGCCTATCAGCTTCTCTTCAATGGCTTTGCGTCCGTAGGCCAAGTGTGAGGGAGAGTCCCAGATGCCGAGGGGGTGGTTCACGAATGTGATGATGCCCAACTTGTCGGCCAGCGACTTCTTAACGGCAATCTCAGTGGTGTCAGGGTCAAGGATCTGGACGTCGCCAGCGGTATCAAAATTGTGGTAGGTCAGGCCGTAAGGTTGATAATTAGCTTCTTCTTTTGCATGTTCAGCTGCTGCGTCCATACCCTCGGACGGGTTGTCAAGATTGTCATTGCTGCATGCAGCGAAACCGAAACAGAAAACAACTGTTGTGATGATGCTCATAAACATCGACTTTGATAAATTCTTCTTGGTCTTCATAATAGTACTTTTTTTTGATTAAATTTTTATTGTTTAATTGATAAATTGTTTTTTTTTGTTTGGGAGTTTTTTGAGTCCCGTTTTTGTCTTTCGACGGTGCAAAGTTATGATGTAATTTGCAATGTTGTTCATTTTTTCATGATTTTCTTTCGCAGTTGTAGCGACACCAATCTCGTTTTGCGACAAAATGCAGAAAACGCTGCAAAGTGTGTCGCAAAATCGGTTCTGAATCACGGGGACGGTTCTCCTGATCCGTCGTCGTCAGGCGACTGTGATCAGGAGAACCGTCCCCATGACCTTTGTGCTCAGCTGAGCCAACTTGCTCTGTCGAGCTTACTCAAAATTCAGGAAACGGTATTGACCGACTGGCTGGCCTCGATATTCATGGGTCTGGTCGCGTGGCCCTTGCTTTGTGGTGTTGAGCCATTTGCCCCAGCCTGTGAATATGTGCCAGTTGGTGTACTCGTAAGCCTCCTTGAAGGTGTAGTCCCAGGCAGTCTTGGCCTGATAGTCGTCTTGGCTGCTGAGTACTACGGAGATCGAGAACTTGGGTAGGTCGCCAAACGGTGACAGATGCATGTCACAGCGTCCGAGGATGGCTTGGTCAAGACCGTCGTTCAAGTCTTTTGCAATACTGATGAGCTGTGGGTCGTTGGTGTACTCTGCAACCTTGTTGGCATAGTCGCCCAAGTCGTAGAAGTTGTGTGAATTCAAATACTGATAGGTGTGCACCATAGCGGTATCAATCTGGGCTTGCATCGTAGGATATAGCTCGATGAGTCGGTCAGTGAGCTTCATGCCAGGTCCGATGACGCATTCGAAGAGTTTGTCGCTGCTAATCAGTTTCAGGTCGCCATTGTAAGCGCTGGGTGCATAGCCGTCTTCCCATTCTGGCAGCATGCCGTCAAGCATCTGGAGGTAGGCTTTCTCGATGTCGGTCTGCTCAGTGACGGCCTTGATGAACTGACGAATAGGGGCTTGGTTCATGGCCAGCATGTGACTGCTGATGACAGTATAGTCGCAGAATGGTGCAATATCGAACAGCGTCTCAACGCCGCCCATGAGGCAGTTGTGGAAGAAGATGCTCTGGAAATGTTGCACTTTTGAATTTACGATACCACGCAGGAATTCATACATGTTCATGGCTTCTGCCCCTGCCGGGGTTTCTATCCACTCGTCGTAGAGGACGGCACGGTTGCTACCTGGCTGTGTGGGGTCGGGTTTACGTAGGTCTTTCTCGTAGTCCACATTCTTGTCGAATCCGCCTCCATGTCCATAGAGCAGGAAGGCATAGTCGCGAGCGGGCATTTTATCAGCGACAGTGTTAATGACGTCGGTGAGGGTATTCTCATCATAGAGTGCCAAGTCAGACCATTCCGTGCCATAGTTGTCGCTAATCTTGTTGAGGTCGGTGGTATCGGTAAGCTCGAAGAAGACGACATCGCCAGACTTACCATATTTTCCACCTATGGTTCCATATTTGAAGCACACAGCTACACGTACGTCTTTTTGATGGAGATAGGGTTTCATGATTTCCCATGCCGTTTCCGCTTGGTTATCGGCAGAACCTCCTACGGTGCTGTAGAAAATAACCGTCAGACGTGCCGTGTCCGCTTTTTCTCCTGTAGGATTAACTGGCTGGTAGGGATTGTCCTCGACAGAGCAGGATGTTATACCCACAACCAGCATTATAGCTGTTGATAGTAAATAAAATAGTTTTCTCATAATTTTAGTATTGTTTAGATGGTTTGTTGTCTGCAAAGATAGTGTAAATCGATGAAAAAACCAAATTTATTAGGATTTTTTTCTTTAAGTACACTCCGGAGACCGCCCCCAATTTTTAAAAATGAACTTTTCTTTGCATTCGCTGCTCCAACTTTTGGCAGATTCAGAAATAATCTGTATCTTTGCACACGAAATAACGAATCATTGGATATAAATTATGGTATCAGCAGCATATAAGAACAGAACTCGTGAGGAAATCATTGCGGCTTTCCGTGAGTCAATCCGTCGCAAGCATGAGTGGCAAGAGCGTGCAGAAGAAGAGATAAAGAAGATTCGTCAGGAACGTCTCCAATTGAGCATCTAAACGATGAAGCCACTTGATCTTGCTCGCATCAACCGCCTTGCCCCCTACAAGGTGTGGACAGAAGATGGACGTGACTTTCTTATTGAAACCAACAGAGGACAAATCTTCGTGATTGGTTTCATGGATGATTATTCCATCTGGCCAACTGGAGCTTACCAGTTCACGATTAACAATCAGAATCACCAGCCTTCCCCACTTGATCAGAAACTCCGTGAGACTATTTTTCTTCTAATTGAAGCATTCTTCGCGGCCAACCCTGATATTCTGCTTTATATTTGTGAGACGGGTGATGGACGCCAAGCATTTCGTAGCCGACTGTTTATCCGTTGGTTCAATATCTATTCAGGCCGTGATGCTTATGTTATGCAAACTGCTGAGGTGCAAGAGGGCAAAACTAAGAACTTTGCTGCTCTAATTGTGCAGAAGTCAAACCCACGTCTTGAAGAAATTCTTGCGGAATTTAATGAGACAATAAGCATTCTGACCAATAAACCGGAGTAATTCAATACTCCAACAGAAAATCAGTAGAAAATCAGTCCCCAGTTTTTAGTATACCCTAGCAATCATCAATAAGAACCTGCCATTCGGTCTATATAAGCGATTGTAAACTCCATCATTAATAATCTGTAAAAATCGTGGCGTGATGTAAAACAATTGCGCGTAATTGTGTACTTTTGTTGATGAAGGGATCGACAAAAGTACTTTTTTATGCCCTTTTTTGAAAAAAGTTTGGTCTAGAGGTTATCTTTTACGCCCCCTTTCCTGTCTATAAGAATAGAATGAAGAAAGAAGAGATAGAAATATTGTTCCGACAGCACTACGGCCCAATGATACGGTTGGCAAAGCGGATGCTCTACGACGACGAGGAATCGCGCGACGTGGTAAGTGAGGTGTTTGCCACGCTAATAAAGACGGATATCCTCCCAAAGAACATGGAGGGTTATCTGATGGCGAGTGTCAGGAACCGATGCCTGAATCTGCTGGAACACAAGGATGTGAGGGCAAAGTTCGAGCA
>Ga0265300_10000993_pt1 | contig 28039 bp, 19 predicted proteins | sample AusTroGonzalo_MG_FD_193482 | JGI IMG/M metagenome (GOLD analysis project Ga0265300, IMG submission 193482) | Bovine rumen microbial communities from tropical cattle in Woodstock, Queensland, Australia - Gonzalo_03 | ecosystem: Host-associated > Mammals > Digestive system > Stomach > Rumen ...
TTTTTTCTTTCTATTTCTTTTGAAACACCCGGATGTAGTCAACTTCCATCGTGGCGGGGAGGGCACTCTCGTCGACACCCTGGGCACCGCCCCAGTCACCGCCCCAGGCGAGGTTGAAGATGACGTAGAAGGGATCCTCGTAGGGCCAGTCGCTGCGACCCTTGCCCTTGTTGTCGTAAGAGAGCTGCACATTGCCATCGACGTAGGTGGTGATGTTATTCGCTGTCCAGAGGATGGCGTAGGTATGGAACTCACCTTCTGCCCCATCGCACTTCATCTCGTGGGTGACCTGCGTACCATTGCTATGGACGTGGTCGGTGGCGTGCAGACTCGATGACACATAGTCAGGATGGTAACCCACCTCTTCCATGATATCGATCTCACCATCAGCGGGCCACGAACGGAAGTTCACAGGCATCATCCAGAAGGCAGGCCATGTTCCCTTGCCCTTCGGCAGTTTGATGCTGGCCTCGATATAGCCGTATTTCCAACCTTCCTTCACCTTGGCATACACACGACCGGAGTAAACCTTACCGTTCTCCTTCAGGGCGGTGATGCGGAGTTTACCGTCGCGAATCTCAGTAACCAGTCTGCCTTCGGGCGTCTTGTGGTTCACATATTCCTGAAGTTCGTTGTTTACCCAACCTTTGCCCTTCACCTCGTGGGTCCAGTCGTTCTCATTCAGTTCCGAGCCAGTCTCAAACTCATCCTGCCAGACGAGGCTATAACCATCTGGGGCATTATAGGGCGATTGCTCTGCAGCGGCCTGAGAGATGCTGATGGCCTTGCGCGCCAGACCCGACATGACCGTTACGGTGCCAGTACGGGCACTGGTCGTCGGATTAGCAGGAACCGTGACCGTCAGTGTGCCCGACTGGGCTACCGTATTCTTGGCATCTACCGAAATGAAGTCCTGGTCGGCGTACGCATTCCACTCCTTGCCAGTTGTGGTGACGCTGACAGTGTAGGTACCGCCTGCTACGGGTACACTGATGCTTTCCTGCGACAGGGTGATGCTCGTGGTCGGTTGTGGGTCGTCGTTGTCGCTCCCACCGCAGCCCCAAAGGGCTACGGCAAGAGAGAGCAAAAATGTATTAAGCATAAATCGTTTCATTTATTGGGCTTCCTTAAAGATAATCTTGCTGATTTTCACTTTCGTACCGGCAGGAGAGCCTCCGAAGTCGAAGAACAGACGGATGGCAGATGCATCGGCACCCTCCTTGAGAGTAGCACCCTTTAGGGTGAATACGAACGGCTCGTCGGCAGTGATGTCGTGACGACCCTCGCAGAAGAAGTTGGTGTCGCCAGCGTCGGTGAGCTTGATGGTCACGCCAGGACAGTCGTTGTCGGCCTCCATCACCAGCTGGAAGTGGTACTGCTTGGAGGCTGAGGCGGTGAGCTGGGTATCGATATGGAACTGTCCCTGCCACTGGCTGCCGCCTAGTCCTTCGGGAAGGATAATCTCGTAGGTGTCGCCGCTGTGAGCAGCCTCACTGTAAGAGATGGGGCTCCAGTTGTTGTCAGCAAAGTAGTAGCCGAATTCGCTAGCAACTGTTCCGTCGTCAACGCCTTTCCACAGGTTGTCGGCATCGTCGTAGTTCAGGATTACAGCCTCTTCGAAGTAGATCTTGCTGATCTTGATATGTGTGCCTGCAGGTGAGCCTCCGAAGTCGAAGAACAGACGGATGGCTGATGCATCAGTGCCTTCCTTCAGGGTGGCGCCTTCCAGTTTGAAGATGAACGGCTCGTCGGCCTTGACGTCATGACGTCCTTCACAGAAGAAGTTGGTATCGCCAGCATCGGTGAGCTTGATGGTCACCTGAGGACAATCCTGATCAGCCTCCATTACCATATAGAAATTATATGTCTTGGCAGCACTTGCAGTGAGCTCGGTATCAATATGGAACTGGCCCTGCCACTGGCTGCCGCCCAGTCCTTCGGGAAGGGTAATCTCGTAGGTGTCGCCGCTGTGAGCAGCCTCACTATAAGAGATGGGGCTCCAGTTGTTGTCAGCAAAGTAGTAGCCGAATTCGCTAGCAACTGTTCCGTCGTCAACGGCCTTCCAGAGGTTGGCGCCCGAAGTGTAATCCCAGTCCATTACTGGTGCATCGGGATTGTCAGGATTGTCGTTATTGGGAGGAACGGTGCCGTCGTCGTCGGCATGGTTCTTCAGCACGATGTTAGTGACGTTGATGTTGGTCTCGCCCTTGGCATGTCCGAAGTCCATCACGAGCTTCACGGGATTGAGATCCTTACCAGGCACGTCGCTGACCCAGAAGATATAGTCCTCGCCAGCCTTCAGGTTGATGTTGTGCTCATCGATGATTGCCTCAGAGTCGTCCTCGTTGGTCAGCTTCACCACCACGCCTTCGATGTCACGATCGCTGTTGAAGATACAAGAGAAGTCGTAGTTGGTGGCAGCAGAAGCGACGAGGGTGGTATGGAAGTGTACCTGAGCCTGCCACTCGGAGAAGCACTCCTGAGGAATGGTTACCATATAGTCGTTGTCGCCAGATTGGAAGAGTGACTCAAACAAAGCGGTTTGCTCATTGCCCCAACCTGGATCGGGATTATAGTAGAACGACATGACAGGCGTAATGCCCTTCCACATGTTGAACTGGCTGTTGGCATCGAAGCCGTTCCACTCCTTCTCGGCCTCCTCAGAGGTGAAGATAAAGCGCCAGGCGATGCTACGGTCAGGTGCCTCATAGATAAGCACCAGCTTCTTGGCTGTCATTTGCTCAATGCGGAACTTAGGATTCTCGTACTGCGCATCGCTGGAGATGTAGGGGAATGCGGTGTTGGGAGCCAGCTGGATATAGGTCTGCTTGGTGGTTTCGCCAGCGGCATCTGTCCAATTGTAAACCTCGAAGCTCCAGGTTGATGTCTGGTTGCCGATGGTGGCATCGAAGTCTGCGGCCTCTGATCCCCACTTGGTGGTACCAGTGTTCACGTAGGTCAGACCATCTTCACCAGCATTGTAGGTGAAGGTGCCGCCCTTGCGGTTGTCGGCAGTGAAGGTGATGCGGTCGTCGTACATACCGAAGTCCTTTTTGTCATCTGGAGCGGCTGCCCACCATTCGGTAGCGTCTGTTCCTGCAGGACCGCAGGCCAGATGGGCTACTTCCTTGTTGGCAAAGCGCCACTCCTTACCGGTAATCCTGCGGAAATCGGCTGTGTAGTCAATCTTGGTCTCGTTGAAGGTGAAGGTCTTCTTGATACTTCCCTGGCTGAAACCATTGCGGTTTCCCAGTCTCAATTCAATCTCATACTCACCAGCCTCAGGGTTCTGATAACCCACTTCCTGCAGGGTAGAGTAGGAGGCATTATTAATTTTCCACAAGGGGTATGTGCCAGGCTGTGGGGTATAGGTGGCAATCATCTGGTTGGTCTCCTGGTCAACGGTGATGTTGAAATCCACACCGCTCAACGACGGAATACCATTGGGGTCTGCGCCGCTGAACTCGTCGGGGGAGCAGGCTGTTAAGAAGTAAGAGGTAAGAAGTAAGAGGTAAGAGGATACCTTTGCTACTACCTTTTTATTTATCTTGGTAATCATAATAATTTCAATTTTACAATTCTTCAATTTTTCAATTCTCTTAATAGTTGTTCTGCTTCAGCGTAGGATCAGCATCGAGTTCACTCTGCGACAGAGGGATGTACTTCTTGCTGGATGTCCAACTGTTGGTGCGATAGCCGTAAGAATCGGGTACGAGCACGGTTGAGGCTTTCTGAGTAGCACCAGCGATACCCTCAGCACGTACGAGGTCGAAATAGCGCTTGCCCTCACCACAGAGTTCCAGATGACGCTCTGTAAAGATGTCGTCAATGGTGACATTAGAGAGACTGTTCAGTCCGGCACGGGCACGAACCTCGTTCACATAACCTGTAGCCTCACCAGCACTGCCACCAGTTTGGAGCAGCAGCTCAGCAGCATTGAGCAAGGTTTCTGCATAGCGATAGATACGCTTGTTGTTGTTGTAGTTCAGATTCTTCGAAGTCGGACAATCCTTGTTGTTGTCTGACTGTGGACGATATTTGCCATGCCAGATGTGGGTGTCCTGATAGCGCTCGGTGTAGCTGTAGCCACGAACATCCCAGCAGGTCACGTCGCGACGCAGGTCACCTTCGGCATACATATTGTAAGTCTCGACTCGCATGGGCAGGAAGCCCCAGCCGTCGTTACCGCTGTCCCAGCCTTCGCCGCCGCCCCAACCATTGGGTGAGCAGAGGGTAGGGAAGACTGTACCACCGGCATTCAGAGCTGCTGCACCCCAGTCGCGCTGAGCCTGATCGTCGTTATAGTTAATCTCGAAAATGCTCTCCTTGCACCACTCTCCGCTCTCCTGCCAGAGGTCGGAGAAACTGGGATTCAGCGAGTAGTCAGAACTGCTGATAATCTCCTTCATAAAGCTGAGTGCCTGAGGATAGCGGGCTGAGTCGTTCTGATACATCACCATCTCAGCATAGAGCATATAGGCAAAAGCCTGGCTCACGCGGCCTGCCTCGGCATTCGTCCAACGCAAGGGAAGCACGTTTGAAGCAATAATCTCTTCGAGTTCGGGCAACAGTTTGCCATAAATCTCGTCGGCTGTCATCTGCGGGGCAGTATAAGGCAGCGAGAGATTCTCCAAATAGAAGGGAACGTTGCCATAGTAATGCCACAGAATGTTATAATAGTACACGCGAAGCAGACGGGCCTGCATCTCCATCGACTTACGGAAACTGGCGCTGGCTTTGCCTTCCCAACCTGCATATTTGATGGCGTCGTTGCAGCGCTTGATGCCGCTGTAGAAGTCGCCCCAAAGTGTTGCCAGTGTATTATTACCATCGGCAGCGAAGTTGAACAGACGGTGCCAATGCTGGTTGTCGGTATTATCAGAACCACCAACCCAGAAGTCATCACCCATGATCTCACCGTCGATAGTGAGGTCGTTGTATGCGGCATTATCCCAGTCAGGCCAGTGGAGAGGCGCGTATGCTGAGGTGAGGGCCTCATTCAGTGTCTCCTCGGTGGTATAGTATTCTTCCAGAGGCTCACCCGTAGGGTTCTTTACCTCTAAGAATTCGTCGCTACAGGAAGTGAATAGTGAACAGTGAATAGTGAATAGTACTGCACCTATCATCAAGCGACCTGTTCTATTTATCTTGGTATTCATAATAACTTCAATTTTTCAATTTTTCAATACTTCAATTCTTAACATTACAGCGAAACGTTGAATCCAATCGTGTAGGTACGAGCCTGCGGATAGACACCATAATCGACACCGAGGCTGGTAGAGCCAGAGCCGATTTCCGGATCGAAGCCCCAATACTTGGTCCAAGTGAAGAGGTTCTCTGCACGGCCGTAGATACGCAGACGGCTGATACCGATCTTATTGGTCAGATGGCGAGGCAGTGTGTAGCCCAGTGTGACATTCTTCAGGCGCAGATAACTGCCATCTTGAATATACATGTCGCTGCACACCCAGTTCTTAGAGTCGCCCAGGGTAGGAACGGTGTTTGAAGTGCCTTCACCTGTCCAGCGCTGGAGCACCCAGGTGGGATAGTTACCAGAGGCAATGTCCTGACGATAGGTAGCATCGAAGACATCAGCGCCACTGACACCTTGGAAGAACAGGCTCAGGTCGAAGCCTTTCCAGTCGGCATCGAAGTTCAGACCGAAGGTCCAGTCGGGTACACCGTTACCAATGTTGGTACGGTCGTCGGAAGTAATCTTGTTGTCGCCATTCACATCCACGAAGCGGAAGTCTCCTGGCTTAGAGGTGGTGCCATACTTGGCATTGTATTCGTTGGCTTCTGCCTGATTCTGCAGAATACCATCGGTTTTGTAACCATAGAAGAACGGGAAGGGTTGGCCATTCTCTGCACGGGTGCCACCATCTGAGAACTGCGAAATGCCGTAGTTCAGGAAACCAGTGTCGTTACCCAGGTTCTTCAACTCGTTTTTGAGATAAGAAGCATTGGCCTTAACGGCAAAGTGTGCATCGGAAATGTTCCACTTATAACCAAGTTCAAACTCAACACCCTTATTTTCCATATCACCGACGTTAGCCAAAGGACGGGCTTCGCCTACGTAGCTGGGGATAGGCATCTCGATGATCATGCCGTTGGTCTTCTTGATGTAGTAGTCAATGGAGAAAGTAAGCTTGTTGTTCCAGAATCCGAAGTCGAGACCGATGTTGGTCTGTTCGCTCTCCTCCCATTTCAGATCTTCGTTAGCCAGACGGTTGGCCTTAGAACCATAAATCATCGTGGCTGTCTGTCCGTAGTAGTAGTTACTGCTGCCGCCAAGCGCTGTCAGCGTGGTATAAGCAAAGTCACCGATATTGTCGTTACCGTTCTTACCCCAGCTGGCACGCAGTTTCAAATTGGTGAGCCAGTCGTGGGTGTCCTTCATAAACGCCTCGTTCATGATATTCCAACCCAGCGAGAATGAGGGGAACGTACCGTATTTGTTGTTAGAACCAAAGCGGCTTGAACCGTCACGACGGATAGTAGCCTGAAGCATGTAGCGCTCGTCGTAGTTGTAGCTTAGACGGGCAAAGAGCGACGACAGGCGATGCTCCACGTATGGACCGCCCCAAGCACCAACCAGACTCTTGGCACCAGTCATCTTGCCGTCGGCATCGGTAGAAATCTCCAGATCGCCACCTGTGGTGTAGTTGATAGAGGGTTTGTCGACATTCACCAGATTCCAGTGAGAACCACCCAGCTCGTCGCCCTTGAACTTCAGTGCACTCTGACCCAGCACCACGCCAATGGTATGACGGCCGAAGGTCTTGTCGTAAGTCAGGGTATTCTCAATCTGCCAAGTGGTGTTGTTGCCTTTATAAGAGGTGACAGAAGTATGGTCTGCATTGTTGTTACCAGAGAGATAGTACTTCTGTTTGGTAGCTGCATCGTAGCCCCAGAAAGAGAGCTCTGCACTATAGGTGAAATGATATTTCAGCTCATCGAACAGTTGCAGGTCGATAGAGAATTTGGGCATGATCTTATGGCTCCAGTTCTTGTTGGGATTACCCTGCATCATGGCGATGGGGTTGTTCTGTTCCTGATAGCTGCCCACGAAGTTGGGGATGGTGTAAGGATCGCCGTTGGCGTCGCGATACAGGTCGTAGGCACTGTAACGGTCGACCATTTCCTGACCCACGGCACCCTTCAGCGTGACGGGCAGTGTGGGAGCCAGATAGAGGGCAGAACCAAGGGGAGAACCCCAGGTGGAGTTGGCTTCGACACCGGTATTGTGGACGCGCATGTAAGAAACGTTTGCACCCAGATCGAGCTTGTTCAGGAAGTTGCGCTCCTTTGATTCGTCGAAGAGGTTGAACTGGTTGTTTGAGCGTATGGTCAGGCGGTCGTAGTTCGACTGTCCATAGTTACCGCCGATGATACCATCTTGGGTGAAATAACCCAATGAGAGATAGTAATTGAGTTTTTCAGATGCACCGCTGATGGAAACATCATGCTGCTGGATGGGCGCATTGTCGTTAAAGAGCAGATCCTGCCAGTTGGTACCGAAACCGTTGATTTTTTCGCCGTTTGCATCTGTCATGTTATAGGGGTCGGCGTATAGAGGCGAAAGGCCGTTCTGCACACGACGTTCGTTCTGCAGGATGGCATAGTCGGTAGCACCTGTCACGTTGCGCTTCTTCCAGGCACTCTGCCAACCGTAGCTGAAGTTGTAGTTGATGCTGGCCTTGCCGATCTTGCCCTTCTTGGTGGTCACGAGGATCACGCCATTGGCGGCACGTGCACCGTAGATGGCGCCTGAGGCAGCATCTTTCAGCACTTCGATACTCTCGATATCACTCGGGTTTACACTCTCCATACCATTCTGGTCGGTAGGCATCCCATCGATGATGTAAAGGGGCTCTGAATTGTTGATGGTTCCGATACCACGAATACGAATCATCGACTTAGAACCAGGCTGACCAGAGGCCGAAGTGACGTTGACACCTGCTGCCATTCCCTTCAGGGCATCCTCTGCACGCAGACGGGTCTTGCCGTCGAGGTCGTCGGCAGAGACTTTGGCAATAGAGGCCGTTACTACGCTCTTCTTCTGCACACCATAGCCGATCACCACCACGTCCTGCAGTGTCTGGGCATCTTCTTTCAGCACGACCTTCATGCCGCTGGTAGCCCTTAGTTCCTGAGTGAGATAGCCGATGTAGCTGATCACAATGGTTGTACCCTCGCTCACCTTGACGTTGAACTGACCGTCGAAGTCGGTGATACTACCGTTCTGAGGATTTCCTTTCTCGACGACGGAGGCACCGATAACGGGCTCCCCGTGCTCGTCTGTCACAGTGCCCAAGATGCCTTGGGCGCGTGTTGCCATCGACACCATCAGTGCCAACAACAACCATAAATACCTGCTTTTCTTCATACTTTGTTAGTTAAAATTATAATAATGTAAAGTTGATTGTCGGTTTACCATTTTCGACGCTGCAAAATTACGCAAAAAGACAACACCATTTTTGAAGGTGAACGGAAAAAGTGGATGAATCCGTATGCTTGTGAATGCTAATCGGTTGGTAATAAGATGTTTACGTTTTTAGTTGATGTCAAAAAGAGTGGACGGAATATAGAGGTGTATTTTTTACAATTAATGCCTTTTTACAAGATTTTTACCTTGTTTTCGAATTGTTCGCGGTTGCCCAGGGCGCCGTTTTTGATGCGGGCACGGTAGTTGTAGATGGTGTTCACGGAATAATGCAGGAACTCTGCAATTTTCGACGAGTCCTCAAATCCCAACCGGATCAAAGCGAAGATGCGGATATCGGTGGTCAGCCGGTTCTCCTGCTTGGGATGGATCTGCATCTCAGGCTGTAAAAGGGCGTTGAAATCATCGATGAAATTGGGGAAGAGGTGCAGGAACACGGTGTCGAAGTTCTCGTAGAGCTCTTCCAGTTCCTTCTCTTTCAACTCTGTCGACTTTGATATCTGGAACAGCTCGTCGAGCTCCTTGTTCTTCATCTTCTTGTTCACCATCTTACGGTAGTTGTCGAGCTTGTCGATATACTGTGCACAGAGACTCATGAATCGGCCGATGTATTCCTCCTTCACACGGTTACTTTCAGTTAATTGAGAATTAACAATGGATAATTGAGAATTGAGGGTAGCGAGTTCGTCTTTTTGGGTAGCGAGCAGACTATTGGCCGATGCCAGCTCGTCGTTCGAGGTCTTCAGCTCGTTACGGGTGGCGTGCAGCTGGGTGTTGCGGCGGTGCACGAAAAAGAGGGCGCCCAGCAACAGCAGTGCCAATATACTGATCATAATCAGCGTGCCCCACAACTGTGAGGTGGTGCGTTCGCTCTGCGACTTATATTCATTGGCGATGTGGGTCAGCAGCGGGGCAATCTGCCAGTTACGCTGTCGTGAGCCGTAGCGGTTGGCACAGTCGCTGGTATAGCTGATGTAGCGTGAGGCACGGTCGACATCACCGCTCAGCATCAGCTCGTTGGCCAGTTCCCACATCGATCCCTGGTCCATCGCTGCATTGCGGATATCGGCCAGCACCGACTCCGTGAGCCAGTACATCATCTGGGTGGTATCGCCCTGCAGCTTGTATTCGATATAGCGGTAGAGGGCCACTAAGGCATAGGGATGACTGCCCGGCTCCACGGTCTTCATCCATTCGTCGTTGATGGCCATCGCCTCTTTCAGCTTTCCCTCAGCCTGTGCCGCCTGCTCTCTGCGCAGGAAGCACGACTCGCTGGTGGGGGGCAGGTTATCAAACATCAGTTGCTTGTAATACTGCTCCTTCTTCTGATAGAGTTGGCGCATATCGTCGAGACGGGTGTAATAGCTCAGTTCGCCATAGACATTGTTATAGGCCTCGTAATAGGTGCCGAGCACCTGCTTGTCGAGACCGCTGCCTAAGCGTATGGAGTCGAGAATGTTCAGGGTCTCATCGTAAAGGCCGATGTTCGAACAGCGGATGGCCAACTGCGACCGGCAGCGCACGGATGAGGCATGATCGCCTTGTTGTTCAGCCAGCGCGATGCATTCACGGAGGAAATAGATGGCTGAGTCGCTCACAAAGGGACGGTAGAGTTCGAAAAGCCGATAGCCTTCATCGTATTTCTGCTGAGTAGTGGCCTGCTCATAGGCATGGCGTGCCGCTGTAATCTTGGCCTCGCGCTGGGCCACATAGTGGGGCGACTCGGCAATGACCTCGTCGATGAGCTGCAGACGTGATTCCAAATCCGTACCTTGGGCACGGACTACTGTCGAAAGCAGTATCAGAATAGCCGTTAGCAGTTGTCTTTTCATCATTTTCTATCGTTTGCACACCGCAAAGATACGAAAAAAAAGGAAAAGTGAAAAGTGAAAAGTGAAAAATTTGCTGCCGCTCTTGGTATTTTCAATAAAAAAAGGTATTTTTGCACCATAAATAATATAATAATCCCAAAAATGAGAAGAATCTTATTCGCAATTCTATTGGTAATGACAACAGTAATAACCAAGGCACAGGTGTTTCAGTTTAACGAAGTAGACTGTGGTCCCGAGGCCACGACGTTCCAGCTTTTCGCTCCTGCAACGGCCAAACGGGTCGTGGTACGCATCTATAACGACGGTATCGGTGGCAAGCCTATCAAGACTGTCAAGATGAAACTCTCGGATAATATCTGGCAAGCCACGGTCAAGGGCAACCTCTTAGGCAAGTTCTATACCTTCGACATAGGCAAGGGCGAATGTCCGGGTGTGTTTGCCAAAGCTGTGGGTGTCAACGGCCAGCGCGGTGCCATCGTCAACCTCGTGAAGACCGACCCCGAGGATTGGTGCTGCGATGCCCATCCTGTCATCAAGTCGCCTGCCGACCTCGTGGTCTATGAGATGCACCACCGCGACTTCTCCATCGCCCGTCCTGATGCCAAATATCCTGGTAAGTTCCTTGCCCTCACGGAACCCTGGGCCATCGAACACCTGAAGGCTTTGGGTGTGAATGCTGTCCATATCCTGCCTAGCTACGATTATGGCTCTGTGGATGAGACGCGTCTCAACTCCCCGCAATACAACTGGGGCTACGACCCTGTGAACTACAACGTGCCCGAGGGTGGCTATTCCACCAATCCCTATGATCCTGCTTGCCGTATCCTCGAATTCAAGCAGATGGTGCAGGCTCTCCATAATGCCGGCATTGCAGTGATTCTCGATGTGGTCTATAATCATACCTACGATATCGACCACTCCAACTTCCAGCGTACGTATCCTGATTATTATTATCGGGTAGGCTCCAACGGTTCTGGTTGTGGCAATGAGACGGCCTCCGACCAGCCCATGATGCGGAAGTTTATGATTGAATCGGTGAAATATTGGATCAACGAATACCATATCGACGGCTTCCGCTTCGACCTGATGGGCTGTCACGATATCGAAACGATGAACGAGATCCGCAAGGCCGTTGACGCCATCGATCCCACCATATTTATATATGGCGAGGGCTGGAGTGCCGGACAGTGTGCCCTGCCTACAGAACAATTAGGTGTCAAGGCGAATATCTCAAAGATGCCCCGTATCGCAGCTTTCTCCGACGAGATCCGCGATGCCCTGCGGGGTCCCTTCGACGATGATAAGAAGTCTGCCTGGCTTGACAAAGGCGTCGAGACAGAATCCCTGAAGTTCGGTATCGTGGGTGCCATTGCCCATCCGCAGGTGGATATGTCGAAGGTCAACTATAGTAAAACGCCTTGGGCCTTGGAACCTACGCAGATGATGGCTTACGTCAGCTGTCATGATGACATGTGCCTCGTCGATCGTCTCCGTGCTAGCATCCCTGGCATCAGCGACGACGAACTCATCCGTCTCGACCTTTTGGCACAGACGGCAGTCTTTACATCACAGGGTGTGCCCTTCATGCTCTCTGGCGAGGAACTGCTCCGTAGCAAGAAAGGCGTACACAACTCCTTCGAATCGCCTGATAGCATCAACCAGCTCGATTGGAAGAATCTCGAGCGTTATCCGCAGGTGTTCAAATATTATCAGGATCTCATCGCCCTCCGCAAGCATCACCCGGCCTTCCGCCTTGGCGATGCCCATCTGGTGCGCAAGCATCTGGAGTTTCTTGATGCTCCAGCGGGTGTGGTGGCTTTCCGTCTGAAGGATTATGCTGGTCGCGATGACTGGCGGAACATCGTCGTCATCCTGAATGCCAGCCGTGAGCAGGCTGCCGTTGCTCTTCCCAAGGCCATGTACACCATCGTCTGCCAGAACGGTGAGATCAACGAGGCTTCCACCTCGAAGCTTTTCGGTCGCCGTGCGCTGGTCGCCCCTCAGACGGCGATGATATTACACGACTGACGACTTACTTCATTTATTGATTAACTTTTTATCGCTTCTGATCACAATACCACGGGTGGAAGCGTTAGTTGGTGTTCCATTCAGTTTATAGGAATGTCCTTCATCGGTGCCGGCGCTAGTAGTAGAGGACACGGCTGTCGGTGCATCCTCGATGGCATCGTATTCGGCCATCGCCCCAGCCATACGGCCATCGAGGTCGGTCAGGCGGTAGAGACCGTCGCTATTGGCAGTCAGTCCTTCGATAGTGACGGACTGTACCATCGGCGGCTCTTCAAGCGAGAGCAGCGTGCGAGCATGCATTTGGCTGTATTTCGGATAAACCAGATTGATGGCGACATAGTCTTCGCTGCCGTCGCTCCATTTCTCGAAGACAAGCTTCGAACCGATGGGTGTGCGCACCTCAAATGCCTGCTCTGTCTCCGGAAGATTCAGGCGTAAGGCAGCGCTGATGCTGGCCAGATTGCAATCGTGACCACAGAGGAATGCGAACTTGCGACCGTCATGGTGCAGCTCCTGGCGGATGCGGCTCACTAACGGATAGGCTAGGTTGACAGCGGCACTGTGGGCGGTGAAGAGCAGACCGTCGTACACCTCTTTGATGCCGCAGATAGCCCGCCATTGCGCCTCAGTCAGCTCACGGCCGAAGGCCGCCATACGCTCGCTCTCGTAGCACTGCAGCACCAGCGCGTCGGCCACGCTGTTGGCCAGGGTATAGCCGCCACTCATCTTCGGTTCGCTGCCCTTCTCTATTTTGAACTGGGTATCGTCATACCAGAAATGCGTCGTGTCATTCTGCGCAGCGGGCGAGTGTGCCATGTCGATGACATCCTCCACCAGCGTCAGCGTGGGCTGTACAGACTGCATCCATGTCTGCGGACCGCCATGCATCGCATTTATCTCATTGATAACCTGTTGACGATAGGCGTCGTTCATCTTCGTGAACTGGGCCACGAACACGGGATCCATCTTGTCTTCGTTGTACTTATGCTGAATCTCCACGTTGGCGAAAGGCAGGAACCCGGAAGAGAAATACTTCGCCGTGGCAAACGTGCGCTGGCGCGAGTTGGCATAGAACAGCACCTCGTCGTCAACCGGACGGTAGTTGTCGGGTAATAGTCCTGCGCTGACCACCCATTTACGGAAGAACTGGCCCATCTCCGTCTCGAGCACACCGCCACGCTGCGACAGCTGGCTGCTGGGTGATGTCCACTTAAACCATTCGTAAGGTGTCACTCGCATATAGGCAGCACCGCCTGACGTCAGCGGCGAGCGGATATTGTGGCGGCTCATCACTACCACCTCCTTCAGTTCATATTTTGCCTTGAAATCGTCGGAGCGTTCCGTCTGAGCATGCAAGCTCATGGCAGCCATCATGGCTGCTACCAACATCAAACATTTGTTCATAATGGTGTCATTTCTCTGAGAATAGTACTTGGATGATGGTTTGGCCGACGGCGAGGAGCGTGTTTTTATCGAGGTGGGCCATGTCATCGTTGAGGGTATGCCATGTGGGACCGAACGAGCTCTGCTCGCAGTTTGGGTAGTAGGGGATGATGTCGATGCAGGGGATGTTTGCCACTGTGTTCACAGGGATGTGGTCATCGGTGATGTGAACTCCCTCCGTCATGGGGAAACTGCTGCCATAGCCTACGACAGCAGCAGCGCGCCAGACCTTGTCGACGATATGTTTGGCGTAGTGCTTTGACATGATCTCCTGATAGAACTGTGCTCCTTGTCCGCCTACCATGTCAAGCAGGATGCCGTAGCGGGCCTTGTAGCCTAACGTGTGGGGATTGGCGGCCCAGTATTGGGCGCCAAGGGCCCAGGTGTTGCCCGGGTCGTCGGTGGTCTCCCATTGGGGGAAGCCGTAGTCTTCGGCATCGAAGCAGATGAAGTCGATTCCGATGGAAGAGTTGAGAGCAAACTCTACACTATCAACTCTACACTCTACACTATTCAGAAGTCTCGCGATTTCGAGCATGACGGCGACACCGGAAGCGGCATCGTTGGCGGCGAGGATGGGCTTGTGCCAGTTGGCCTCGTCGGGATCGTTATCGGCCCAGGGGCGACAGTCCCAGTGGGCACAGAGCAGAATGCGGTCTGTGAGCTCAGGACGGTAGCTGGCGATGATGTTCGTGCTGTGGAGCAAGGTGCCGTCGTAGCCTTTCAACTCACACTTCTGGGGGATGACAGTCATGCCGTAGTCCTTGAACTTATTGATGATCCACTGTTCACAAAGGTCGTGGGCCTGACTGTTCATGGTGCGGGGACCGAAGTCACACTGCTGCTGGCAGAAGAGAAAGGCACTGTCGGCATTGAAGGCAGGACCGATGGCGGTCTGCGTCTCGGAGTCGGTCGTGGCCTGCTTGCGGAGGCCGCAGGCAGTGAATAGTGAACAGTGAATAGTGAATAGTATTATCACCATCCAAAACAAACTATTGCTAAAATACCTATTTTTATTTTTCATTTTTACTATTCAATATTAACTATTAACTATTCACTTTTTGAACAATAGACATCACGCGGAGGAAGTTGCCACCCCAGATTTTCTGGATGTCGCGTTCGCTGTAGCGGCGGGCGAGGAGCTGACGGGTGAAATTGATAAGCTCGCTGGAATCGGCGAGACCGATGATGCCACCATCGCCGTCGAAGTCGGTGCCGAGGCCAACGTGGTCGATGCCCATAATCTTGATAGCGTGCTCCAAGTGGTCGATGGCGTCGATGATAGAGGCCTCTCCGTCTTTCTTCAGGAAGCCTGGGTAGAGCGTGATCTGCGCCACACCGCCCTTGGAGGCGAGGGCACGCATCTGATCGTCGGTGAGGTTTCGGGGATGGTCGCAGAGGGCCTTGCAACTGGAGTGGCTGCACACGATGGGCGTGCTGCTGATGTCGAGGGCATCATAGAAGCTTTTCTCTGAGGCGTGGCTCAGGTCGACCATAATGCCCAGGCGGTTCATCTCACGGATAACCTGTTCGCCGAAACGACTCACACCACCGTGGGTGTTACAGCCGCGGGCAGAGTCGCAGAGATCGTTGTCGCCATTGTGGCAGAGTGTCATATAGACAATGCCGCGCTGGGCGAAGTGTTGCAGGTTCTGCAACTGTCCGTTGAGGGCCAGACCGTTCTCGATGCCAAGCATGATGGACTTGCGACGGTTGCGCTTATCCTCGTAGAGGTCGCCTGGGGTTCGGGCGATACTCAGGTAGGTTTTGTTCTGACTGACAATCTCCTCGATCTTGTCGAAAATGAGGTCAGCATATTCCGTAGGGCCTGCCACATCGAAATCGACAAGTGACGAGAAGGTCTCGCCGATCTTTGGTTGGGGCAGGTAGGCCACCATGATGGTAGCGTCCTGACGGCCCTCGCTCATCTTATGCAAGTCGACGCGTATTTTGGAGTCGCGCTGGTCGAAATGGATGCCTTGAGGGAAAAACATGGGAGTGTCGCAATGGGTGTCGAGGGTGAGCACGCGGTTGTGTACCTCGTGGGCATGGTGGTAGGCCAAAGCCTCTTTGATAAGCCAGTGGAACATAGGCATGCCCTCTTCGAGGCATTCCGGGTGCCACTGCACGCCGACGATGGGTTTGAATTCGTTGCTCTCCATGGCCTCAATGATGTTATCAGGCGACTTCGCGGTGACGCGGAACTTCGGTCCCGGCTCACGTACGGCCTGATGATGGAAGCTGTTGACGTACATCTTATTCTCATGGTACATCTTATAGAGGAGCGAGTCTTCATCAATGTTTACCGAGTGGGTGACCTCGCTGCGGGCTGCCTGTTGTGAGTGCTTGGTGACGGTCTTCTCATTGATATCCTGCCACACACGGCCGCCGAGAGCCATCGCCAGTGTCTGAATACCGCGACAAATGCCGAGGATGGGCATTTGACGGTTAAAGGCCATCTGGGTGAGCATCAGCTCGGGCAGGTCGCGCTCGGAGTTGATGTCGTGTAGTCGGTTGGAGGGTTCCTCACCGCCATAAAGGGGGTTGAAGTCACCCCCACCACTGAGGATGAGGGCATCGATATGGTCAAGGGTGTTAAACAGGGTATTCGTATCGGCTACGGGAGGGATGACAATAGGCACACCTCCTGCGGCCACCACCGCTTTGTAATAACCCTGTCCCAATTTGCAGGTCAGGTCTTCGTAGTTGCCGGTGATACCGATGATGGGTTGGCTCTGTGCGGCCGGATACTTTGCGTAGACATTGCGAAGATGGGCCTGCAGGTCGAATCTGTCTGTCATAGCGGGTGCCGGTTTTTGTTAGATCGACACGGGTATCTCCCGCTTGATGCTCTGTTCGAGTGAGATCAGCGTCTCTGTAGCCACTACGCCGGGGATGCTCTGCAGCTGACCGTTAAGGAGCTCCATGAGCTGCTCGTTGTCGCGGGCATAGAGTTTCACCATCATGGTATAAGGGCCTGTGGTGAAATGGCATTCCACAACCTCGGGGATATGCAGCAGGCGTTCCACCACATTTTTATACATGTTGCCCTTTTCGAGGGTGATGCCTACATAGGTGCAGGTGCTGTAGCCCAGGCTCTTGGGATTGACGTCGAAGCCGCTGCCGGTGATGACCTGAGCTTCGATGAGATGTTGTACACGTTGGTGGATGGCGGCGCGTGACACATTGCACTCAGCGGCTACATCCTTGAATGGAATACGTGCATTCTTCGAGAGAATGCTCAAGATCTTCCTGTCCAGATTGTCAATTTTCTCCATGATTCGATACAATTGTTTACAATTTGTCAGCAAAAGTAAACAATTTAATTGAATAATGCAACTTTTTCAGGAGAAAAGTAAAAAAAGTGTGCCACTTTCGTGACACACTTGCTTATTTCTTAGATTTCTTGTCTTTTTTTGACTTCTTATCAGATGCTTCCTTAGTTTCCTGTGGTTCAGCCTGTGGTCTGTCGATACCAACCAACTCTACATCAAAGATCAAGGCACTGAAAGGCTTGATTGTGCCAGTTTCGCGTTCACCATAGGCCAGCTCATAGGGGATAAAGAGCTGCCAAGAAGAACCTACAGGCATCATGGTCAGAGCCTCCTGCCAGCCTTTGATGACCTGACTGGGCTTGAACTCTATTGGTTTGTCGCCATGATTAGCAGAGGCGTCGAAAACGGTACCGTCGACCAGACGACCCTCGTACTTCACTTGTACCTTCTCGTCGATGCCAGGCACTGGACCGTCACCCTTGACAAGCACCTTGTACTGAAGTCCGCTGGGCAGGGTGACTACACCCTCTTTCTTGGCATTCTCTTCGAGGAACTTACGGCCTGCATTGCGGTTGGCGCCATAGAGCTTCTCTTCCTTGGCTGCCTTATCGGCCGTCTGCTTATTTCTGAAGTATTGTTCGGCATACGCCTGCTTAAACACGCTCGAGTCTTTCTGCAGGGCAGCAGTGAAACCTTTGTAGAGCAGGGTGGAGACGATGGAGTCTGGGGAGTCCTTAAACTCCTTGGTGATTTCGGGCAGCATGCGCTCCATCACCTGCTTGGCAATGTCCATACCAGCAGCGTAGGCCTTTATCTTGGGGTCGCTGCCACCATTGATCACCATCTGGAAGCCTTTCACAAAGTCGGCCATATAGGTGGTATCGACACCCTGTTGCTGTACGAGGTAGGGCACCAAACCGTTGGTGATGCTCATACCAGCGGCGTAGCTTACCGAGTCGCTACTGCTGACCAGCTTCACGGGTTCTTCCTTCACAACGGTCTCTTTCTTTACGACCGCCTTCTTCGCTGCCTTCTTCTGGGCAGCAGCGGGTGTATACAAAGAGGCACCCGCCACGAGGGCGAGTGCCATGATGATGGTCTTCTTCATTACTTCTTAGGATTAACCTCAAGCAACTCAATCTTGAAAATCAGGGCAGAGAACGGCTTGATGTCACCCTGCTCGCGCTCACCGTAGGCGAGATCCTGAGGAATGTAAACCTCCCAAACAGAACCAGCGGGCATGTGAACCATAGCGTCAGTCCAGCCCTTGATGGTCTGGTTACAACGCAGGTTGATGGGCTCGCCACGCTCATAGCTGCTGTCGAATACCTTACCCTCGACGGTCTTACCCTCGTAGTGAACCTTAACGAGTGAAGTGTCAGCGGGAATCGGGCCGTTACCCTCTTTAATCACCTTGTACTGCACACCGCTGGGCAGAGTCTTCACACCTTCCTTGGTCTTGTTGGCAGCGAGGAACTTCTCACCAGCCTCTTTGTTACCACCATAGGTCTTCTCCAGCTCCTTAGCTTTGATAGCCGACATCATAGACTGGGCCAGAACCTGGGCAGAGTCTACTGTCATGAGACCATTAGCCTTGATACCGCTCACGAAACCGGCCATGAGGTTCTTCAGAGAGATGGTCTTGGTAGAGTCGTCACCGAAGAGCTCGCGGTTCATACCGCTTACCCACTGGTTAGCAATCTGCTGACCGATCTGGATACCAGCATAGTAGGCAGCCTTCTTCTTGTCGTCGCCAGAGTTTGCACCCTCGTTCAGACCCTTGATGAAGTCGGCCATATAGGTTGTGTCAACACCTGTCTGAGAAAGATATTCCTTCAGACCCTGTGTACGAGCCATACCGAAGACATAGCTCAGTGTGTCGACATCACTCTTCAGGTTGGCCTTCGGAGTAGAATTGCCGCAGCCAGTGAAGATGGCGGCAGACATAGCCATTGCGGCTACAAACATTAATTTCTTCATAATCTATAAACTTTAAACTTTAAACTATAAACTCTAAACCACTTGAATTAACTCGACGTCGAAGATCAGTGCTGCAAACGGGGGAATTGAATTACCTGCACCCCCCTCACCATAACCTAAACGGTAAGGAATGAAAAAGCGGTACTTGGCACCCTCCTGCATGAGCTGAAGACCTTCTGTCCAGCCTGCAATCACCTGCTGTAAGGGGAAGGTGGCGGGTTCGCCACGCTGGATGCTGCTGTCGAAAACAGTTCCGTCGATGAGAAAACCCTCGTAGTGGCACTGGACGGTGTCCTTGGCTGTCGGCTTCTTACCGTTACCCTCTTTCAATACCTGATATTGCAAACCGCTGGGCAGAGTGATCACGCCGTCCTTCTTGGCATTCTCAGCCAGATACTTCTCGCCTGCCTCTTTGTGAGCCTTGCCCTTCTCGGCACGCTCAGCCTGAAGCTTCTGCTCCTGCTTCTGAAAATAGTCTTGTACGATGGCCTGGGCCTCACGATGCGACACCTTCAGTTCGCAGCCACCCAGCACGTCCTTAATAGCCTGTGCAAAATCCTCGGCACTGATATCGTTGGCACCCATCTGTGACAATTGCTGACCGATGCCCAGTCCCAAGGCATAACTTAATTTATCCATTCTTTCTCTATAATAATAATGTATGACTTTCGAAAATCGGCTGCAAAGGTACAATAAAAAAGTGAAAAGTGAAGAGTGAAAAGTGAAAAATTTGCTACCGCCTTACATTTTTTCTTAATTCTTAACTCTTAACTCTTATTTTTTCTGTATATTTGCAGCGGAATTGATTAGAAAATCGTAATTGATTATTCGGAATTATGAAAAAGATTGTTGTATTGACCGGTGCCGGCATGTCGGTGGAGAGCGGACTGAAAACTTTCCGCGATGCTGATGGCTTGTGGGAGAACTATCCTGTGCAGAAAGTCGCCACCCACGAGGGATGGCTCGAAGACCCTACACTTGTAACGAACTTTTATAACATGCTCCGTAAGAAGTGTTGGAATGTGCAGCCCAACGAGGGACATAAACTTGTGGCTCAGTTGGAGAAGGATTATGATGTCACTGTTGTCACTCAGAATGTAGATAACCTCCATGAGATGGCAGGTTCGTCAAAGGTGATTCACCTGCATGGTGAACTGATGAAGGTCTGCTCCAGCCGTGATGTTGATGATCCGCGCTACCAGATTACACTTACGCCTGACAATTGTGAGATAGAGCCTGGTACCAAAGCTGGCGATGGTTCTTTGCTGCGCCCGTATATCGTGTTCTTCGGCGAGGCAGTGCCTAATATCACCATCGCTGCCGAGGAGGTGCAGGAGGCAGATATCCTGATCATTATTGGCACGTCGCTAGTGGTTTATCCCGCCGCAGGATTGCTGCACTATGCACGCCCAAGCATCCCCGTTTATCTCATCGATCCCAATCCCATCAGTGCAGGCTCTCGTGTCCAGCAGATACAGAAGGGTGCATCAGAAGGTATGAAAGAACTGTTTAAGATCCTTCAGAAATAGTAGGAATTTTATTGACGATTTTATAATAGTTCTGCGGGCATGAGCTCCTGAGCACGATGGAAGTCCTCAGGGGTATCAAGTTCGTAGGAGAAGTAATTTGTGGTATCGACAACGCGGAAGGTGTGACCCTGTGGGATGAGACGCTCGAAGGCGCGCTCATAAAAGATGTCGATGAGACCTTCGTTGAGGATCATCTGGTCGAGTTCTTTGTAGAGGGCCTCGCTGTATGTAGCAGTGATCTTTTCGATACCGACGGATTCGCCTATGGCATCCTCCGGACGACAGGTCTTGCTAATCTCTGTGATGTGCATCTGTGCATCTACCACTACCTTCATCTCTTCCTCGCCTAACTCATGCCGATTCACGGCTAAAGCTGCTTCTTTCTCCCTGGCAATGCGTAGTACTGCAGCGGGGTCGCAGAGAATATCGCTATCCATGAGCAGGAACTCCTTGCCACGCACCATCTCGCCCGCCATCCAGAGGGAGTAGATGTTATTATTGTGCGCGTAATCGGCGTTGTGGAGATAGGTGAAATTAAGCTTTCCTAGAGATTCTAGATTGTCTAGATTATCTAGACTGTCTAGATTTTCTAGGAAATCCTTGATCATCTCTGCGCGATAACCGGTCACCACAACGAACTCCGTGATGCCGGCACCGGCCATCGCGGCGACAGTGCGTTCCAGAAGGGTGCGCTCGCCCACCTTCAACAGACATTTGGGCTTGGTATCAGTGAGTGGGCGGAGGCGTTTGGCCATGCCTGCTGCTAAGATGACGCCTATCATGAGTTCAGTACTTTCAATATGGTGTCAACCACGGTCTGCGTCTGCTCCTTACGACCGAGAGTAATGCGGAGGCATGACTCCAGCCCCTTGTCACTCATGAACTTGATCTTGTAGTCCTGAATCTTCAGGGCCTGCATCAGGGCGTCCTTGATTTCAAGGGGATACTTGATAAGAATGAAGTTGGCTACAGACTTGTAGACTTTGAAACCAGGCAGATGGCCAAGTTCTTTCTTATACAACTGGCGTCCCCATTCCATATCATCGGCTACGTGACGGTAGTGCTCGTCGCTGTCGAGAGCTGCCAAAGCAACGGCCTCAGAGAAACGGTTGTAACCCAGATATTTGTTCACGTAGCTCAGGAACTGGTCGTGGCCCTTGCCGATGAAGCCGAAGCCGCAGCGAAGACCAGGCAGACCATAGAACTTAGAGAGCGTACGCGAGATAATTAGGTTACTGTACTTGTTTACCAACGGTGCGATATAGTCGGTATCAGTGGAAATAAAGCTGGCATAAGCCTCGTCGATAAGCACCATCGTGTCAGAGGGGATATGCTCCATGATACGACCGATCTCCTCAGGTGTCAGGCCATTACCCGTAGGATTGTTGGGTGAGGCCAGCAGCAGCATGCGGGGATGCACACGGTTGGTGTATTCAATCACCTCGTCGATATCATAGGCGAAGGTGTCGTCTTGCTCATGCAAGGGGTACATCTCGAAGGTGCCACCACACTCGCTGGCCACACGGTTATAATACCACCAAGAGAATTCTGGGATTAGAATTTTCTTGTTGTCGTCAAGCATGAGGAAATAGTGGATGGCATTCTTTAGCATATCCTCGCCACCATAGGTGAGTAATACTTGCTCTTCGGGTACGCCGTAGATTTCGCTCAGGCGCACGGAGATGACACTCTTCTTGCCCTCATCATAAATACGGGTATAGAAACACAGGGTCTTCGGGTCGAAACGCTTGATAGCCTCTACCACTTTCTGGCTGGGCTCAAAGTTAAATTCATTTCTGTCGAGAAAATTCATATCATTTACAATTTGACAATTTACAATTTACAATTTTACTTTTTCACTATTCACTTTTCACTTTCATCAACGCTATGCCGATAATGATCCAGATGATCTCTCGCACACGGCAGATGATACTGACAAAAATGCCTAGGGCAGCAGAGAGGCCTAGGGCAGCGATGGAAAGCACGAATCCACCCTCCTGAACACCCAATTGCATGGGTAGGAAACCGATGAGGTTGGCAAAGAGCGTGGTGAACGATACAATGAGGATACTGTGGAGGAAGGTAATGGTCAGACCGCTGAAGCCCCCTCCGCAATCAATACCGAAGAGCAGTAGCATGAACATCACCTCAGAGCTCTGCACCACACGCGAGAAATACTCGAGTACCAGACTCTTATAGAAGGCCTTCGTATCCTGAGCGTAAAGGGCTGCTATCTGCTGGTCGACATTCTGGATGGCTTCAGAGTGACGTGCCCAGAATTTCAGCGTCCAACGCTTCAGACCGGGGATGCGACTGACGACACCTAACACATATCTCACCAGTCCGTTCTTATACCCTTTCGAGAAGAGATAGAAGGCAATCAAACAGAACAGCACGATGATGCCGAGGGTGATGCCGATGGCCGTGCTGATGGGCAAGTCACCTATCAGTACCAGTCCCAAATAGATGAAGATGCTGAGGAACCAGAACCAGAAATGGGCGAAGAAGTGCATCATGGCATAGAGGATGACGCTCGACGTGGCATGCTGCTTGTCGATATCCTTCGAGAGTTCCATGATACGGTAGGGTTCGCCCCCTAATCCGCCAACGGGCGTGGCGTAGTTCAGGGCATAACCCGTGATGGTCAGTCGGTAGATACGCCAGAAGCTGACGGGCGCTTTTCCACCTATATTTCCTTCGATGATGGCTTTCCAGGCGAAGGCGTTCATGGCGTAGATCACAATCCAGACGCCCACAATCGGTATCAGCCAGTAGCCGGCATGACACAGGTGCTGCCATAGCTCAATGAAGCTGACGTCGAACGTCAGCAACATCACTACGACGGCGGCGATGCCGAGTAGGAAGAACAGATTGTTGAGTCGCTGTTTGGTCCACTTCATTTTGACTATAGTTATTTTGACTTTAGACTATAGATTATAAATCTTCAATTCTTCAATTTTTCCGCAATCCGCTTGCAGAAGGCTTCATGACGACGGTTGATATAATAAGCCAACAGACTCATGACGATGATCTCAAAAAGGAAATTCAGGACAGGCACGTCAAGCAGACAGAAAAGGAAGAACCACGCGGAACGGAAGTTGAAGGTAAGCAGGCCGTTCCATTTCATCAGTGGCAATGACTGACGGTGGAACTCCTCGCGTACCTCTGCTGGCATATTACCGGCACTGCCGAATTTCTGACGCAACAGCGACATGAGACGCTGGAACTGCGGGGTGGACTTCTCCTGTTGACGGGTATAATCGATATACGACTTCTGGAAAACCCGCTCTATCCAACTGCTGTCAGCAGGCATCTGCTCGTAGATTTCCTTCTGTCGCTGGCTGTCGTCGAGCTCACTGCCCTTCTCACCCTTCAGGAAGAAGAGGTGTATCTGGTAATAGTAGTCGGCAATACGTGTTTGAGCGCCCATGCCCAAGAGACCAGAGATCCAGCCTAAGACATAGACGATGATGGTGGCAATGATGGCATTCTGCTGGGTATCGGCGATGCCAAGCCATTCGAATTCGATGCTGTGATGCAGATAGAAACGGTAGATGAGCACATGATATATAGGCAGAAACCATGTGTAGCCGGCCACACCGTCGAGAATACGGCCCAAACGGCTTTTCTGACCCGTGTAGCGTGCCAACTGGCCATCGGTACAGTCGAGCAGATCGGCTACCATCAGCAGGGCGATGGCGATGAGGTTGTAGACAAGTCCCTTTGTGCCTTCATAATAGAAACATCCGCTGACGAAAAAGAAGCTGCTGCCGGCACCGACGAACATCGAGAGGATGGTAACGGCATTGGGCGTGATACCCAACCAGGCAAAGAACCTGACGAAATAAAAACACATCGGACGGATGATGTGCAAATCCAACCAGTCGTCGGTCTCTGAAGATTTGAGTGTCTGAGAAATATTCTCGTTCATGATGATATTCTGTATTTAGAATGTTAAACGTATTACATAGCGCATGCCCCAGCGGTGGGCTGTGGGCAGATCCATATAATTCAGACGGCGCACGTATTCTATGTGGACAATCTTGAAGATATTGTGGATACCGGCTACAATCTCAACATATGGACGATGGGGGTCCATGAGATAGCAGCCTTCGGGGAAGTACATCAGCTTGTCGCTGCCCTCATTCTGTGGTAGGTAGGGGTTGTTCTTGTCGGTAAGGTCGCCCCAGAGGCAGTTCACGGCGACATATTCGCGCCACTTCAGTTTCTTGATGAGGGGGATGCGGTTGAAGAACTTGCCGTTGAAGTCCCAGGAGAGCATCATCGAGGCATAGCGGTCGTTGAGGAACTCCATGTTGTTAATCAGACAGAACATCTCCTCCTGACCGATATAGGAAAGGTTGGCCAGCGGATGAATGAGCAGCATGTAAGGCACCTGATTCCACTGGATACCGGCTTTGAGGAAGAGGTCGATCTTTCCCCAACTGTTCATCCAGAAGCGTTTGTAGAGCTTGGCCTCGGTGAAGTTCGACTCATACTGACCGCCTAAGAGATTCTTGAAGCCGAAGGTATGGGCGATGGAAACGGCCGGTGCATCTTTGTTGATGGTGACACGGCGCTGCTTACTGTTGATATAGGTCTCGTCAGGGGCATAGCGCAGCTCAGCGAAGAGCTCGGTAGTACGGAGGTACTCGCGATGTCGGTCGAGACCGGTATAATCTATGCGGGGCTGGCTGAGTTTACGGAACGACATGGCACCAACGGCCTCATGCTCCTCGGCCTTAAAACTCAGCGAGGTCTTCAGACCACCGTACATCTCGTACTCAAAGGCAATCTGCTGACGATTGACAAGGGTCATCTTGTTCACTTCTGCCCATTTGAAAGCCACGAACAGGTTATCCTTATCTGTCGGGAGATAGCGGTCGCTGGGTGAGGCCAGATCGTAGGTGCTCTCAATCATCAACGTGCGCTTGGGATACTCCCACGGCATGTAGATCTTGTCGATGAACGAGTAGGTGCCCTTCGTGCTGTAATAGTTACGATGACTTCCCCAGGCATGGGCATAATATCCCTGCCAGAACCAGCGTTTGCTGAGATTGGCAGTGGTCTGCATGCTTGCACGTGTTCGCCAGCCGTCAATAAAGTTGCGCGAAATGATGGTGTTCACGGGGGAGATATCAAACTTGTTGGGGTCGCTGGTCTCGATAGAGTTCTCGATCAGGGCGTTCAGACCTATCATGATATACTTGAAACCCTTGATTTTCTGGATGTTCTTCACGAAGTCGCCCATGGAGTCCTCGCTCTTGGTAAGGTCCACCTGTCGGTACTGGCTCCAGAAGTTCTTGCCTCGCATGCCGGCATCGGGCTCTTTGATTTCCGTTCGCTTGCCCCTAAACATCTTCTTCGGGATCTCAGCAAAGGAGTATTCGCCCAAACGGGTGGTGCGGATAACAATGGCTTCCTGTATGAACTTGGCAAACTCCAGTTCAGCAATCATGTCGTCCTGCGTTAATACCCACTCGCCATTGTCCAATTGTTCGAACTCCTGTTCAATACGCATGTTCTTCACGAAGTTCACAGAGGTCTGTTTGGGCAGGGTCAGTTCACAACGGCGGACATGGTAGGTGGAATCTTTCAGGATATAGATATCACCACGGAATCCGAAGTCCATCTGATTGTTGGGTAGGAAGTGGAGGTGGATACAGCTGTCGCGGTCAATCTTCAGGGTGTCCTGGATGTAGAAACGGTAGAAGTTGATAGCATCCTTACCAATCGGCGAGGTGAAGGGATACTGTACCAGACGGATCTGGTCATCGTAGAGGTCGACATCGGTGAAGACTTCTTTCAGGACGACATTAAGCATATCACCCGTCTGGAAGAGGTCGTTCAGGCCCGATGACTGCTCACCCTTGATATAGGTCTTCTTTGATTGCGGATCCTTACGGTAGACAATCTGCGAGACGGTCTCGTCGACGCTGATGGGGAGTATCATCTTGTTGTTGTACTTACAGACCTCCACCTGGTCCATCAGCCACGGGGTGCTGGAAAAGGGTTTCTGCTCCAACCGTTTGGGAGTGAGGTCGTTGGCAGCCAGCGTCAGCTTCTCGTATTTGTCGTACTGATAGTAATCGTGGTTCGACAGGTCGCTGAGTTTCTTGGCAGCAATGACCTTCTTCATCAACTCCACAGCAGGATTGTTCTTCCTGCTGTAGCGACTTCGTTTGGTGGTGACCGTCACCTCCGTCAACTGTAACTTATCAGATTTCAGGGCGATGTCAAGTTCGTTTTGCGTCTCATTGGTTATCGTGATAACTTGCGACTGATAACCTACGGCACTGAAGGTGATCTGCCACCCTAAGTGTCGTCTGATAGAATAGTTACCATCGATATCGGAGATAACCGCCTGGTTGTGGCCCTTATAGACCACACTGGCAAAAGGGATTGCCTCGCCAGTCTCGGCGTCTTTGATCGTTCCTTTGATGAGCTGCTGTGCGGAAAGTGTCGCATTTATACCCAACACAAACAGCAATATCAGACATATTCGTTGAATCATTTATGCCAATAAATCCTTTTCCCAAATGTAATTTGGGTGCAAAGGTACATCTTTCTTGGCAAATTCCCGCAATTTGTTTTCCTTTATTAACGTTTCAGGCTTATTTCCTGTCACTTCGAATCAATTCCAGGAGCTTTTCCACTGCTTCTTCCTCGGGAATATTCTTTTCAACGCAGACTTTCTGTTTGTATAGGGAAATTTTACCGCGCCCGGCACCGACATAACCGTAATCGGCATCAGCCATCTCGCCAGGACCGTTGACAATACAACCCATAATACCGATTTTCAGACCCACAAGATCCTTGGTGGCTGCTTTTATCCGAGCAATGGTCTCCTGAAGGTTATAAAGGGTGCGTCCGCAGCCTGGACAGGAGATATATTCGGTCTTGGTGAATTTGATGCGGGCAGCCTGCAGGATCGCATCTGCCAGACTAATCAGGCTGGCCTGGTTTGAATCTCTAGAACCTCTAGAGTCTCTAGAAAATCTAGACTCTCTAGAAAGAATCACCAGCTTCGTAGCCTTGCGGTCAATCAGCAGAGCCCCTACGGCCATGGCGGCTTTCAACTGCAGGGTTTCCATATCCGGTGTATCGAGGGTGAGTGTGATGGTATCGTCTTGGATACTGGCTTCTGCCTCCTGACGCAGGCGGCAACACTCAGGAATCAACTCTACCAACTTTCGGGCTACGGGAATCTCGCATTCTGGCTCTTCGCTCAGCGACACGCGGATGGTATCGCCAATACCTTCTGTCAACAGAGCACCTATGCCTACTGCACTTTTGATACGGCCATCCTCACCTTCGCCAGCCTCCGTCACACCGAGGTGCAGGGGATAATGCATATCCTCCTTGTCCATCGTGGCAACTAACAGACGGACGGTCTTCACCATCACCACCGTGTTCGAGGCCTTGATAGAGATGACCACATCGTTGAAGTCCTCACGTTTGAAGATACGTAGGAACTCCATACAACTCTCGACAATGCCTTCAGGT
>Ga0265300_10000996_pt1 | contig 28017 bp, 21 predicted proteins | sample AusTroGonzalo_MG_FD_193482 | JGI IMG/M metagenome (GOLD analysis project Ga0265300, IMG submission 193482) | Bovine rumen microbial communities from tropical cattle in Woodstock, Queensland, Australia - Gonzalo_03 | ecosystem: Host-associated > Mammals > Digestive system > Stomach > Rumen ...
TTCCCATCAAAAAATTCTTTTTTACTTTCTTCACTTAAACGCTCATACACATACTTTTCAATACATTCCCTCAACCAAATACAAACAAAAATCGGTTCATAAGGATCTTTGTTTTCCAAATATAAATCCATTTGACGCTGACAATTTCGTTTGAAATTTTGTACACCACCCCAACTTTTGACAGCATCTCCCAATAGCTTATCAACAGAAGCATCATATGATTTATAAAAATGAAGCATATACTTTGAAATCCAATCATCATCTTTACCAAGATTATTTTCCCTTTTTCTCAACACCTTCATAATATTATCTGACGTTGGGTGAATAGATTGTGGTTTCAAATAATAAACACACAGAGCTTGGTTCCGCGGGAAATAATCAAAAAATTCTGGGTTTAAATGGCTCATTATTATAGGATAAATATTCTTATTTTCTTTCTGCATTTTAAAAATCAACTCAAGAATATAATAATAAGCAGAAATAAAATTAGCATCGTCTAAATAATCAAAAATTTCATCTATTATCAAGATGTTATTTTCTTTTACTAAAGCCGTTTTCGCTCGTTCCAGCATTGCTAAAAACACTATAATATCGCGCTCCCCATTGGACAGAGCGCTAGAATCAGGAATTTCTACAATAAGTTTATCACCTTGAATCTTCGGTTTAATTCCTCGCCATGTTTCTTTCAAAGAGGCAAATAACGCATTAAACAAGTTGTAATCCGTTTGATATTTCGCATATTCAATCTTTTTCTTAAAGTTTTGAGGATTGTCAGCATATGTTTTTACAATTTGAATCGCTCTCAGATACAACTGAGCATTATTGTCTGTTGGATATATATTCTTAAGGTGCTGAACCCGACTTGCTAGAATTCCAATACGTTCTAGTTCATGCAAATCATCACTCTCTATTTTCGCCCAAACTTCTTTCTTTGTCCCGCTATACACCTTTAAACGTTCTAAAAACTCGTCAATAGTTTTTAACGCTTTTTTTATATGCAATAAATCATCTACATTAAAATCCGAAAGATATTTGTAGTTTTTCAACAATTCCTTTATGGATGGAATCGTGCCCTTAGATAAATTATCTAAAGCATAAAACATTTCTAAAGAATAATCAATCTTAACATCCCCTGGTATTTTATTAATTAAGACTATTGGCTCCACGCACATTTTTACACTAGCAACCCTAGTTCCACTAATATTTCGGATACTAGCTTTAGGTTTGTTTTTGTTATTTATCACATAAACAGAAAAAAAAGATTGTATTTGATGATTATTCTCATTTGAAATAAAAGAACCCCCATCTTCCATTATAATTTCAAGTTCCGGCTTTCGGGACAAATCGTAATTGTAAATTTCATTTTCTGGAACGGACAGTTTATTTTTCTGAAGCGATTGAAACGCAATTGCAAATGATGACTTTCCCGAACCATTTGGAGCAACAAGCAAGCTAGGCTTATTTGGCACCATATTCAATTCAATTTGTTCGTCTTGAAATCCACGGACATTTTTTATATGTATCGACTTGATTTTCATTTAATTAGTCCTACTAAAACAATCATAAATCAAACATGTATTAATATACTCTTTTTCTCCACTAATCATACGTTAAAATCATAACAAAACTTTATCTTTCCATATAAAAACAATATTTTGTACAAAAAAAGTCAAATAAATCGGAATTTAGCTGCCTAAGGCATTTTTTCTACAGAAACCTGACCATTCATGAGGAGCGGGAGGAGACGGTCGCGCAGGGCAGCGAGTTCTCGAATCTCACGCATGTTTTTCATCATCATGACGGCATATTGAGAAATTGTTGCGGAAAATTTCCGAGCAACATCCTTATTATAAGCAAAAATGTAATCCATCATATATTCAGGATTCACCCGTCGATGACTATGTGATGTTCCAGAAGAACCCCTTGTGCAATAATCTATAAAAGAAGGTTGTTTCACAAGTGAATAAAGAAATCCTTTTTCTTCAAGCTTATTGAGCTTCATCACGACAAATTCTGTAGAACAAATTTGATTCTCTTGCGTTTCACCCCAAACAACCCTGCTTGTCCAAGGATTCAATTTCGACACCAATATGTCCGTTTCCGAAATCATGAATTTATCGCTTAGAATACTTTCGCCTAATTCAAGAGCATATGAACCGCATTCATCGAAACTAGGAATACTGAAATGCTTATATAGAGTCTTGGGGTTGTCTGAGGGGCGCACACTATCTTTTTCAAATCTTGCGATATCACAAATTTGCTTTATTTCCCAACCAGCGGGGATTTCGCGTTTGAGTTGGTCGTTGTAGACCATTTTGCCGCCACTGGTTTTGTAGGGCTTGCCGTTTTTATCGGGGAAGTCAAATTGAACAAACCAATAATCGTAAATGAGTCGGGCGAGTTCTTCTAAATTCCGATTTATCAGAATCCTAAATTTGGGGGAATTTAACTTTCAACAGGCAAGGTATCATGAAAGAAGCCCTCATTCAATCCATTTTAGGGGAAATGCAAAAACATCTTGATTGCAATCAAATGATCATTCTCAAATCAACCTTACAAGCGCGCTTGGCAGCTTTTGATGTTAAAGAAATTAAATGTTGTGAAAATACATTTAAAACAGAAAACGAAAAACTGCTAAAATCGTTTATTTCAGCAAAGAAAATTGAAGGATGTTCAGAGAAAACACTCAACTATTACCATAAGACAATAGAGCATTTTTTAGAAACCATAGAAACATATTTAACGCGAATAGAGACAGAACAAATCCGCAATTATCTTTATTCTTACCAGGAAAGTCATCATTCTAGCAAAGTCACCATCGACAATATGCGACGGATTCTGTCCACATTCTTCGCTTGGTTAGAAGATGAAGATTTTATCTCCAAAAGCCCCGTGCGACGCATTCATAAGGTCAAAACGGATTCGCTAGTTAGAGAAACTATAACAGACGAACAACTGGAGCAATTGCACGACATCTGTACTGAAAAAAGAGACCTTGCTTTGGTAGATGTTTTGGCATCAACAGGAATCCGCGTAGGCGAACTAGTGCGGCTAAACCGGACCGACCTTGACCTGCAGGAGCGCCAATGCATTGTTTTTGGCAAGGGAAACAAAGAACGTTTTGTCTATTTCAACGCACGCACAAAGCTTCATATTTTGCAATATCTGGAAACAAGAAAAGACGACAATCCAGCTTTATTTGTTTCACTCTCTGCCCCACATTCAAGGCTTTCCATCAGCGGCGTAGAACGCAGAATTAAGCAATTAGGGCAGAAATTGAATCTAGAAAAGGTTCATCCGCATAAATTTCGGCGAACTTTCGCAACAAATGCTATCGACAAGGGGATGCCCATAGAACAGGTGCAAAAATTGCTAGGGCACGTCCGTATAGACACAACCCTACATTATGCCATAGTAAACCAAAATAATGTCAAATTAGCCCATAAAAAATTTTTGTGCTAACCGCAAGAATGAAAAAAAGTATCTTTTAGTAAAATGGGATTTATTATGAAAATCAAAGAATTTGCTACTGTCGTGAATGGCGCAACGCCATCAAGCAACCACCCTGAATATTATGATGGCAGTATAATTTGGTTTACCCCTAAAGATCTTTCTGACCAAAAATGTAAATACATCGAGAAAGGGGAACGGACATTAACCCAAGAAGGTTTCAATAGCTGTTCCACTAAATTGCTTCCTGCAGGAAGCGTTCTCATGTCTTCACGCGCTCCCATTGGATTGCTGGCTATTTCAAAAAAAGAATGCTGCACAAACCAAGGTTTCAAAAGTTTCATTATTGACAAAGAAAAATGTGATGCAGAATACCTTTATTACTATCTAAAGTTTCACATTAAAGAAGTCGAAAAACTAGGTTCTGGCACCACTTTTAAAGAGGTGAGCAAAGACTCCATAGAAAATTACGACGTAATTCTTCCTAACCTATCTGAGCAACAAAATATCGTTCGGATTCTATCCGCCATTGACGCAAAAATCCATTTAAACGAGCAAATAAATCGGAATTTAGCCGCCTAAGGCATATTTTCAACAGAAACTTGGCCGTTCATGAGAAGCGGAAGGAGACGGGCGCGCAGGGTGGTAAGTTCAACAACTTCCTTATTAGTTAAAACCTGACCGCTAAAGATCGAATGCATTTTCTTATTGAACGAAGCAATTACATCTTCAGGCGGCAAAACAATTGGCAACCTTTTCAGTGTTTCTTGGCTCACGTTCTGTAGAATTGACCCGCCAGTTTTTGTTGCACTTGTATTTTCCAGACCTTTTAAATAAAGGGTATAATACAACTTATATTTGGCATCAAATTCATCCATGCATATGATAAAACCGCAGAAAATAACATTGCTTTCAACATCAATGATGATTCTCGTTGCTCCAGGACATCCACTTCTTGCGATCAGAATAGAATTTTCTGGAATTAAATAATTATCTGCAAGTTTTGAATTCAATGTTATTTCATCAAAATCATTCTGGTTTAAAATGATTGAACTTGCACTAATATTACGAACATTTACAATCTTATAAAGTTTGTCGCCGGCTTCTTTTTTGTCGTAATTGATTCCGTTTCTAAAATTACACACATCTCCTAATCTTTTTACATCCCAACCAGCGGGGATTTCGCGTTTAAGTTGGTCATTGTAGACCATTTTGCCGCCGCTGGTTTTGTAGGGCTTGCCATTTTTGTCGGGAAAGTCAAATTGAACAAACCAATAATCGTAAATGAGTCGGGCGAGTTCTTCTAAATTCCGATTTATCCGCTGATTGAGGGCAATTTTATCATCAAGAGTTCTCAGCAAAGAACCTATACGCTTTTGATTTGGTAAATCAGGAACAAAAACCTTGCATCCTTTTATTGCATCTGGCGAAGTATGCCTTATCTTCGTTTGTTGAGCACCTGCACTAAGCTGTTTTTTAACAGTGTCTGAAGAAATCAAATAAAAAACAAAATTCTTGTCAATTTTTCCATTTTTACAGGTGACTTTCGCTACATCCTGACTTTGAATGTATTTCCCGCTTTCTGGAATAATTGCAGTTGAACCAAGTAAGCCTATGGCTTGTTCAGTCAAAGGCGTGATAATATCACCTTTTTCCAAAATAAATTCAGGCTTGACATTTCCGGAAAAGTATATATCGTCCTTCGAAGTATTTTCTTTAAAACAATTATTGTTATAATCGAAATTTCCGCATGTCAGCCTAATCAAATTTCCTTCAGTCGCATAAAATTCACCCGCGAGGCTTGCTCCACGCGTCACTTCAATTAAATCACCTAATTTACACTCTTGCAGTTCCATATTCAACCATCTCTAGATTCTTCGACTCCGTTACACTCCGCTAAGAATGACACATTACCTTCGATTTAATCTTCTGTTTAAATAATTTGCTTTTGCGCGAATCAAACGGTCAACTTCACTTGTATACGGAAACGGAGAGTGTTCGTTCATCGCATTTAGTTCGTCCAACAAGTCCTGTCGTTCTTCTTCTTGACGCCGCTTTTTTGCTAATGCTTCATTTTTACATTGTTTCTTATACAATACAATTGAGACAATAATGCAGCCAATTGTACCAATTGCCGCCACAATAGAACTTATACAAGTGATGATATTCAGCATTTACTCTATCAATCAAAAATTCATTATTTCACAAACTTCAAACTAGCTAGTTGTTTCTGTATTTCCTTTTCCAGCTTGTGGCTTTCGGCGAACATGTTCTGGAGACTTTCGGTAGCAGCAGCGATTTTCTCGTTGAACTCGTCTTCGGTGATATCAACGTAATCAATTTTGATGTCGAAATACTGACCGGCGCTTAGGCTGTAGCCTTTTTCCTTGACTTCGCTGTAGCTCACCACCACGCTAAAATCTTCAACGGCTTTCGCCTTGCGGAAGGTATTCACGATCTTTTCGATTTCGGCATCATTCAGTCGAACTTTCTTTAGGCCGTTTGCATCCTTATATTCTTCGCCAAGTTTGCTTGCATCAACAAGAACTACCTTGTCCTTATCGGTCTTTTTCTTGGTCTTGTCGAAAAAGAGAACGCTCACGTTGGTACCAGTATTTGCAAACACGTTGCTCGGCATGCTCACCACGCCATACACAATGTGTTCGTCAACGATGTGTTCCAGAATTTTATGTTCAATTCCCGATTTGGCGGTAATGAAACCGGTAGGAATCACAATGGCGCCCTTGCCACCTTCCTTGATGCTGTTGACCACATGCTGAATAAAGCACGTGTAAATCGCCATGGATTCCTTTTTCTTGTTCGGAACTTTCGGGACGCCAGCCCAAAAACGAGCATTGCCCCACTTGCTTTCAATGTCATCGCGGGTATCGCTAAAATCCATCTTGAAGGGCGGATTGCTCACCACATAATCGAACTGTTTAAGGCTCTTGCCGTCGTCACTCTTGTGGTAAGGTTCCAACAGCGTATCGCCCTGCACCGCATGATCCAAGCTAGAAACAAGCCCATTCAAAAGCAGGTTCAGCTTAAGCATCTTATTACTTCGCTGAGAGATGTCCTGAGCAAATATCGTGCAACGATCTTCACCAATCTGGTGGCTGAGCGCCATGAGCAAGGTGCCGGTACCTGCGCTGGGGTCGTAGCATTCTACGTTGTGCAGGTCGGCGTTGTCGCCCACCAACAGGCGGGCCATGATTTTCGCGATGGCCTTGGGGGTGTAATATTCGGCGTACTTGCCGCCGCCTGCGGTGTTGTAGTCCTTGAGCAGGTATTCAAAGATGTCCGAGAAAAAGTCGTAGTGTTCGGCGAAGGCGTCTTCAAAGCTGAAGTTCACCAATTTATCGACAAGGGCGCGGGCGAAGTTTGCACGTTGGGCGTCGTCGGTCACAAAGATGGTGAGCTTTTCGAAGATGGGAATTTTCGTCTCTTGCGCGGTCTTGGTGTAGAATACGTCCAGATTGTCCTTCGCGATGGCGACCATGGTCTCGTCAAAAATGACGTCGAAATCGCCCTTGGCCTGCTTGTTCCAGAGGTTTGCAATCAGGTAGTCGGGCTTGAACACCGGGACTTCGGGCGGCAAGAAGAGGCTCACCTTTTCGCGGTCGGCCTTGCTGAGCTTGGCATATTCTTCTTCCCATTTTTCAGACTTCTTCAAAGCCTTAAGGCAGGGGTCATTTATTTTCTTGAGTTCAAAGCCGAACTTGTCGGCCATAAACTTGTACAAAAACACCTGGGTAATAATCTTGTATTCGTTGCCATCATTGCCCATACCATAAGTCTGGCATGTCGCCTTCAAGGAGTCAATAAGGGCAATGGTTTTGTCTTTGATATTCATTTAATTTCCGTAGTAGGAGTTATACTGGTTAATATACTGTTTGGCAATACGTTGCTGAATAAACTGGTAATCAGGCATTTCAGGCTTGATTTGCGGGAATAGCGCAAGTCCATCTGCAATTTCCTTCATCACAGTCTTACCAAAATAAGCATCTTGTTTAAGGATATCGTTGCGGTCATAGACCTTGGTATCGATGGAGCCCTTAATAGTCAGAAGAGCCTGCACAATTTCTTCATCATATTTCGAGATAATGGGCGCTTGGTGCTTGGGTTCACGAGCCTTGTTTTCTTCACGAATGCGCTTGTGGACATAGGCGAATTTCGTGTCGCCATTGTACTTACGCAGAAGGGCGTCGTTCGCCTTGCGGAGTTCTTCGAGGCGTTTCAGGATGTCGTTCATCGCCTGGTTCTGCTCGTTATAAACGGCAAGGTTTTCCGGGGTAAAGCCGTGCTTGTCAAAGATGCGCTTGAACTCCTGTTCCAATTCAACAAATACGGGGTCTTCGTGGTCGAAGTTATCCAGAAATCCGCGGAGTGCGCGCTTGTATTTTTCACGCAGTTCCGTACCGTTGTCGATAATTTTCAGTTCTTCGGTGCCGATGCAACTGAAATTGAACTCGATATTCATCATAGCTTCGTTCACCGCAAACTGCGTGGCATCGCTATTATTCCAAGCTTCTTTCTGGTTGATAATAGCAATGCGGTGGTTCACTTCCGAAAGCATCTGCGGAAGCTTTTCAATATTCAACTTCTCAAAGTCTTTCTTGAGCGCATCATCACCAAAAGTCCGCACGAGGTTCACGGCATCCTTTGCCAGTTCCAAAGCCTTGCGAAGTTCAATTAGAACCTTCTTATCTTCCAGACTTGAAATCTCGGTAGAGAAAACTTCTGCATTGTCGGTGGTGTAACTAAACAACGCCTGACGGGCAAGTTTCATCTGGCCGATAAGAGCGTCCTTGTCTTCCATGACCTGACTGTACATATCAGGCAAGTTATCATCCGGATCGATATCGGCATCATTGTAGCGATTCAGTTCCTGCAAATATGCGGCATTGGTTTCGTCGAAATTCTTTTTGATGTCGGCAAAGTCAATCAAGAAACCGCGTTTCATGTTCTTGTATGGGCGATTGACACGGGTAATGGCCTGCAGCAAGTTGTGGTCCTTGATTTTGCGACCGAAATACAGGCGCTTTAGGCGGGGAGCATCAAAACCCGTCAGCAACATATTGAAGACAATCAATATGTCTATGGTGTAATTCTTCTTAAAATCACCGATAATCTTCTTGCGGGTTTCCTTGTCATCGCTATCGAAGAGAATCAGGCCAGCTTTCAGATTTATTTTCTGGGTGCGGGATTCGTTCAACTCGTCTTGTATATCGTTGAAATGGGCAAACAAGGCTCGAGCCTGCTCCGAGGTCTCGCAAATAATCATACCACCCAAATCGTTATCGCCCTGAATCGCACGGAATTTTACTAAATCGTCGATAATGTAGCGGAGCAAAGCCTTCACGTAAGCGGGATGCTCAATAATCTGGTTCTTGGAAACGGAACCTTTCTCAACCAGTTTCTGAACGTTTTCAAAAGCCTCATTCAGTTTTTTGCGATAACTGGTCTCGATATCTTCACGAATGATTTTGAGCGTATAGCCGTCTTGAATGGAACGGTCATAATAGTAGGTATGGAAATAATCGCCAAAGACCTTGCAGCTCGCTTTTTCGCTACCGATAAGCGGAGTACCGGTAAGTGCAATCTTGATGGCGTTCTTGTCGGCGTTGAAAAGGTTCGAAAGGAAACATCCACCCGGTTTGTAGCCGCGATGAGCCTCGTCCATGATGAACACTCGCTGCAAATCTGTGGCATAATTAGGGAGATCTACCTTCTCGGTGTCATCTTCAAACTTTTGGATATTCACCACTGTAATTTCATCGGCGCCAGTGTTGCCCTGCAAAGCCTGATTTTTGCGGAACTGCTCCATAAGTTCCGAGCGGGAATTCGCCGTGGTCACCTTGAGGCCACGATTTCCGAGTTCTTCTGTCGCCTGTTCCAACAAATCCAAACGGTCAACAATAAAGTAGAACTTGGCCACCTTATTCTGGCTAGCGTAAAAATCCTTGAGGACTTTACTCAAATGGAACGAAAGCGCAGTTTTGCCCGAGCCCTGTGTATGCCATACCACACCAGACTTAACACCCGCCGCCAACTTCTCGCGAATGGCAAGTGCCGCAAACATCTGCTGGTAACGCATGATGTGCTTTTCGTCTTTCGTAATAATGGAACCGTCTTCCGCTTCTTTTTCTTCGTGGACGTAGGCGATGCCATACTTGAGCAAAAAGAGCAAGCGCTCCGGGCTCACCATTGAAGTAAGCACGCGGTTTGTCGGCGTATTGATATCACGATTGGTTTGATATTCCGCATTCTGACTCAGAACAGGAACATTGAAATCCATCAAGATGCGCTTTTCAACATCGGCATCAATCGGAGCATAAGGATAATTCTTGTTGAACTGCGCAATTTTTGCACGTGCGGGATTATCTTCCCTAAAGCAGTTGAACTTGGCCTGATTTCTGGCTGCGGTGCAGTAAAAGACGCCCTCGATAGGAACCACGCCACCCTTGGCATCGTATTCCATATTGTTCGAGAAAATCATCAACTGCGTGATATTGATGAATCTGCGGAATTTCTTGTTCGGGAAACGGATTTCGTTCATCCGCTTGCTTTCGGCAACCATACCACCCGCATTGTTCGGCTTCTTGACTTCAATAAAAACCAAGGGCAGGCCATTTATAAACAGCGTGATATCCGGGCGGAATTCGTCTTCGCCATTCTTGCAGGTAAATTCAGCAGTGCAATGATAAGTGTTGTTTTCGGGATGTTCGAAATCCACCAAGCGCACCGGAGAGACCGAAGTCAAACGCTTGTAAAACTGACGCCCCAAATCATCGTCATCCAGTTCCTTTCGGATTTCGGAAAGAACACTTTCTGGAGTGACGCCATTAGCCACTGCCGCCGGGTTCAACTTTTTGAACTGCGTTTCAAAAATATTTTTTAAGATGTTGGTTTCTGGGTCGTAAACTCCAGTCGCTCCCATCGGGATTTTGCCGTAATATGTATAGCCGATACGAGTCAAATGAACAAGTGCAGTGAGCTGCACTCGCGTTGCCTCAGTAAAATCGTTCTTCGCCATACATATTCCTTTGTTTACACCACTAAAACCGCCATTGCAAGCAATGGCTCCATTTCAAATATATATTTCCATTTTTGTCAGCAAAATGACAAACCCAGAATATATTTTCCGTTTTCGAAAAAATCTAAAAATTCGTCCGGCACCTCTTGACAACCACATAAAATAGATATACATTTGTGCAGTAGAAAACATAAAGACGTGCTTTTTCTCGCCTGTAGCGCTAGGAGGTTACATGTACCAAACTACACACGGACCGATCACAGACTCCGAAGCTATCGCAATCGACGAACTCAATCACCAGATATGGGAAGACTTCTGGAGCATCCCCCGTGAAAAGCGGACTATTGCAGATTGGGAAAAACTGCTCGACATCCAAATATTGGTGAAAAGGGGGTGAAAACTCCTCTTCTCTGAGCCTATCCACCCGTTTTTTAGCCAATCAAACCGACTTTCGATATTTTTTATATCGATTTTGCGTTTACCCGTACCACTTCTCGGCCTCGGCCATCGTGCAGCCAATCCAGAACTGGTCATCGCCCGGTCTGTAAGAAATGATAAGCATCGCAAATAATATACATCAAAACGGCGCCAGAGGGACTGACGATGTAGAAGAACTCAAGGATATTCCAACTGTCGCAAATTTTGCGATAGTTCAATGCTGATTTGGTAGAATTATCGAGGTCAAAAAAATTGACCTCGATACAAGGAAATTCCACAAAAAAGTGAGAAAAACGGAAGTTCTACTTCCGAAATTCAGTGAAAAACGGGAGTAGCAGTTCAGAATATCTCTTTTTACAGTTCAAGTCCCAGGCCATTGCTTTCAAATAAATGGCTAGGACTTCATGACGCAAATTAGATGATATTCCTCAGCGCCAGACACAGGCGAGGTTCCGCCAGCCAGAATCTCTTCGGAAAAGACTGTCTTGTAGTGCTTCTCTTGGCACAACTTATCGAAACTTTCCCTGTGAGCCAGTTTCTTTGCCCGGCCCTTCTGGCGAGGAAGCCAAAAATCCGCCAAAACGATATAGACAACTTTTTTGACTTGCTTTAATCCGCACAACACTCCCTCCTCCGACTCGGCCGAATTTTGCACAATTTCCTCCATCCGCTCCATATCTCTTCTAATTGCTTTAACAGACTTTTCGCTTTGCAACCGCTTGGCCTCTATTAGATACGCCGTATCCCCATCTATAATAAGGCCGTCCAAATGCTCCCTGGTCTTATTCAGGTTCACTTCTTGCCAGATAGAGAGGCTTGGATTGTCGGACAATTTTTCGTACTGGCTGCAAAAATTAAATGTCTGATTGCGTTCGACAAAACCCAGATGGCCCCATGAAGGATAGGTATTGGCGAGGTTGCGTTCGTAGCTCCTTTTTACGTGATTCATGACTTCCTTGATTTTCATATACGCTCCTTGTTTTGAGGACATTGAAGTACCGCTTTGGGATATGCAAAAGGGCGATTTTTTTTGAAAAAAATAGCACTAAATTTTGTATATCGCTCCCAGCACCAGAAAAGGTGGTATTATGGATCGCGGATATTGAAATCTTGAAATAAAAGTATATTTAATTATATGACCAAGAAAAACGTAGCGAGCATTATCAAAGCCTTTCTCAACAAGGAACTGCCTAAAAAGCTAAACGGCAACGACTGTTATATATACAACGAGTTCTCGCTGCAGCACGAACTAGGCATTTACCTAAGAAAAGAACTTGGGAAGGGCTACAAGGTCCAGTTCGAAAGGAACATCAAGAACCTGCAAATAGCAATCAACATTACCGCCAAACACGAATGCAAGTCGAAGTCCGAAATCGACATTATCGTACTATCTCCCAAACAGGAGAGGCTTGCCGCCATCGAGCTGAAGTTCCCCAGAAACGGACAGCATCCCGAACAAATGTACAGTTTCTGCAAGGATATCCGGTTTATGGAAGGCGTTTCGAAAAAGTTCGGGCCAACGAATGGATTTAAAAAGACCTTTTGCCTGACTCTGGTTGACGATGACCTATTTTACTCCGCAGAAAGCGACCCAACGAAAGAAATCTATAGTTATTTCCGAACAGACAAGAAAAAGAAAAACGACATTCCCTACATTGCGGAAAAAGTACTCAAGCCAACAGGAAAGGGAAAGAAAAAGCAGTTCCTGGCGATCAAGGGTTCGCATAAGATTGTCTGGAAACCGCTGAAAGTAAAAAACAGCGAAAAAACGTACAAGTACTATTTCCTGGACGTAACTAGGCATCTTGAAACCGTGAGGGCAAGATGACGAATAATGCCACAGAACAAAGCTGGTCAGCAGCCTGCGTTCACTCAGAAATCAAGCCAGCCGGTTTCGAGCGCCGTCACGGGCACAATCCGCTTGACGGTCTTGCCGTCGGTGCCGGTGACAACCGCCATGCCGGTGAGGTAATTCATCCAGCGCTGGGGCGAAAAATGCATCTTGCAGAAATGCGTGAGGCACGGGACTACCCAGGCATCGTGCGTCGCGAATATGTTAAAGCGGCAAGTGCCCTTCTCGAGCATCATCGCGAGCATTTCTTCGGAGCGCTTGGCCAGCGGGTAAAAAGCCTCTGTTTCGGCACGGGGCTTGCGTGCGGCCTCACGCGCGAGCCATTCACAAATGCCCTCGTAAAAACCGGCGCGCAACACGCCCAAGTACGCATCGTAATTTTGAACAAAGTATTCTGCCAGGCAGGTAAGCGGTTCCACACGCACATCCGCGACCTGCGCGGCATTAAACTGCGCGGGCCCTTGAAAACCAGCGCGTCCCGCACCTATGCACTGCGCCGTCTCAACGCAACGGCCTACCGGGCTCGAATAAAAGCAGATGTCTCCCTCGGGCGGAATGCACTTGCCCAGCGAAAGCGCCTGCTCGCGCCCCTTGTCCGTAAGGCCCACATGCGCCCCGAAATCGGGATCTTCCGGCGTGATATGCCTGCGCTCCGCATGGCGGATAAGCAAATACACGCGCTCGCCACTTGCTAGCGACTTGAAAAAATCTTTCGCAGTTACAAAGTCCATCGCGACGCTTTCCTAAAACACGAGCGTCCATATCACGTGCCCGATGACAAAGCTCAAGATGCCCAGCAAGAACCCGCACAGAACATCCGTCAACCAGTGTACGCCGTAATACACGCGCAGCAGCCCCCACGAGAGCGGCAGCAGGAGCATCACCCATCCGTACTGCGGCACAATGAACGTCACCGCACTCGCGACCGCCAGGTTGTTCATCGTGTGGCCCGAGGGGAAGCTGTACTTGTCGAGTGGCGGGACCTCGGCCTTGATTTCCGGGTTCGCGGCAAACGGGCGCGGACGCTTGGTACTGAGCTTGACGACCTCATAAATAATGAGGCTCACCGCAAGCGCCATCAGGGCCTGCCAGAGAATCGGCAAAAAATTGTCGAACCCGACACGCCAGAAAATGAACAGCACGAACAGCACCCATATATAACCGTCGCCGAGGCGCACATAGAACTTGAGGAACTTTTCCGTCTTTTCCGAAAAATGGCGGTTGGTCCAGTACACCGACACGCGGTTGTCAAAATCTGCGATTTTCTTGAGCATCGGATTGAATTTAGATTTTTTCGCGCAGCCAAAGCCAGCATCAAGGCAAAATGCTATAATTCCTAATGCAAATTAAAATAACCAGTCTAGATCCTTCGACTTCGTCCTACGGACTCCGCTCAGGATGACACCCCTAGAACCTAGACACTAAATCCTAACCCTATAATTATTATGCGCGTACTCGTTCTAAATTGCGGCAGTTCCTCGGTCAAGTTCGCCGTCATCGACACCCAGACCAAGCAGTCCATCTCCAGCGGCCTCGTCGAGAACATCGGCGTGGACGGCCACGTGAAGGCCAAGGGCCCCGAAGGCAACATCGACTTCAACTTCGATTGCCCCACGCACGCCGAAGCCGTCGCCCAGGTGCAGAAGTTCCTCGCCGAACAGAAGCTCATCGAAACCATCGAAGCCATCGGTCACCGCGTGGTGCATGGCGGCAAGTACATCAAGAGCGAAAAGGTCAGCCAGGAAGTCATCGACTACATCCGCAGCATCACGCTGTTCGCCCCGCTGCACGAACCCGCGCACGCAACCGGAATGGAATGCGCCACCAAGTTCTTCCCGAAGCTCCCGCAGGTGGCTGTGTTCGACACCGCCTTCCACCAGACCATGCCCCGCAAGGCGTTCCTGTACGGCATCCCCTACAAGTTCTACGAGAACGACGCCATCCGCCGTTACGGTTTCCACGGCACCAGCCACCGTTTTGTGACTGCCGAAGCCGCCAAGATCTTGGGCAAGAACCCGGAAGACTGCTGCTTCATCACCGCACACCTCGGTAACGGCTCCAGCTGCTCTGCAATCTTGAACGGCAAGTGCGCCGATACCACGATGGGCTTCACCCCGCTCGACGGCCTTATCATGGGCACGCGCTCCGGCAGCCTCGACCCGGCCATCCTCTTCTTCATCAGCAAGAAGTACGGCTATGACATCGACCGCCTCGACAAGCTCGTGAACAAGGAATCGGGCCTGCTCGGCCTCTCCGGCTTAAGCAACGACATGCGCACCCTGACGCAGGCCGCAAGCGAAGGCCACATCGGCGCACAGATTGCCCTTGAAACCTTCTGCTACAAGCTGACCCGCGAAATCGGCGGCATCGCCATGGCGCTCCCGCGTATTGACGCGCTCGTGTTCACCGGCGGTATCGGCGAGAACAGCCGCGTGGTCCGCAAGACCGTGATGGAAAACCTCGCCCTGCTCGGCTACCAGATCGACGACGCCCGCAACGAGGACAACGGCAAGAACTCCGGCCACATCATCAGCAAGGACGGCACGCCGACCGCTATGGTGGTCGCCACGAACGAAGAACTGCTCATCGCCCTCGATACCGAAGCGCTGGTGAAATAGCAGTGATCGTGAGCAACAAGCCCCATGCGTTAAGCTGGGGCGGTTGCGAGAGTGAGCGCGAACGGTCTGAAAAGGCTCCGCAAATTGCGGAGCCTTCTTTTTATACTTACTGGATTGCTTCGCCCCTTAAGGGCTCGCAATGACGTTATTACTTAATCGTCCAGGTCTGCTTGTTGACCTGCAGGATCTTGCGGCCCTGCACGCGGGCGGCGGCGTTACGCACCTGCGCCTCGCTTACCGGCAACGCATGCTTCCACATCACGCGGCCCTGCATGTCGAAGATGGTGGCCATGCCACGCTCGGATGCAATGGCGCCCTGCCAGCCGAGCTTGGATGCAGTGGCAATCTGCGAGATGCCGTCCATGCCCGCACCCACCATGAACGTGAGGGTCTTCGGGGCAACGGTCTGCACGCCCGCCGCGTCGGTAGCCGACACCTTCATAATATACAGCACATGGTTCTGCAGGTACTGCGTCTCGTCGGCGAGCGTCACGATCAGGCTGTCGCCTTCGATAACCGGGTTGAGGAACCTGTCTACAGAAGACGTCTTCATCGTCAACGTCGTATCGTCCGGATCCTCGAAGAGGTCGAACACGCTCCATGCCTTGCGCCAGCCATTAGGCGTCACAAAGATGGTATCGTTAGCACCACCGATGCGCATCGGAGCATCGTTCACGCAGGCAATCCCGACCGGAATCTTGAGCGTCGTGGAAGCGCCCTTCGCATCGGTAGCCACGACTCCGAAGAACGTTTCGCCGCAGGCGTTCTGCACCTTCCTGATGAAAATCGCGTTGCTGCTGTTTATCGTAATCGCAAGCATGCTATCGGGATTGGAAATAGAGTAGGTAATCTTGTCGCCTTCCGGATCCTTGAACCAGCTGACTACTTCGGCAGCCCTGTATTCGACACTCCCGCTGAAGTCTTCCTTGAGCGCCGTCACGCGCGCACCCACAGTATCGGCCACGCCGGCAAGAATTGCGGGCGCCTTGTTCTTGTAGCCGACATTCAGCACAACAGTCGCGGCGGCAGATTCTTCGCCTTCGGCATTCCTGACCACGTAGGTAAAGGAATCCTCGCCCTCGTAGTCGCCCACCTCATAGGTGAACGCACCAGTCGTATCGACAGTGACCTTGCCGTGCTTGGCTTCCGTCGCAAGAACCGCCGTCAATGCAGACTTGCCATCAGGGTTAAGGTCGTTTGCAAGCAGGCCCGTCTTTGCCGGGATAAAGTTCAGGGAATCCTGGAGCACATCGAAGGTATCGGCAACAGCAACAGGAGGATCGGCAACGGCAGCGATCGTCACGGGGATGTTCACTCCGACGGTATCCTTGCCGTCAACCGCGAACAGCTGGATAACATCGCTACCGTTGGCATTGGGCACCGCAGTCACCGTAATCACGTGGTTAGTGGCAATCTTCGCATACTCAACGTTGACAAGGCCCTTCACGCTCCTCGCGCTGACAGGGAAGCTAGAACCACCCACATCGGGATCCGCGAACGCGACGTTCGCAACCGGGACGAACAGGTCGAACGAGGCAAAGTCCTCGGCCACGGCAATACCCGTAGAAAGGCTGATCGCGCCCTCCTCCACGACATCGCCCACGTAGATGGTCGAATCGTTCACAGTGACCGTAGCCGGGTCATCGACGTTAGCAACAGTGATGGTAACCGTGGCGGTAGATGTTTCCACGCCGGCCGTATCGGAAATGGTGTAGGTAAAGGTATCCACCCCGTGGAAGTTGGCGTTGGGAGTGTAGGTAAACGCACCCGTCCCCAAGGTAACAACAACTGTTCCGTTTTCCGGTTGCGTAAAGGTGACCATCTTGAAGGGGTCATTATCGGCATCCTTGTCGTTGGCAAGCAGGCCCTTCGAAGAACCGACTGTCAGCACGGAATCCTCGACCGCTTCGTAGGCATCGTCAGCAGCCACGGGCGGATTGTCGCGGTCGGTGAGCGAAATGTTCACTACGTAGGATACTTCCTTGCCCGAAGCGTCTTTCGCCGTGAATGTTGCCTTGCCCGTCTCGTCTTCCTTCGGGTTCGGCTTGCTTATAATCCATGCGACGTCCTTGAGACCATAGCTCTTTGCGCCCTTGAGGTCCTCGATGTAACCGGTAACTGTCGCAGTAATGTTCAGGTCGTCACCATCCTCATCCACGAAAATATCCTTGAACGCGACCTTGAGCGTATCGCCTTCGATAAGATCCTCTGTGGCAGGGGAAGTAACGCCCGTCTTGAGGGTCGGCGCATGGTTCACGCACGACTTGCCGAACGCAATGGCGGAAATCTTGATGGTGTTCACGTTAGCAGAGGCAATCGCAGTCTTGTAACTGAAATTCACGCCCGTCTGCTTCGAGAGGTCCAGCGCGACATTGCTCGTCTGGCCCCAGTCTTCCTGGGCAAAATCGGCGAACGGGAAGAGCACCGTTTCCATGGTGGACTGCGCCGGAACAATAACGCCATTGAAATTGGAGTTCTTTATGTTGGATTGCTGGAAATCCATACGGAAATCCGCAGTGGACGTGTAGGTGAGACAAACGCCCATGCCCTCATACGCGCTCAGGTCGACAGCGGCACCACTCTTGGCCCATATAAAGCCCACACCGGCATAGGACTCGTCGGACTTCTTGTTGACCACTTCCGTAATTTCCATTGCGGTTTTGCCTTTAGTGACATTGGCAGATCCACCTATCGTATCCGCATAAGAGAACCAATCCCCAAATGGCGGAACATCGCCCTTCTTGTAGCCCGTGCTATCGAAATACATCACCGAAGTGGCGGCCATGGACATCCCGGCCAGCACGGCCATGGCGAACATAGAAATTTTCGCTTTCATAACTCCTCCCTTTAAAAGGTTATGAGTAATATATGTAATATAAAAATAAACAATTACATTATTAAATGCAACAGCGGGACCGTACTTTGTACGCAGTTTTCATAGACATTTCGTCAATATGCCGCTAGCCGCCGAGCAAATCGAGCTCTTCGTAGCGTTCGTAGGCCTTTTCCAGCTCGGATTCGCGGTCAGCGATGTCTTTTTGCAGTTCCACGATGCGTTTTGCGTCGGTGTAGACTTCCGGCTTGGCAAGTTCCGCCTGAAAACTGGCAATTTCGGCTTCCAGCTTCTCGATTTTATCGGGAAGTGCGGCGTATTCGCGTTCTTCGTTGTAGGAGCGCTTCTTCTTTTTTGCCGTATTCTGCGAATTTTGAGTATTTTGTGCGGTATTTTGGGTCTGATTTGCGCCAGACCTTTGAGAATTCGCCCTTTCTTCGGCAATTTTAGCCGCATTTGCCGCTTCCTTGTCGCGAATTTTGCGATTATTCTCGTAATCCGTGTACCCGCCGGTCGCCTCAAACACGTTTCCGCCCTCTTCTATGGCGAAAATGCCCGTAGCGAACGAGTCCAGGAAGGCCCTATCGTGGCTAACCGCTATCACGGTGCCGTTGTATTCCGCAAGGAGGTCGGCCAGCAGGTCGAGAGTTTCCATATCGAGATCGTTCGTGGGCTCGTCGAGAACCAGCACGTTGCTCGGGTGGCTGAACAGGCAGGCAAGCATCAGGCGGGCGCGTTCACCGCCCGAAAGCGCGCTGATAGGCCCGCGGGCGCGTTCCGCCGAGAGCAGGAAGTTTTGCAGATAACTTAACACGTGCTTGCGCACGCCGTTTATGGTGATATACGCCTGCCCGTCGCCTATGTTTTCCACAAGGCTCTTGTCTTCGCGCAGGCGCTCGCGCATCTGGTCGAAGTAGGCCACCTGCAGGTTCGACCCGAGCCGCACCTCGCCCGACTCGGGAGCGATCTCGCCCAATATGAGCTTGAGGAGCGTGGTCTTGCCGGAACCGTTCGGGCCCACGATGCCTATGCGGTCGCCGCGCGAAACCTCGGTAGTAAAATGAGATATGAGCGGCGCGCCGTCGTAGGAATAGCACACGTCCGTAAGCCGCGCCACCATGCGGCCCGAGCGTTCCGCCTCAGTAATCTGCATGTTCACGTTGCCCGTGCGGGTGCGCCTCGCTGCGCGTTCCTCGCGCATGCGGATGAGGGCGCGCACGCGGCCCTCATTGCGGGTGCGCCGTGCCTGGATTCCCTTGCGTATCCAGACTTCTTCTTCGGCAAGGCGCTTGTCGAACAGCGCGTTCGCCTTCTCCTCCTCAGCGAGCGCCTGGTCCCGGAACTGCACGAACTTGTCGTACGGGAAGTCCCAGCCGCGCACACGGCCACGGTCAAGCTCGAAAATGCGGGTAGCCGTGCGGCGCACGAACGCGCGGTCATGACTCACAAAGAGCACGGCGCACTCGAGGCGCGTCACGATGCCTTCGAGCCACTGGATGGCGGGAATGTCCAGGTGGTTCGTGGGTTCGTCGAGCAGCAGCAGGTCCGGGTCGCTCGCGACTGCGCGGGCAAACAGCACGCGACGTTTCTGCCCGCCGCTCAAGGAATCAAATTGCGCGTCGGCATCGATGCCCGTCTTCCCGAGAATCGCCTCCGCATGACTGTTGCGCACAGCATCGCCCGATGCGTGATGCGCGCCGGCTAAAGAGGCGCCGCCCATCACCACGTCGCGCACCGTCCCTTCCATGTGGGCGGGGATTTCCTGCACCATGCGCGAAACCTTCAGGCCCGACTTCTTCACGATATCGCCGGAATTGTAATCCATCTCGCCCGTCAAAATCTTGAGCAGCGTGCTCTTGCCTTCGCCGTTACGGCCCACCAGGCAAATGCGGTCGCCCGCCTCGATGTCGAACGAGACGTTGTCCAAAAGCGGCGGGCCGCCAAAACGGAGCGTGATATTCTGTGCAGAGAGGATGGGCATCTGCACCGCAATTTAGAAATTGGTGATTTATTCTTTTTCTACATTACCAAACGTGACCCACTTTAGAAACAAACTATTCGCCACAGTCGGCCTCGTACTGGCAATCTCCGCTGCGTACGCACAGTCCGATTCCACAAACGCCGCAGGCGCCGACACGGCGCAGGAAAAGCATTTCCAGTGGTGGAGCGCCATTCCAGTGACGGGCTACACCGAGGAGACCGAGCTCCAATACGGTGCGATGGTGAATTTCTTCTTGCCGCCTTCGTTCAAGGGGGGCAATTCCCAGGAAATTGACGTGGCCGCCATCGGATCCACGCGCAAGCAGTTCCAGTTCGTGGTCACGCCCTACTTTTTCCTCGCACACGACCAGATTTCGGGCTGGCTCGACTTCCGTTACCAGAACTGGGTAGGGCACTATTTCGGTATCGGCAACGTCGTGAACATGGACGACTACCTGAGTTTCGACCGCGAGACGTTCTACCTGATGGGGCTCGTGGAATCGAGTCTCGGGCTCCCGCAGGCGCTGCAGTTCTTCCGCTACGGCATGGTGTTCGACATCAACAGGAGCGACATGACGTACCACGAGTACGAGGGCGATATCGCACTCCCCGCAGATGCAGACGGCTGGCGCACCGGCCTCGGGTACCACCTCACCATCGACACGCGCGACAACGTGAACTGGGCGCGACACGGCGTGTACCTGCAGTGGGAACACCGGTTCTACTCCGACGCTCTGGGCGACTTCGACTTCACCTACCAGGAACTGGACCTGCGCACCTACGGCGAGACCATCTGGAACACATCGATGGCGGTTGGCCTCATGTGGCAGCGCGCCGACGGCGATGTCCCCTTCGAGTACATGGCCGGCCCCGACGGTATCAAGCGGTTCCGCGGCGTGGAGACGAAATACTTCCGCGACAACCAGGCGCTCATACTGCAGGCCGAACTGCGCAAGACATTATTCTGGAGACTCGCCGGCGACATCTTCTTCGAGGGGGCGAAGGTGGGGCCTTACTTCAGCCAGCTGATGCGCAATGAGTGGCACAGGTCTGTCGGGTTCGGGGGCAAGTTCGCGCTCAACAAGAGCGAGCGGCTTTACGCCCGCGCCGAACTCTCGTGGGTGGACTTCGAGAGCATCGGCCTCACATTCTATTTCCGCGAAGCTTTTTAGACCGCTCGCGCTAGACTCGGGTAGTTTAATTCCGGTCTGCGCTCGCTACCCCCGCAGGGGGGGGGCCATGCTCACATAAGCGCTGAAGCGCTAAGTGATCAAAGGTCGCCTTCACCGGCAGCTTACGCCTGCCGGCTACGGCTCACAATTAGAGAAGCGTTTTAAGGTGATTTAAATCACGGGATATGTAGCGCGAACGGGCATGAAAAACGCGGACTCCGGGGTGGAATCCGCGCCTTTTATTTCGAGATAGAATGCCTAAAAGGACCTTAGTCCTTGATGCTCGTCCAGTCGAGCACGCCCTTCTTGTACAGGTAGATGTAGCCCGCCTCGAGGATGAACAGGAACCCGAGAAGCACGAAAAGGAGGTCCCAGCCGCCACCGAGGAACTGCACGGTCCAGGGGTAGAGGAACGCCACTTCCAGGTCAAAAACGAGGAAAAGCATGGCTACGAGGTAGTATTTGACGGGGTAGCGCTCGTTCGCCGTACCCGAGACGTGGGCCAGGCCGCATTCGTAGGCGGAGCCCTTGATAATCACGTTCTTGATCTTGCCCGGGTGCAAAAACCAGTTGGCAAGGAGCAGAATTGTAGGTATGCAGAGCGCCATGATGACGAGGATGGTCATGGCGAACGTGGTGTCGAAAACTTCAACATTGCTCATAGTGATTCTAAATATAGTAAAAAACTTTTTTCCGTTAACATGGCAAAATGTAAAGTATATTTAGGGGCATGAAACGAATCATTTTAAAAATGGGCGTTTTGGGTGTGTTTTGTTTAGTTGCTGGCTGCTCCGACGACGGGAGCTCCAGTCCGTTACAGCCAATAGCCGATAACGATGAGCCCGAGGTTACCTCCTCGAGCACGGCAGTCGAAGATGCAACCTCTTCCAGCGCGGCACCGAGTGCCGACCAGCCCTCGAGCGAAAGCAAGGGCACGGAGCCCGGCCGCACGGATACGACGACTATCCACAAGCAAGTGGTCATCACCGATTCCGGCGCCGTCAAGACAAGTACCTACGTGAGCAGCGGAGTATTCTGCTGGAACGCAGGCTGCGAAAGCAAGTACTCCTCAGCAACGGAACCTCCGAAATCCAGTTCCAGCGAGACTATCGTGTTCACCGAGTCCTCGGCTTCCAACGAGCCGCCGACCGTGGAAGGCAACACGCTGAAGGACAACCGCGACGGCAAGACCTACCAGCTGCAGAACATTGCAGGCAAGCTGTGGATGGCCGAGAACCTCAGGTACGAGACTTCCAACGGCAGCTTCTGCTCTACCGAAGGCGGCGAAGACCACTGCGCCAAGTACGGCCAATACTACACCTACTCTGCGGCCAAGCGCGCATGCCCGGGTGGCTGGCGCATCCCGACGGCGGCCGAAGCAGTCGCTGCAGATGCCGAGGTTGCACAGACATGGTGGAGCATCGGCGGTCGTTTCAAGGTTTCTGACGGCAAGGCCACCGAATACGGCCTGGATAACGAGCAAGGCTACATCTGGGTCGAAGCGGAAGGCGAAAACAACTCCTTCCGCGTCAAGAACTACAGCGACGACGACGTTCACGAACTGCAGAGCAGCAACGGAGAGGAACGCGCCTACAACGTGCGCTGCGTGCAGGAATAAGACAGGCGTCAAGATGCCGCAAGGCATCGCAGCGAAAAATCCAGACTTTAAAGTCCCGCGAGAGAATCGCGGGATTTTTTTATGCCTGCTCAGGCACCTCTATAAACTTGGCGCAGTATTCTTTTACCTGTTCGCGGACGCTGTTCCCGCGCACCTTTCCCAGTAGGTCGACGATGTCCTCTATCGGCGCCGCCATGAACGCCTCCGCGCTCTTGTAGCGGGAAAGAATCTTCACGCGGGTCTCGTGCCCCACGCCGGGCATCTTGAGCCATTCCACTTCCAGGTCCTTCTTGCGCTTGCTGCGCTGGTACGTGATGGCGAAGCGGTGCGCCTCGTCGCGGGCGTTCTGCAACAGTTTCAAAGCGGGGCTCGTGCGGTGCAGCACGATGCTCTTGCGGTCGTCGGGGAAAACAATCTCTTCGAGGCGCTTCGCAAGCCCGATGAGCGGCAGGTCCTTGTCGTGCCCAAGTTCCTTCAGAATCTGCATGGTGGCATCCACCTGGCCCTTGCCGCCGTCGCATACCCACAGGTCGGGCATGGGCGTGCCTTCCTGTTCCAGCCTGCGGATGCGGCGGGTCATCACCTCGCGCATGCTCGCGAAATCGTCCACGCCCTCCACCGTCTTGATGATGAACTTGCGGTAGTTGCTCTTGTCGGGCTTGCCGTTCTTGAAGGCGACGAGACTCGCCACCGTGTTCGTGCCCGAGAGGTGCGATATGTCCACGCACTCGATGCGGAAGGGGGTCTTCTTGAGTCCCAGAACCTTCTGCAGTTCAAAGACGCTCTGGTCGATTTCGCTGTACTTCTGCACCTCGGAGCGCATTTCCACGAGAATCATGTCGGCGTTCGCGCCCGCAAGCTTGAGGAACCCGAGCTTCTCGCCGCGCTGCGGGTTCGTGATGCTCACCTTGTGACCCGCTTTCTTCGCGAGCGCCTGCTCCAGGGGCTCGCGGTCCGCAGAACCACCCGCACCCCCGTCGGCATTGATGCCGCCGACCAGCGCCACGTCGGTCGCGATCTCGCCCGGAATGTGCTCCACGTCCAGGTACCACTGCACCAGCATCTGCTGCAGGATTTCGCTTTCGTCTTCTTCCAGCTTGCATTCCAGGCGGTAGTGGCGGCGGCCGCAGAGCACGCCGTTCCTGTACTCGAAAATCACTGCGGCGGCCATGGTCCCGTTACGGCGCAGGCTGAGCACGTCCAGCGAGAGGTTCGGGTCGGTCACGTCCGTCTTCTGGTGGATTCCCGTGGCTTTGAGCGCCTCGATGGCGTCGCGCTTCTTCATTGCCGTCTCGAAATCCAGCCGCTCGCTCGCCTCCTGCATCTCGCGTTCCCAGCACGCAATCAGGTCGTCGCGCTTCCCGTCCAAGAGCATCTGGGTCTCGCGCACTGCCTCCCGGTACTCTTCCTTGGTCTGGAGGCCCGCGCAGGGAGCTTTGCACCTGCCTATGTGGTAGTTGAGGCAGGGCCTCGCGGGCTTTGCCAGCGGGAGCTTGAGCTTGCATTCGCGAATTTTGAACAGGCGGGCGGCAATGTCTTGCAACTGGGCAATCATGCGGGAATTCAGGTAGGGTCCGTAATACTGGCAGCCGTCCTTCCTCACCGCCCTCGAGAGGAACAGCCTCGGGAAATCCTCGTGTACCGAGAACGCGAGGTAGGGGAAATGCTTGTCGTCTTTCAGGAGAACGTTGTACTTGGGCGTGTGCTTGCGGATGAGGTTCGCCTCCAAAATGAGCGCCTCGGACTCGCTCTCGGTAATAATCCACTCGATGTCGCGGATAAAGGGCAGCATGAGGGTCGCCGCCCGGTGCCCGCCATGCTCGCTCCCGTCGAAATAGCTGCGCACGCGATTCTTGAGCACCTTCGCCTTGCCTATGTAGATAATCTTCCCCTGGGCGTTCTTCATGATGTAGACGCCCGGCAACGCGGGGAGTTCGGCAAGCCTGCGCTCGATATGTTCGCTTACGGGGACCACTGCCCTACAAGGTAAAATTTATTCCGGTCCGGCAATTCTCCCGTTACCATAATTTTTATGATTTTTTTCATACTTTAGCGCTTATTTTTTTATATATCTTTTTGTAGGTGATGTAACACCCCTGACTTCACGGAGCAATAAATGAACCTAGAGAACATCAATCTCCTCTCGCAAAGGGTCGACGGAGTCCTTTCGACGGTCCGGAACCTGCGGCAAGAGGTCGCCACCCTGAAACAGAGCCTCGCCAGCACGCAGGCCGAAATCCAGGACAAGACCATCCTCCTCGAAAACGCCAGCGCGGAACTGGCCGACACCCGGGCCGCCCTCAACGCGCGCACCAACCAGGCCAGGGCCCAGGAAGATACGATCAACCAGAAACAGGGCGAGATTGACGGACTCCGTAGCGAACTTGAAGGCGCAAACACGAAAATCGCCGACCTGCAGAACCTGCTCGACCAGACCAACGGGAACCTGCAGAACGCAAACGACGAGATTGCAAGGCTCGGTGCCGAACTGAACGAATGCAACGTGAAGCTGAGCGCCATCCAGAACGACTGCGCCGCATCGAAGGCGAACGAAGTCATTCTGAAGCAGAAGATTGACGAACAGTGCCAAGCCATCGCCGACAAGGAAAACACCATTGCCGAAAGGGACAGCGTGATTGCCGAGAAAATCGCGGCAATCGATGCCCTCAACGCCGAGAAGGCGAGCCTCTCCGAAACCATCCAGGCGCAGGGCGAGGAAATCCGCGAGGCGCAGGAACGCTTCAAGCAAATGGTTTCGACCATCGAGAACGAGCTTGGCACCGAAATCCCCGTGAACGTTGCGTTCAACGAAGAAGCCGCAGCACCCGAACCAGCCCCCGCGCAGGCGGAAGAGGCGCCGGCACCTGCCGCAGAACAAGTTGTCGCCGAACAGGATGGTGCCGAGCCCGCCGTAGAGGAAGCGCCGGTGGAAGAAGCGCCGGCCGAGCCCGAAATCGAATCGCATATCGTACCCGATACCGACCCCGCAGAAGACGAAGAAGATGTTATAGAAGTTCACCCCGCCAATGAGAAGGAACCGGACCTTTTCGCGAGCAATGGAGGCTCGCAATCCGGTTTTTTCGGCTAAGATGGCTGATGGATGACGATCCATTCGGCATAGGAATGAAATAAATGGCAGAAGTAAACGCACATAGGTCTGTAACAGTAAACGTCGGCAGCGAACGCTTGACAATCAAGACCGACCTTCCCGACGGGGAAATCAAGGAGATCGTCGACTACATCGACGAGAGGTACACCAGTTACGAGCGCTACAACCTCGAAACTAGCAAGCGCATGGCATTGCTCGCCCTGGAAATGAGCGAGCAGCTGTTCGCGTACCGCAAGATGCTCCATGAGGTCAAGGTCGAGCGCGACGAGCTGAACAATGCCATCAAGGAAATGGCGGCCCTGCTCGACGAAGGACAGGAACACAAGGAATCATCGCCCGGAAGCGACTGGGTATAAAGTTCCTTTTTCCAGAAATCACTTTAAAGACTGGCTCTGGCGACATACGCCACAGCTAGTCTTTTTTTACAATTTCCTGACAGACAAAAGACAAAATAAGGCATTTTGCCTATTGCTTTTGCGCGTAAATTAGGATATATTAAGGACATAGGCATCGCACGGATTAACGCCCGATCTAACAAGATAATAACAGCTCGTGGCTCTTGTGGTCTAGTTTAGGCGCGCATCGACGTGAAAAACGAAGCACCAAGGCACTGCTATCTTTTACAAATAGTAGTTTCGAGTGTTCCACCGTGTCGGATGCCTTTTTTTGTACCCTGAAATGACCCTGGGCATTACGCCTGGGGTTTTGCCGTACTGCGGATGAGCATGAGCTGCGCCGGTACGTACAACCACCAAACAAAGTTGTTCGCAATTTCGGCTGCCGCCTGCAGGGCGCTGTGGTCCTCGCCCGTAATGAGCGCAAGGCCAACAAGCACATCGCCAAAGAAGAACGTGACCATGCCCCAGCGGATAAGCTTGGCATTTTCCGCCGGGAAAAATGCGTTACGCGGGGTAAGGATGCCCACCACCATCGACGTGATGACAAAGATGCCGTACACGACGACGATTACCACGGTAATGTTGTCCAGCGTGGGTTCGACGACCTTGCCGCCAAAGAGCGCGGCAGCAAAAGCCACCAACGGCAAGAGCAAAAACTTGTGGACCTTCGAAGGCTTGGTATCGGTTTCCGACTTGCGCGTATGCCTGTGGATGAGCGCCGTCTGGAACATGATGAAGAACGCAATGCCGAGGAAATCGCTGAGGGCGCGCTCGGCAGGAGCGATAACCTTGATCATGCAAAAACAAAAATCGGCGAGGAGCGAGAAGATGAACGCAATGCGGAGCAACTTCGCGTCGAGCCTGGAAAACGAATCGCGCGATACGATGAACGCCAGCACCGTAAGGAGAAGCGACATCGAGAACTTGGTGAAGAACTGCAACGTGCGCGCATCGGCAAGGCACTGGCTCACCGCGCCGCAGTTGTAGAAATCAACCCACTCCTTGCCCGTAGTGACAAGCAACAGGATGGCAATAAGGGCGAGAATTATCTTGCTAGCTTTAGACTCCAACAACATGGGCTAAAGTATAGCAAAAACATATCGGAGGAGTCGCGCCGGATTACTCCACGCGAACCTTGCGCACGTTCTTCCCTGCGCGGAGCAGGTACACGCCCGCACCAAGCGTGCGGACCTTCTCTTCGCGCATAATGCCGAGGGAATGGCCCAGCATGTCGAACACCTGCACCGGTTCGCCGGCGTTAAACAGCGGGCATACAGATGCACCGCCCGCATCAAGCGCGCCGCCGGGATAAAACTCGCCGAACCCGCGCAGGCCTATCGCGGTCGTAGAATCGCCTGCAGAATCCGTCACGCTTGTATCGTTCACGCTCGTATCGGGTTCCACGAACGGGTGCTCCGGATCGTCCACCACCACCTTGATGGTCACGGCGCTCTCGCAGCCCGAGGCGTTCGTGAAAACTGCCTTGTAGTAGCCGCTCATCGTCCCGTCCATG
>Ga0265300_10000999_pt1 | contig 27952 bp, 28 predicted proteins | sample AusTroGonzalo_MG_FD_193482 | JGI IMG/M metagenome (GOLD analysis project Ga0265300, IMG submission 193482) | Bovine rumen microbial communities from tropical cattle in Woodstock, Queensland, Australia - Gonzalo_03 | ecosystem: Host-associated > Mammals > Digestive system > Stomach > Rumen ...
TTCATTTTTTTCTATTCTTTCTCTAATGTTTGAAGCGCTAACAACTTCTTCATCAAGAATAGTATCATGATATGAATTTGTTCTTTGAATGGTTTCAAATTCAATTTCAAAATTATTTTTTAAAGCTGCTTTAATATATGATATTCCAAGAAGATCATTGGGATTGAAATCAAACTTAATATTAAGTGCCTTTGCAAGTGCAGTAGGATAGTTAACACCATTTTTAAGTTCTTCTTTGACACGTTTATCAAAATTTTCATCATATAATTGTGTCCTTGCAATTTTTTCCATTGCTTCAATATCGTTTGATTCACTACCAAATATTATCTTATCAACTTTAAAATTATTTAATATTTTAACTGAAGCCTCAGCAAAAATATCAGCACTTTGTGTTCCAAATAAAGCCGGAAGTTCAACAACTATATCAACACCGTAATCAAGAGATAATTTAGTTTTATCTTCTTTACTTAAAAGTGATATATCTCCACGCTCTGAAAAGTATCCATTTAAAGCAAGAACAATTATTGATTTAGGATACTTTTTCTTAATCATATCAATATGATATTTATGACCATTATGAAAAGGATTATATTCAGCAATAATTCCAATTACTTCCATTTTAATCTACCTTCTTACATATATTTTAACATATATTTTATTTTTTTTAAAAATAATAAAACGTAAATTATATATACAAATATTATGACTTATAGTAATAAAATGTTATAATTTAAGTGGTGATATGTATGGAAAATGTTGATTCGTCGATACAAGTACGTTTTACAAATTGTATTCGTAAGTTTGCTGAAAGAAATAATATTAATTTAGAATTAATTACAGATAATAAAGATATTGAAAAACTTGCGGAAAATAAAACAATAAAAAGACAAAATCATATTGTAAAGAATTATGGTATTCTTAAAACTGATGAAGAAGAAACATATGTTAATGTAAAAGATATAGTTGGTTTTGATCCTTTTTGCGGTGAGAATAATTTATTTGAAATATTATCTAAAACATATGATGATACTAATCCATATTCATACGAAGCTAGACGTGTTGATAAACTTGAATTAAATGTTGATAAAATGATTGATGAAATCAAATTATCAACTGAGAAAGACCGTATATTTTTAGCAACACCTGATAGAGAAAAATACTCTGTTTCTTATAATGGGTGTCATAGGGTATCTTTGTTAAGATTTTTATATATTAATGATTTTTTAAATAATAAACTTGAACCAGATTCCGATAAATACAAGATCCTTGCATATACTAGTGAGTATGACCTTGATCTAACTTATATAAACTATATACTTCATGCAAATGGTATTACTACTGAAATAAGACGTAACCGTGATGAATCTTGTAATTTAATTGATTCATATTCTGTTTTATTTAAAGATGGTAATAAAGTGCCATTTACTAGAGAAAATTTAATTGATTATTTTGTATATATAGTAAATAGCGATGAATTTGTTATCGATGAATACTTAGAATATAATTTAAAATGTTTTTCATACTCATATGAATCGCTAAAAAAATTCATTGAAAAATACATGCCTAAATATTCTTATGTAGTTGGGGAGATGCAAAATGATAACTCTAGATAAAATTGATAATAATAAATTAAATATTGAAAAAAATAAAGATATCAAAGATATTTATTTATGTAATATAGATGATAAAGATATTGGTTATATTGTTACAATGAATAATGATAATGACATGATTCATATAAATGTTAATGAAGAATATAGATCAATGGGTTATGGTAAAATAATTTTCCAAGAAGCCTTAAAACTATTTAATAAAGATATTATTGTAAAAACTAATAACGAAAGAATGATGAAAATTATAAATAGTATTTCTGGAAAAGAAGTATCTAGATGTAATGGCTTTGTTACATTTATAATTAAAAATAGTTAGATGGAGGATAGTATATGATTATTGATTTAGCAAAATTAAACACAACAGGTGCAATTAACATAAATGAACTTTTAACTTATGATAAAGAATGCTATAAAAATACATCTATCGAAGAATTAAAACCTGTAAAAGTTGAGGGTAAAATCTTTTATAATATTTCTGATGAAATTGAATTAGATTTAGATGTAGAAGGCATTATGGTTCTTTCAGACAGTATTACACTAGAACCTATCGATTATCCATATAGCTTTCATATTAATGAAATTGTTAATGAAGAAAATGAAGAAATAAAAGAATATTACCGAAATAGTAAAAATACACTTGATATTATGCCGATTTTATGGCAAAATATTGTATTGGAAGTTCCAATTTCCATCACAAATAATGAAGATGCACATTTATCTGGTGAAGGTTGGACACTAAAAAATGAAGATGAAAAGAATATAGATCCAAGATTAGCTGAACTTACAAAGCTACTTGATGAAGGGAAGGAGTGATATCATGGCAGTACCTTTTAGAAGAACTAGTAAAACTAAAAAGAGAATGCGTCGTACTCATTTAAAGAAAGAAGTAGGAGCTTTAACAACTTGTGCTAAATGTGGTGCAACAGTTAGACCTCATAGAGCATGTCCTAAATGCGGATATTACAAAAACGTTGAAGTTGTAAAAGTAGAAAAAGAAGAAAAATAATTTTTTCAAAATAAATAAAAAATAAGAGACTTTACAAATACTGTAAAGTTTCTTTTTTTTGTAAAAATTTAACGTTTTCATCTAGACAAAGACATTCATTTTTAGTAATATAGTGGTAGACAGTGGCAGATAGTGGAAGAAAGTGGGGGATTTCAATGTTCATGGGAGAATTTCATCACAACATCGATGAAAAAGGACGACTTGTTATACCTAACAAGTTTAGACTTGAACTTGGAGAACGTTTCATTATTACACGTGGTCTTGAAAAATGCTTATATGCTTATTCAATGACAGAATGGAATAATATAGTTTCCAAATTAAAACAATTACCGTTTACTAAGAAAGATGCTCGTACTTTCATCAGATCTTTCTTTTCAGGAGCTGCTGAGTGTGAATTTGATCGACAAGGTCGAATTAATATTACCTCCCCATTGGTTAGTTACGCCGATTTATCGAAGGAATGCGTTATAATCGGCGCTAACGACCGTTTAGAAATTTGGGGTAAAGCAAATTGGGATAGTTTCTTCGAAGAAAATAGTGAGAAGCTTGAAGATATTGCGGAAAATTTATTTAACGAGTTGGATATCTAATGCACTATAGTGTTATGTTATCCGAAGCCATTGAAGGCTTAAATATTAAAGATGACGGAACTTATGTTGATGCAACACTTGGTTATGCAGGACATAGTTCGGAAGTACTGAAGCGTTTGAAAAGGGGTTTTCTATTCGCCTTTGATCAGGATATGGAAGCAATAAAGTATTCTGAGAAAAAATTAAGTGAAATATCTTTAAATTTTAGAATTATTCATTCCAATTTTGAAAAACTTAAAAGTAAGCTTGAAGAAGAAAAAGTTACTGAGGTTGATGGTATTTTATTTGACCTTGGTCTTTCTAGCCCTCAAATTGATGATGCATCTCGAGGCTTTTCCTTTATGAATGATGCAAAACTAGATATGAGGATGAATAAAGAATCAAAAAAATCCGCTTATAACATCGTAAACGAATACGATAAAGATTCTCTTGCCAAAATATTTTATGAATATGGTGAGGAAAAATTAAGTGGTGTAATTGCAAGAAAGATTGTTGACTATAGAAAAAACAAACCTATAGAAACAACAACAGAGTTAGTTGAAATAATTAAATCAAGTGTTGGTGCTAATTATTTTTTCAAAAACCATCCCGAAAGAGAAATTTTTCAAGCAATCAGAATTGAAGTAAATGATGAATTAAAAGTTTTAGAAAAAGTATTACCTGATGCAATTGACCTATTAAAAAAAGGTGGAAGAATTTCAGTAATAACTTTTCATTCGTTAGAAGACAGAATCGTTAAAAAAATATTCAAAAAGTATAGTGAAGTTGATCAAATTTTTAAAGGAATGCCTGATATTCCTGAAGAGTATAAACCAAAAATTAAATTAATTAATAAAAAACCAATTTTACCAAGTGAAAAAGAGTTAAATGAAAATTCACGAAGTAGAAGTGCTAAGTTAAGAATAATAGAAAGGATATGATAGCATGAGAAAAACTGGAAAAAAAGTCAAATTCTTAAAGGGTGAAAAATTCATGTATTTATTATTAGCTATAATGATTGTTGCTATTCCAGTTGCTAAAGTATGTACTCAAGCTATCTTATCTGAAAGTAATATAAAGGTAGAAAGACTTAGAAAAGACATCAATAAACAAACTAGATATAATGAAAGTCTTAGTATGAAAATAAGTGAACTTGCTTCACTTGAAAATATTGAGTCTATTGCAAATGAGCTAGGATTATCTTATAATAATAATAATATTACAACATTATCAGAATAAGGTGAGTAAAAATGAAACAAAGAAGAATTACGTTAAGAAGACCATCAATTATTAACGTTATAATTCTTCTTTTATTTTGCCTAATTATTTTAAAAGTTTTAGATATTAGTTTAAGTAAAAAAGTTGATGGTATTGATATTAAAAAATTTGCTGATAATAGAAATACTCAAGAAGATATATTATATGCAAAGCGTGGAACTATCTATGATAGTAATGGAGAAGTATTAGCTCAAAGTGTTAATTCATATACAATTATCGCTTATTTATCTCCAAAAAGAACTGAAGATGAATCAAAACCAATGCACGTTGTTGATAAGGAACTAACAGCTCAGGCTTTATCAGAACATTTAGGAATTGATAAAGAACAAATATTAAATCAATTAAATAAAGATAAATACCAAGTAGAATTTGGTTCAAAAGGTCGTAATTTATCAGAATTAAAAAAAGCTGAAATTGAAGCCCTTGATTTACCAGGTATTGATTTTATTGTAAGCACAAAAAGATTTTATAAAATGGGAGCCTTCGCATCCTATATTATTGGATATGCTAAAACAGATGAAAACGGTAATATAAAAGGTGAAATGGGTATTGAAGAATCATATAATAGTAAATTAGAAGGTACTAATGGTAAAAAAATATATCAAAAAGACTTATATGGTTATCAAATACCAAATACTCCTTCAATAACAGAAGATCCTATTGATGGAGAAAATATATATTTAACAATTGATAATAATATTCAAATAATTATTGAAAAAGCTGTTAAAGATTTAGTTTCAAGTAGAGAAGTTGAATGGGTAACATTTTCAGTTATGGATGCAAATACTGGTGCAATTATTGCATCTGCATCATCTCCAACTTTTAATCCAAATGAACTTGACACTATAGAGTCTTATTTAAATCCTTTAATTGCATATCAGTATGAGCCTGGTTCAACAATGAAAACCTTTTCATTCTTAGCTGCATTAGAAGAAGGAATTTATCAAGGTGATAAGACTTTTGAATCCGGTAAAATTGAAGTTGCTGACGTAACTATTAGAGACTTTAATAATAAAGGATGGGGTACAATTAATTATGACACAGGATTTGCTTATTCATCAAATGTTGCAGCAACAAATCTTGGATTACAATTAGGTGTAACTAAATTAAAAACATTCTATCAAAAAGCTGGGTTTGGTCAAAAAACAGGTATAGAACTTCCTGGTGAACAAAACGGAAAAATTAACTTTCAATATAAATCAGAACTAGCTAATGCATCATTTGGTCAAGGTATTACAACAACACCAATTCAAACACTTCAAGCTATGACAATCCTAACAAATAATGGAACTATGATTAAACCATATTTAATTGATCATATAACAAATAGCGACGGAAAAGTTATATATCAAGGAAAGAGAACTGTTGTTAGAGACGTTGCATCAAGTAAAAATGTAAAATATATGAATAAATTATTACATAACGTTGTTTATGAAGGTTTATCTAATTACTGGCAACCTAAAAATGTTTCATTAATAGGTAAAACAGGAACAGCTCAAATAGCTGATCCAAAAGGTGGATATCAACATGGCGAATATGATTATATTAAGAGTTTTGCTGGAATATTCCCAGAAGAAAATCCAAGATATATAATTTATATATCTGCTAAAAAAATGGTTGGTACAACTAAGGATTTAGCTGATGTTGTAACAACAGCTGTTGAAGAAATAGCAAGTTATTCAAATATTAATTATAAAACTGAAGAGCAAAAGGTTGAAACAAAAATTGTTACTTTAGATAATTATATGAATATGAACACAGAAGATGTAAAACAAGACCTAGAAGCAAAAGGAATTAAAACTATTGTAATAGGTAGTGGAGATAAGATCATTAATCAAAATCCTTTAAAAAATATAAAGGTTATTAAAGGTCAAAAGGTATATTTACTTACAAATAAAGGACCATATATTATGCCTAATGTAACTGGTTGGACAAGTAATGATATTTTATCATTCTGTAAAATGATAAATCTTAAATACGAGGTAAATGGTTATGGAGTAGTATCATCAACCAGTATACCTGAGGGAACTGAAATAAACATTGATAATCCAATTGTAATTAATTTAGTAAATGAATAACAATTGTAAAAGTGTAACTTATAATCTATAATATAATATATAAGAATAAAAGGGAGAGGATATATATGTTTATTGGTGAAAACCCTATTCATATAAAAGTAGAAAATAATAGTGATATTGCTAAACTAGTATTAATGCCTGGTGATCCACTTAGAGCTAAATATATAGCAGAAAACTTCTTAGAAGATGCTAAAATGGTAACTAGTGTTAGAAATATGTTTGGTTTTACTGGAACATATAAAGGTAAAAAAGTAACTGTTATGGGTTCTGGTATGGGTATGCCATCAATGGGTATATATTCTTTTGAATTATTTCATTTCTTTGATGTAGATAAGATAATAAGAATAGGTACATGTGGTGTTGTATCACCTGAAGTAAAGGTACCTGAAATAATTCTTGCTAACTTAATATATAGTGAATCTAATTATGCATATGCATTTGATGGATATACTAAAAATACTGTTGAAGCTAATAAAAAGTTAAATAGAGAAATAAGATTAACTGCAAAAGAACTAGGAACAAAAATACACGAAGGAGCTATGCTTACAACTGATGTCTTTGGACCCTATGTTGATGTAGACAAAATCCTAGATAGAGTTCCAAGTTATATTAATTTACTTGGTGAAGAAATGGAAGGATTTGCACTTTTACATACAGCAAATTACTTTGGTAAACAAGCAGCAGTTATGGCAACTGCAGTAGATTCTAAGTATTCTGAGACTGTTTTAAGTATTGAAGATAGAGAGAAATCTCTAAATGATATGATTACACTAGCACTTGAAAGTATAATAAAATAAAAATCTTGAGAATTACTCAAGATTTTTTTATTGATTCATATAATAATTTATTAAGTTATCAATATTCTTTCTTAATTTTTCCAAATCTACAGGGTTAGTAGCTTCACACCTAACTGTAATATTAGGTCCTGTGTTACTAGCTCTAACTAAAGCCCATCCGTTAGTAAATACAATTTTTACACCATCAATTTCATTTGTAAAATATCCTTGTTCATGTGCGTATTTTTTTATATTTTCAATAACATTAAATTTCTTATCATCACCAACGTTATACTTAATTTCTGGTGTATTTTCATAATGATTTATATCTTTTAATAATTTAGTTATTGATTTAGTTTTATCTTTAGAAAGAATTTCTATAATTCTAAGAGCAGCATATATTCCAGAACCTATACACGCATCTCTGTCTCTAAAGAATATATGTCCAGAGTATTCACCACCAAAAGCTAGATTTTCTTCTTTAGTTTTGGCTTCTGTATAACTTGCTCCAGTTCTATATTCTAGCGGAGTACCACCAAGTTTAATAATTTCATCATGAAGAGCACTAGAACACTTTATATCATATAAGAATGTATTACTAAATGTTTTATTTATTAAATCTCTTATGATAATAATCATATACTTTTCTATTGATACAATATTTCCTTTTTCATCTACCATGCCAACTCTGTCGCCATCACCGTCAAAAGCAAATCCAACATCAGCTTTGTGTTTTTTAACAGCTTCACATAATTGTTTCATGTTTTCTGGAACAGATGGATCTGGATGATGATTAGGGAAGTTACCATCGCTAGTATCATTAATATAAATTGGTTTAATATTAAGTGCATTAAATACTTTATTTGCAACTATGCATGTTGTACCATTACCTAAATCTAAAACAATTTTAGGTTTATTATTTCCTAAATGAATATTTTTAACCATATATTCAATATATTTATCAAAAATACTTTTGTGGTATAAATTTCCGATACCATTTAAGAATTTTCCGTTAATAAAATAGTTTTTAAAATCTTCTATCATTTCACCACGTGCATTTGCGGTAAAATCTAAAGAAAATTTAAATCCATTATCATCTTTTGGATTATGACTTGCTGTAATCATCATTCCAAATAGGTGCTCAATATATCTTGCATAATAATGCATTGGTGTTGTAATAAGACCATAATCGATAACATTACAGCCTGTTGATAATATACCTTTTATCAATTCGCTATTTAAAGATTCAGATGAAATTCTATTATCATGTGAAACAATGCAAGATGTTTGTTTAGCTTTTTCTTGGATATATGATCCATATGCTTGACCAATTCTATAAGCTACTTGTTCATTGATTTCAGTAGGATATATACCTCTGATATCATAGGCTCTAAAAATGTTATAGTTCATATATAATCACACCCTTATTATTAATAATATATTATCATATATAATAATATTTTTACAAAAATCATAATATATATAAAATAAAATTGACATTTTATATACTTATGATTTTCGTTGATTTTTCTGTAAAAATATGCTATATTATTGCCTGAAAAGCGATGAACAAGAAGAGTAATATGTTAAAGTATTTACTAGAGAGTTAAACATTTTGGTGAAAGTTTAATTAAAGAAATATATATGAAAATCACTTGGGAGCTGGATTACTGAAAATAAATAAGTAAGTTATCCCGGATATAAACGCATTAATATTCGTTAGAATGTAATTAAGTATAATTAAGGATGGTACCGCAGAATTATCATGCTCCTTAGCATGATAATACTGTGGTTTTTTTAAAGGAAAGGATTGATAAATATGTTTAAAGAACTAGATAAAAGAGAAGTAAATCTTGTTGAAACTTCTATATTAGAAGAGTGGAAAAAACAAGATATCTTAAACAAAACAATTGAAAATAGAACTGGTAAAGATAACTGGGTTTTCTATGATGGACCAGCAACAGCAAATGGTATGCCAGGACTTCATCATATGGTAGCTAAGTTCTTAAAAGACTCTTTTTGTAAATATCAAACAATGAAGGGTAAAAGAGTTTTAAGAAAAGTTGGATGGGATACTCATGGTCTTCCTGTTGAAGTAAATGTAGAAAAGAAACTAGGATTTACTGGAAAAGCAGATATTGAAAAATATGGTATTGAAGCCTTCAATAAACTTTGTAAAGAAACAGTATGGGAAAATGAAACTGCATTTAGAAAACTAACTGATGAAATGGGTCAATTCATAGATCTAGATAATAGATATATTACATATGATAATGACTACATTGAAACAGAATGGTGGATTCTAAAAAAATTCTTTGATGAAGGATTATTCTATGAAGGTGTAAAAATAATGCCATGGTGCCCAAGATGTGGTACAGGACTTGCATCTCATGAAGTTGCTCAAGGATATAAAGAAGTAACTGCTAATACTGTAATAGTACCTTTTAAATTAAAAGAAGAAGATGCATACTTTTTAGTTTGGACAACAACTCCATGGACATTAATTTCAAATGTTGCATTATGTGTTAATCCAAATGAAGAATATGTAAAAGTGTCTTCTAAAGGATATAACTTTATTCTAGCTAAAGCATTAGTTAATAGTGTATTAGGTGATGAATACGAAGTATTAGAAACTTACAAAGGTAAAGATTTAGAATATAAAGAATATGAACAATTAATTCCAAGCTTAGAAGTTTCTGGTAAAGCATTCTTTGTTACTTGTGATGAATATGTAACAATGTCAGATGGTACTGGTATAGTTCATATAGCACCAGCATTTGGTGAAGATGATGCTAAAGTAGGTAAAAACTATAAACTTCCATATGTAAATCCAGTAGGAGAAGATGCTGTTTATACTGAAGGTTTATGGAAAGGTATGAACATCTTTGAAGCTGATTTAGAAGTTGTTAAATATTTAGCTGAAAAGGATAAATTATTTAAAAAACAAAAAATGGTTCATGACTACCCACACTGCTGGAGATGTGATAGCCCACTAGTTTATTATTCAAGACCATCATATTATCTAGAAGTTACTAAACTTCAAGATAAGATAATTGAAGAAAACAAAAAAGTAAATTGGTATCCATCATTTGTTGGTGAAAAGAGATTCGGTAACTGGCTTGAAAATATGAACGACTGGGCAATATCTAGAAATAGATATTGGGGAACTCCACTTCCTTTATGGAGATGTTCTTGTGGCCATATGGAAATGATTGGATCACGTGAAGAACTAGCCGAAAAAGCTATAGAAAAAGTAGATCCAAAAACTATTGATTTACATAGACCATATGTAGATGATATTCATATTAAATGTCCAGATTGTGGAAAAGAAATGACTAGAGCAACTGAAGTAATAGATTGTTGGTTCGATTCAGGAGCTATGCCATTTGCACAATATCATTATCCATTTGAAAACAAAGAATTATGGGAATCTCAATATCCTGCAGACTTTATAGCAGAAGGAATTGACCAAACAAGAGGTTGGTTCTATTCGCTAATAGTTCTAGGTGTGTTTGTAACAGGAAAAAGTCCATATAAAAATGTTTTAGTAAATGAATTACTTCTTGATAAAAATGGTCAAAAAATGCATAAATCAAAAGGTAATGCAGTTGAACCATTTACTATCATGCATAAATATGGAGCAGACACAGTAAGATGGTATTTACCATATGTATCTCCAACATGGACTCCAATCAAATTTGATGAAGAAGGTCTAAAAGAAGTTCATTCTAAATTCTTCAATCCTTTAAAAAATACTTATTCATTCTTCGAGATGTATGCTAATACAGATAACATTAATATAAATGAATGTAATGTACCTGTTAAAGATAGAGAAGAAATAGATAAATGGTTATTATCTAAATATAATAAACTTGTTAAAGTTGTTACTGATGCTTTTGATAAATTTGACTTAAATATTGTTGTTAAAGAAATAACAAACTTTGTATCAGAAGATTTATCTAACTGGTATATTAGAAGAAATAGAAATAGATTCTGGTCATCAGAACTAGATAATTCTAAAAAGAGTGTATATATAACTACATATGAAGTATTAACTGGATTATGTAAGTTATGTGCACCAGTAATACCATTTACTACTGAAGAAATATATAAAGATTTAACTAATGAAGAATCTGTTCATCTAGCTGATTATCCAACTTGTGATGAATCATTAATAGATGAAAAATTAGAAGAAAAAATGGATTTAGTGAGAGATTTAATTTCTTTAGGTAGAAATGTACGTGAAGAAAATAAAGTTAAAGTACGTCAACCAATTAGTGAAGTAGTATTAGATGGTAAAAATGAATCTATCTTAAAAGATTTAGTTGATTTAATTAAAGAAGAACTAAATGTTAAAGAAGTAGTATTTGAAAGTGATTTATCTAAATATATGAATTACTTTGTAAAACCAAACTTCAAAGAAGTTGGTAAAGTATTTGGAGCAAATATTAAAGAATTTGCTACTAAACTTGAATCACTTACATCTGATGATGTTCAAAAGTTAGAAAATAATGAAACAATTTCTATGGAAGTTGCCGGAACAACATATGATGTAAATAAAGATATGGTTGATATTAGAATATCTTCTAAAGAAGGATTTAATGTTGGATCTGAAAATAACAATTTTGTTATTTTAAATACAAATTTAACAGAAGATTTAATTCTAGAAGGTTTAGCACGTGAATGTGTATCTAAAGTTCAACAATTAAGAAAGAATAGTGACTTTAATATCGTTGATAGAATTAATCTATACTATAGTGGGGATGAAGACTTCGATAAATGTATAGAAAAATTCGAAGATTATATTAAAGATGAAACTTTAGCAATTAACATTGCTAAAGATGATAATATTGATGAAAGTTTTGATTTAAACGGACATAGTATTAAGTTAAAAGTAGAAAAGGTAGGTTAACATGGATGCATGGATTTACTGGTTAATTATTATTTTAATTCTTTCATTTATTGAAATAATTACAATTAATTTAGTAACCATTTGGTTTGTTGCAAGTGCAGCAATCGCATTAGTTGTTTCTTTGTTTACTGAAAGTTTTTATATACAATTTATTACTTTTGGAGTATGTGGTCTTGTAATTATGGTATTAACAAGACCGTTACTTACAAAGTTACTTAAAACAAAAGACAAAGAAGCAACAAATTTAGATAGAGTAATCGGTATGGAAGGAATTTGTACTGAAGAAATATCTAAAAATAACGTTGGTGAAGTAAAAGTCGATGGAAAAAGATGGAGCGCTATTTCATCAAGTAAAATTAATGTTGGTGATGAAGTAATCATTACTGACATTGATGGCGTAAAGCTTAAAGTTAAGAAGGGAGAGTAGATTTTTATGCCAGTAGTAATTACACTTTTAGTTATTGCATTAGTAATAATTATTCCAAATATTAAAATTGTTCCTCAAGCAAGAGCATATGTTATAGAAAGACTTGGTTCTTATCATGAAACATGGCAAAATGGACTTCACATTAAACTTCCATTTGTTGATAGAATTTCAAACAAAGTTACATTAAAAGAAATGGTTAAGGATTTTGATCCACAACCAGTTATTACAAAAGATAATGTAACAATGCAAATTGATACAGTTGTTTATTTTCAAATAACTGATCCAAAACTATATACTTATGGTGTTGAATATCCTATTAGTGCTATTGAAAATTTAACAGCAACTACTTTAAGAAATATCATTGGTGATCTAGAACTAGACCAAACTCTTACATCAAGAGATACAATTAATACACAAATGCGTTCAATTCTAGATGAAGCAACTGACCCTTGGGGAATTAAAGTTAACCGTGTTGAGGTTAAAAATATTCTTCCTCCAAGAGATATTCAAGAAGCAATGGAAAAACAAATGCGTGCAGAACGTGAAAGAAGAGAAAAAATTCTTCAAGCTGAAGGTGAAAAGAAATCTTCAATTTTGATTGCTGAAGGTGAAAAAGAAAGTGCAATTTTAAGAGCAGAAGCTCAAAAAGAATCACAAATTAAAATAGCTGAAGGTGAAGCCGAAGCAATGCTAAAAATTAAAGAAGCAGAAGCTCAAGGATTAAAACTTTTAAAAGATGCTAAAGTAGATCAATCAGTTCTTACATTAAAAAGTTATGAGACTATGACTAATATGGCAAATGGACAAGCTACAAAACTAATTATTCCATCTGATTTAAAGGGAATAGCTACATTAGGAAGCACTTTAGCTGAGTCTTTAGAAAAGAAACAAAATAAAAAATCTGATAAATAATTATCAGATTTTTTTATTGAATTTTTTGAATTTATGAAACATTATATAACATTATTTTTATTGCACTACATATAATTTTATGATAACATTTTATATAGAATAATAAGAGGCGGTAGATAACGTGAAAGATTTTTTAGATAAAGTAGCAAATAACGACCAAATCCTTATAGGTCTAGTAATTATCTTAATAGCTTTAATAATTTCATTTTTTATAGTGTTGTTGTTTTCTGGTAAGGGTAAGAAAAAACAACAAACCGTTGTTGTTCCTGAAGAGAATACTAATACTACGCAAAATCCAAATGTTAATTTTGATCAAAATGAGTATGTTAAGGAAACAACTGCAGAATTTGAGCTTGCACCAATTGGTGATATAGCTCCGACAAATGATGAGTTTGTTCCTGAAGTTACAGAAGAAACTCCAGCTCACCATGTTGATACAATTGATCAGCTTGAAAGAAAAGATGTTCCAACATTTAGTTTTGATGAATTATCTAAAATGATTTCTTCTGAACTTGATAATTATGAACCAGATCCATCAATAGAAAATACACAAGTCGTTGATGTAGTAAAAGAAGATACAAATCCAATTCCTGAAGTTACATTTGTTGATTCTTTTAAAGAGGAAAAACCTGTAGAACCTGTTAAACCTGAGGTAAATGATAATTTTAGTCCTGTGTACGTAAGTAATACTGTAAAACCACAAACTAACAATGATCAAATCGTTTTACCAAAACGTATAAGTCAAAGTGATTTAATGAAGGCTCTTGATAAAACAACATCAAATATTTCTGATTTTGAAAAAAAGACAGAAACACCTTCACCAAAACCACTTGATATTCCAGAGTTTGTTCCAGTTGAACCTGTTCAACCAGTAACAAACAATTTTTCTCAAAACTTTAATGAAGTAAAAACTGCAAGTGAACCAATCATTAAAGATGAAGAACAACCACTTTTTGCAAGATTTAATCAAGAAACATACGATATAAACACAAAAGATTAGTGTCAAGTAAGTTGCATTAATCTTTTTTTTAATGTTATAATTTATTAAGGTGAATATAAAATGGCAAAGACTAATAATTATGATGAATCATCAATAAAGATATTAGAAGGACTTGAAGCGGTTAGAAAAAGACCTGGTATGTATATTGGTTCAACTGATAAAAGAGGTCTTCATCACTTAGTTTGGGAAATTGTAGATAATTCTATTGACGAAGTTATAAATGGTTATGGTAATTGTGTAAAAATAGTTATGCATAAAGATAAATCTATAACTGTTGCTGATAATGGTCGTGGTGTTCCAACAGGAAAGCATGAATCAGGTAAATCAACTCCTGAAGTTATATATACAGTACTTCATGCTGGTGGAAAGTTTGAAGAAGGAAACTATAAGGTTTCTGGAGGTCTTCATGGTGTTGGTGGTTCTGTAGTTAATGCCTTATCTAAAAAAATGGATGTTACTATTTATCGTGATGGTAAAATAGCAAACATTAGATTTAAAGATGGTGGAGAAGTAGAAAGCCCACTTAAATATATTGGAGAAACTAAAAAAACTGGTACGATAGTTACATTCTTACCAGATTATGATATTTTTAAAAACTGTGATTTTTCATTTACAACAATTTGTGAAAGAATGCAAGAAAGTGCTTTTTTACTTTCTGGTTTAATTGTTGAAGTTCTTGATGAAAATACTAATAGAGAAGCTAAATTTCATTATGAAAATGGTTTAATAAACTTTGTCGAGTATATTAATGAAAATAAAAGAGAACTTCATAAAGTAATTAACTTTAGTGGCCAAAAGGAAGGAATAGAAGTTGAAGTTGCAATGCAATATTCAGATTCATATTCTGAAAATATATTATCATTTGTTAATAACGTTAAAACAATTGATGGTGGTAGCCACGAAGTAGGTTTTAAAACCGGTATTACTAAAGCATTCAATGATTATGCTAAGGCGAATAATTTAATAAAAGCTAAAGATGGTTCATTTGATGGCTCAGATGTAAGAGAAGGTTTATCTGCTGTAATTAATTTAAGAATACCTGAAAAATTATTACAATTTGAAGGACAAACTAAAGGTAAACTTGGTACACCTGAGGCAAGAAGTATAACTGAATCTATTACATATGAACATTTGAAATTCTTCTTAGAAGAAAATAAAGAAATAGCTTTAACTATAATTGAAAAAGCAAGTAAAAGTAAACTTGCTAGAGAAGCTGCAAGAAAAGCAAGGGAAGCTGCAAGACAAGGTAAGGGTAAAGAAAAGAAAGAAAAGATATTATCTGGAAAACTTGCTAAAGCAACTGGAAAAGATAGTAAAGTTAATGAACTATTCCTAGTAGAAGGTGATTCTGCCGGAGGTTCTGCTAAAACAGGTAGAAATAGAGAAACTCAAGCAATTCTTCCTTTAAGAGGAAAAGTTTTAAACTGTGAAAAAGCATCAAGTAATGATATTAATTCTAATGAAGAATTAAATACTTTAACCTATGCAATAGGTGCTGGTATTGGCTCTGACTTTGATCCAAAAGATTCAAATTATGGAAAAGTTATAATTATGACCGACGCCGACGATGATGGTGCACACATTCAAATACTTCTTTTAACATTCTTCTATAGATTTATGAGACCCTTAATTGAAGAAGGAATGCTATATATAGCAAATCCTCCTTTATATGCCTTAGATTTTGGTAAATCTAAAGAGTATGTTGCAACAGATGAAGAACTTGAAGAAAAGAAAAAAACTACTAAAGGTAGTTATAAAGTACAAAGATTTAAAGGTCTAGGTGAAATGGATGCTGATGAACTATATGAAACAACAATGAATCCACTTACACGTAGTTTAATAAAGGTATCTATTACAGATGCAGCCCTTGCTGAAAAAAGAGTATCTGTATTAATGGGTGATAAAGTAGAACCTAGAAAAGAATGGATTGAAGAGAATGTAGATTTCTCTTTAGAGGATGATTTTAGGAGGTAATTATATGGCAAAAAAAGAAGAACAAACAATTATAGAAAAAATATATGATTATACTCTTGAAGATATTATGGGTGATAGATTTGGAAGATACTCTAAATCTATTATTCAAGACCGTGCCTTACCAGATGTAAGGGATGGTTTAAAACCTGTTCAAAGACGTATTTTATATACAATGTGGGAAGATAAAAATACTTTTGATAAACCATACAGAAAATGTGCAAAAGCTGTTGGTGATGTCATGGGTAAATATCACCCACATGGTGACTCATCAATTTATGGTGCAATGATAAATATGTCTCAAAGATGGAAAATGAGAGAGATGTTTATTGATATCCATGGTAATAACGGATCAATTGATGGTGATGGACCTGCCGCTTACCGTTATACTGAAACTCGTCTTACTAAGCTTGCTGGTGTCATGCTTAAATATATTGAACGTGATTCAGTAGAAATGGCTTTAAACTATTCAGATGATTATTTAGAACCTACTGTCTTACCTGCAAACTTTCCAAACTTATTAGTTAATGGTTCTCAAGGTATATCTGCTGGTTACGCAACTAATATACCTCCACATAATATAACTGAAGTTATAGATGCAACAATTCATAGAATTGATAATCCTAATTCTCGCTTAGATACAGTACTTAATATTATTAAAGGACCTGATTTTCCAACTGGTGGAGTTATAGAAGGTAAAGAAGGTCTAAGACAAGCTTATGAAACTGGTAAGGGTAAGGTTGTTGTTAAAGCTAAAACTGAAATAGTAAAAGACAAAAAAGGCCATAGAATTATTATTCATGAAATACCTTTTGATGTCTTGAAAGAACCTCTAAGAAAGAAAATAGAGGATATTAAAATAGATAAAAAAGTTGATGGCATTGTTGATGTAAAAGATGAGTCTGACAAAGAAAACATGGCAAGACTTGTTATTGAACTTAAAAAAGATGCCAATGCAGAACTTATTTTAAATTATTTATTTAAAAATACAGATTTACAAATAAATTATAATTTTAATATGGTTGCTATTTGCGATAGAAGACCTAAACAATTAGGACTTTTAGCAATATTAGATGCATTTATTGCTCATCAAAAAGAAGTTATTTTAAGAAGAACTAGATATGATCTTAAAAAAGCTGAAGAAAGACTTCATATAGTAGAAGGTTTCTTAAAGGCTGTAGATATATTAGACGAAGTAATTAAGATAATAAGGGGCTCTAAAAATAGAGCAGACTGTATTACGAATTTAGTAAAAGAATTTAAATTTACTGAAATTCAAGCTACTGCTATTGTAGACATGAGACTTTATAAGTTATCTAATACTGATGTTAACTTACTTTTAGAAGAACAAGGTAACTTACAAAAAATGATTGAGTTCTTAAACAGTATTTTAAATAATGAATCTATTTTAAAAACTCAAATGAAAAAAGAATTAAATGAAATCAAAAAAGAATATGGAAACGATCGTAGAACAGAAGTTAGAGATGAAATCTCTGAAATCAAAATTGATCTAAAAGATATGATTCCAAAAGAAAATACTATTGTAGTAGTTACTAAAGAAGGTTACGTAAAACGTGTTTCCCCTAAATCATATACAGATGAAGAAGAAACCGTTATGAAGCCTGGTGATTATGTAATTGGTCTATATGATACAACAACACTAAATAATATAATGGTATTTACTAATTTAGGAAGATATTGCTTTATTCCAGTACATTTAATACCTGAAGGTAAATGGAAAGAATTAGGTAAACATATAAATAATATTTGTATGTTATCACCTGATGAAAAGATAGTTTCATCAGTAATATATGATAATGATAATTCATGCTTAGTTTTAGCAACTAAACAAGGTATGGTTAAGAAAGTATTATATAAAGATTTTGTAGTATCTAGATATTCTAAACCACTTACAGCAATGAAATTAAAAGATGATAAAGATGAATTAGTATCTGCTTTAAAAACTAATAATAACAGTGATGTATTAATGGTTTCTAAAAATGGATATTATATAAAATATAATTTAAATGAAGTACCTGTTATTGGACCTAAAGGTTCCGGTGTTAAGGGTATGAATTTAAAAGATGATGAACTAGTATCTTTATCAGTTATCAAAGACAATGATGAATACTTAAATATTGCAACAAATAATAAAACTGCAAAAAGAATTAAGCTAAGCGATCTATCAACTATGTCACGTGCTAAAAAAGGTGTTCTTTTAATGAAAAAGGTAAAAACTCAAAATTACTATGTAATTGATGCCTTTACATCTGAATCAAGAGATAATATATGTTTAAAATCAGATAGTGAAATAAGAGAAATCAAAAATAGTGACATAGCTATTATGGATACACAATCAACTGGTTCATCTATATCAAAATATATGGTAGAAAAAGTATTTGTTAAAACAAATATAGAAAAGGTAAAAGATATAGAAATTACTGATGATGAACCAGTAAGTGAAAATGTAGAAGTAACTAATAGTAAAGAATATTCACCAAAGGATGAAGTAAAAGAATTTACTTTAGATGATTTTATAGATGATTTTAAAATCTAGTCTTAAAAATCGCCTTAATAAATAAAATTTATTAAGGTGATTTTTTATGGATAAAAAAGAAAATTTTAAAGAGTTTTTGAGAAAAAACCCTAAATTAATAAATTATATAAAGAAGAAAGATAGTAGTATTCAAAAATTATATGAAATATATGATGTTTATGGTGAAAATGATGACGTATGGAAAGAATACTTAAGTGAAAATAACTTTAATTTGAATAATATATCAGATATTGTTAAAAATATAGATGTAGATTCTATTAAAAATCATATATCTACGGCACAAAAAGCGTTAGATGTTGTTCAAGAGTTAACTGGAAAAGCTAGTTCTAAAATAGGTAGTGCACTAAAAAAACCATTAGCACCTAAACCACTAAATAAATTCTTTGGAGATTAATAGTAAGTGAATCCTGGTGTTATAAAAGATATTTATAGTAAAGAAAATTACTATAAATATCTAAAAGAAAACTCTTCTTGGATTAGATTTATCAAAAGAGATGATAATCGTTATAAAGAATTTATAAAATATATAAAAGAAAAATATAAATTAAGAACAAGAGATAAAGTAAGTAATGTAGTAAATGTTTTAGATGTTTTAAGTGAAGTGTTAAGTAATAAATGAATATAAATACATTTATTGATTTCTATTATTACTAAATCTATACTTAAGGTATAAATAATAGAAGGGTGTTAATATGAAAAAGAATAATAAAGGTTTTACATTAGTTGAATTATTAGCTGTTATCGTAATATTAGCAGTAATTATCTTAATAGCTGTAAATGCTATTATTCCACAAATGAATAAAGCAAAGAAAAATGCATTTGTTGATGAAGCAAATATATACATGCAAGCTGCTGACAAGGCATATGTTGACTTCCAAATGGATAATAGAAATTTATCAACATATAAATTTTATGTAGGAAAGAATTCAGGTAATGAATTAAATGGTAATTACGTAAAGAAATCTGATTCATCATATAAAGGTTGTATTACTTTAGACAGAACTGGTAAGGTAACAAAATTTTATTTAACTAATGGTAAATATATGGTAACAAAATCAAGTTATGTTCCAACTAAGATATCTACATCAGATGTAATCAAGATTGATTCATCTCATTCTTGGTATAGCGAATATGAAGAATGTAATGAACATTCAACTGACTTACCATTAGATCCAGATTAAAATAAAATATCATTATTGAAAATATATAAAATATGTTGTATATTTAATTTAAGATAGAAAGGGTAATGAGAAATGAAAAAGAATCAAAAAGGTTTTACACTAGTTGAACTATTAGCAGTTATCGTAATATTAGCTGTAATTATCTTAATAGCTGTAAATGCTATTATTCCACAAATGAATAAAGCTAGAAAGAATGCATTCATCGATGAAGTTGCTGTATATGCTCAAGCTGCAGAAAAGGCATATGTTGCAAATCAAATTGATGAAGGAACAACTCCAACATGTTATCCTGTTACTGGATCTGGAACAAATGTTTTAAATGGTAACTATGTTAAAAAAGCAGACGATGCTTATAAAGGAAAAGTTGTTCTTGACGCAGACGGAAATTTATCAGCAATTTATTTAACAAATGGAAAATACATGATTGTAAAAGCTAGTGGAGCTACTGCTAAACCTGCATCTAGTGACGTAGTAAATCATATTGCTTCAGGAACTGGTGCATGGGCATCTTCTTATGAATCTTGTTCATAATAGATAAATAATAATGTTAAAAAGAAGTGTAAACCACTTCTTTTTTTATTAATTATTTATTGAATGTGTATGTAGTTAATATATAATAGAGTTATAAAGTATAAGGAAGGAAAATTAAAATATGAAAAATAAAAACAATAAAGGTTTTACATTAGTTGAACTATTAGCAGTTATCGTAATCTTAGCTGTAATTATCTTAATTGCTGTAAACGCTATTATTCCACAAATGAATAAAGCTAGAAAGAACTCATTCATCGATGAAGTTGCTGTATATGTACAAGCTGCAGAAAAAGCATATGTTGCAAATCAAATTGATGAAACTACAGTTGTAACTTGTTTCCCAGTTGCTGGTTCTGGAGATAATGTACTTAATGGAAACTATGTAAAGAAAGCAGACGATGCTTATAAAGGAAGAATTGAATTAGATTCAGATGGAAATCTATCTAAAATTTATTTAACAAATGGTAAATACTATGTTGTTAAAACAAGTAATGCAACTGCTAAAGTAGCTTCAAGTGATGTTGTTACTATAGATTCAACTCATACTTGGGCATCAGCTAACGAAACTTGTCCAGCATCTTAATAGCATATAGATAAAAAGAAGTGTAAAGCACTTCTTTTTTTATTTCTTAAATATTTGAATATATATGTATTTACTATATAATTAAATTATAAAGATAGAAGGAAGGAAATTTTAGATGAAGAACAACAAAAAAGGTTTTACACTGGTTGAACTACTTGCAGTTATCGTAATTCTTGCTGTAATTATTTTAATTGCTGTTACTGCTATTATTCCACAAATGAATAAAGCTAGAAAGAATGCATTTATTGATGAAGTTGCTGTATATGCTCAAGCTGCAGAAAAAGCATATGTTGCAAATCAAATGGAAGGATCAGCGCCAATTACATGCTTTACAATCGGAAGTACTGCTGGAACTACTGAATTAAATGGTGAATATGTTAAAAAACCAGACTCAACTTATAAAGGTGTAGTTAAACTAGATGCTGATGGAAAACTATCAACTATTAGTTTAAAAAACAATAAATATGCAATTCAAAAATTTACATCATCTAAACCATCTGCATCTGATGTAGAAAATTTATCTGATGTAACTTGGGTATCTGGTACTGGTTCAACAAGTGACGAAAAATGTTCATAATGTATAAATAAGATTAGGTATTACAAAGTAACTTGAGGTTTTATAAACCTCAAGTTTTTGTTATAATTAATTTATAGTTTAGAAGGTGTTATTAATGATTTTAGGATCACATGTATCTTTTGGTGAAGAGCAATTACTTGGTTCAATTAAAGAAGCTATAAGTTATAATGCTAACGCATTAATGTTTTATACTGGGGCTCCTCAAAATACTATAAGAAAAGAATTATCACTTAAGTTATTTGAAGAAGCAAAAGAATTAGCTTCTTCAAATAATATTGATTTTAATAATATTGTTTGTCATGCGCCATATATTATAAATCTTGCAAACAGATCACAAATGGAAAAATGGGATTTTAGCATTAATTTTTTGATTAATGAATTAAATAGATGTAAGTTTTTAAACGTTAATAAAATAGTTGTACATCCAGGATCAAGTGTAGGTATTACTCAAGAAGAAGGTTTAGATAACATTATAGATGCTTTAAAAATTATCTTATCTAAAACATCTAATGTAGATATATTACTTGAAACTATGGCTGGAAAAGGTAATGAATGTGGAAGAAATATTGATCAAATAAAATATATAATTGATAATGTAAAAAGTGAAAGATTAAATGTATGTGTTGATACATGCCATATAAATGATGCAGGCTATGACGTATCAGAGTTTGATAAATACTTAGATGAATTTGATCAAAAAATAGGTATAAGTAAAATAAAATGTATTCATTTAAATGATAGTAAAAATGAATTAGGATCACATAAAGATAGACATGAAAATATAGGTTTTGGAACAATAGGTTTTGATTCACTATATAATGTACTTACAAATAAAAAAATAGAAAATATACCAAAAATTCTTGAAACACCATACATCTCTGTTACTGATAAAATTAAAAAACCTCCATATAAGGAGGAAATAGAAATGTTAAAAACTGGTAAATTTAATAAAGATGTATTTAAAGATATTTATGGTATTTAGCATAATATTCATTATATAAATTACTAATTTTAACAAAGTTTTCTTCTTTAAAATGACTTTTATAAGAATCTAAATTAATCATATTGGGACTAGATATTATCTGGTCCCAATTTTCTTTTATATAATTGTAAGAAAATGATAATTCATTTTCATCTAAATATATATTGTTTTTAATTAGAAAATTGTTTACATCTTCCATATTTAATTTATCAATATAATTTTTTATTAAGAATTTCAAATATATCACCTAATATATTGTATGTTAAATAAAAATATAAGAATACTAATAATGGTGATTATTATAAAAAAATATATTATATTTTTTATAATATTTTTTCTTATATTAGTTAGAGTATTTTATATTAATTTTTATAAAAAAACATATTATAAAAATAAGCTTGATTTAATAAATGTAAAATATGTATATTCTTTATCGGAAGAAAGAGGTAGGATCCTTGATATAAATGGAAATGTACTCGTAGATAATGAAAAGAAAAGAGTTATTGTTTACAATAAAAGTTCTTCTATATCAATTAATCAAGAATTAAGTATTGCAAGAAAGCTAAGTAAATACTTAAGTGAATATCAAGAACCAAATAATAAGGAAATATGTAGATATATTTTCGATAGAAATAGTGATTTAAAATTATATTTATCTGATAAAGATTATAATAAATACTTAAAACAAGTAATTACTTATAACGAAGCTAGAAATATAGCATATGAATATATTAAAAATAACATGATAAATATGATTGATGAAGATGATAAAAAAATAATAAAAATATATTCATTAATGAATAAAGATTATTATTATGATAAAAAAACTATATTAAATGATATTGATGACAAAACATATTTTAAAATATTAAGTGAGAATATTCCAGGAATTACAGGTGAGTACATATATAAAAGAGTTTATCCATATGGAAGTTTAATGAGAAGTGTGTTTGGAACCATAGGAAAAATAGATAAAGAAAATTATAAAGAATATTTAAAAAAAGGTTATGAACTATCTGATATTGTAGGTAAAAGTTATTTAGAAAAAGAATATGACATGCTTCTTAAAGGAAAAAAAGCAAAATATATTGTTTCTAAAAATGGGTATTTAAAACTTGTAGAAGAGGGGAAAAGAGGAAAAGATTTAGTGTTAAACATAGATATAAATGTTGAAAAGAAACTATCAGAAATATTAGAAAAAAACATATATAATGTTAAAGGGAAAAGAAACGCTGAATATTATAATGGATCATACGTTCTTGTTGGAAAACCAACAGGAGAAGTAGTTGCTATGCTTGGTTATAAAATAGATGAAAAAGGAAATTTAAACGAGGTATCGACAGATATTTTAAATTCATCATTTACGCCAGGCTCTATAGTAAAAGGGGCTTCAAACACTGTTGGATATCATGAAAACGTTATAGATAGAGGAAAAAAGATAAATGATTCATGTGTAAAATTATATATGAACACAGAAAAGTGTTCATATATAAGATTAGGTTATGTTGATGATATATCGGCTATTGAAAAATCATCCAATTATTATCAGTTTATAAATGCTATAAAGGTAATGGGATATAATTATAAATACAATATGAAAATAGAAGCTACACAAGATGATTTTGATAAATATAGAAGTATATTCAAATCTTACGGACTTGGAAGTAAAACAAATATTGATTTACCAAATGAAAATACTGGAATAGAAGGAAAGAAAATAGCTGCTGATTTACTTCTTAATTATTCAATTGGACAGTATGATTCATATACGCCTTTGCAAATGCTTGCTTATGTAAATACACTAGCGTCAAAAGGAAACAGATATAATTTATCTTTAAAAGCAAATCCTCCAGTATTAAATAACACTATTGATATAAATGAAGAAGATATGAATAGAATATTAAAGGGATTTGAAAATGTGATAAAATTGGGTACTGGTTCCGGATATATTTACAAGAATAATGGTAGTGGAAAAACCGGAACCAGTGAAACTTTAGTTGATACAAATAACGATAATATATATGAAACTAAAACAATATCTACATCATTTATAGGTTTTATGCCTAGTGAAAATCCTAAATACACTTTTGTAGTTGTAAGTCCAAATATTTCATCAAATAAAGATAAAAGTAACTACAAAGTGCCAATAAATCGTTATATTATGGCGGATTTAACGAAGTTTTTGTTTGAAAACTAAAACTTTTTTGATATAATACATGTGGACCTAAAAAAGGAGGTATTTTACATGGCTAAAAATGAAAATCGTGTTTACGTTACTATGAAATGTACAGAATGCGGAAAACAATTACGTCCTACAGTAAAAAATAAAAAGAATACTACTGAACGTTTAGAAATTAAAAAGTATTGTTCTAATTGTAGAAAAAGCGTAACTGTAAAAGAAGCTAAATAATTTTAATAGTAAGGAGTAAATAAATATGAATATTAATATAAATGATATTAAAAATGGTATGACTATCATTATGGATGGTAATTTATCACAAATAGTTGAATTCCAACACGTTAAACCTGGTAAAGGACCTGCTTTTGTTCGTATTAAACTTAAAAACTTAAGAACTGGTGCTATTGTTGAAGACACATATAACACTAACCTTAAAGTTGAAAAAGCACATATTGATAAAATGCCAATGCAATATTTATACCAAGATGGAAACAAATATGTTTTCATGAATTCTCAAACATATGATCAAATTGAAATACCTGAAGAAAAATTAGAAAATGAAAAAAAATTCTTAAAAGAAGGTATGGAAATTACTATTGATTTTTACGATGGAGAAATTATTGGTATAACACTTCCAGAAAAGATTGAATTTGAAGTTATTGAAACAGAACCTGCTGTTAAAGGTAACACTACAAATAATGCAATGAAAGATGCTACAATTGAAACTGGATTTACTGTAAAAGTACCTTTATTTATTAACCAAGGTGAAAAAATTATCATCTCTACTAAAGATGGTAAATATTCATCTCGTGCTTAATAATTTATTAACTTATAATAACTACAACTTTGATAATTGTAGTTATTTTTTTATATAGTAAACCATAAATAAATATATATGGTATTTTTGTTAAAAATATGGTATATTGTTGTGTATAGAATGGAGTGAAAAAAATGGCAAAAAAGAATGCTGAAGAAGTAGTTGAAACTACTGAAGTTGTATCAAATGAAACTATCGTTGCTAAAAAGTCTAATAAAAAACCTTTAATAGCAATTATTTGCTGTGTTGCTGTTTTAGTTGTTGGAACACTTTGTTTCTTTGGATACAAATATTTTATGGGTAAAAACCCTGCAAAAGTTACATCTAATGCTATTCGTGGTTTAAAAGATAAAATCGCTGATGTAAAAGATGATAACGAAGAAATTGCAAAAATATTAGAAGGAAAGGATCCATACGAAATTAAAACTAATATTGAAGTTAAACTTCCTAAAGAATTAGGTGTTGATGATATTAGTTTAGATGTATTAGCTCAAATTGATAGTGAAAATCAACAAGGTATTGGTACAGTTAAAGCTTTACTTGGTAAACAATTAGTTCTTGATTTATCAGCTGCACTAAACGAAAAAGATGTATACTTCAAATTAAATGATACTATGAGTAAGTTCTATAAATATAATATTGAAGATGCACTAAAAGAAGTTGATACTACTGAATTTGAAAAACTAGCTAAAATTGATTACGATGGAACAAAACTTATAGATTACTTAGCTGATGCTTTTGATAAAGCATATACAAAATCTGATTTTGACAAAGAAAAGACTGAATTAACAATTAATGAAAAAGACGTTAAAGTTACTAAATATACTGCAAAAGTTGATGGTAAGAAATTAGACGTTATCGTTGATTCATTCTTAACTAGTGTATCAAAAGATAAAGATTTAATTAAAATTATAGCTGAACTTTCTGGTGAAGATGAAAGTGCTATTAAAGATGCTATTAAAGAAGTAATTGATGAAGATTTAAGTGATGAAGTAACTGAATCATTTGATTACAATGTTTATGTAACTTCAATGGGAGATGCTATTGGATATGGTTTCGCATATGAAAATATGGAATTTACTATAGCTGACTATAAAGATGTACTTTCTCTTCAAATCTCTGGTCAAGGAATGACTGCTTCATTAGAATTTAAAGAAGAAAGTGATAATCATTACATAGTTACTCTTGATGCAATGGGAATGATTACTGGTAAAATCGATATTAAATCTGATTTAAAAACTATTTCTAAAAATAAAGAATATAAAGAAACATTAACTATTGATGGTTCTTTATCTGCTATGGGTCAAACTTATAAAGCAAGTGTAAAAGCTACTTCAACAATCAAGAAGATATCTGAAGTTGATTTATCTAAAACTAAAGGAGCTTTAGATATTGAAAACTTAACTGATGCTGAAATGGAAGAATTTGAAAATGCAGTTGAAAAATCTGCTTTAGGAAAATTCATTTCTTCATTAAATTATAAAAACCAATTAGTAGAAAATATAGAAGCTAAAAATTATAATTATTAATAAAATAAAAGAAGAACTAGAAAACTAGTTCTTCTTTTTTATATTAAAAAAATTATTGCATAAAAAAATGGTGTCCCCGGAGTGATTCGAACACTCGACCGTACGCTTAGAAGGCGTATGCTCTATCCAGCTGAGCTACGGAGACATCAGCTAATAATGATTATATACCATTATTAACTTATTTTCAAGAACTAATTCGATTATACCCATCAATTTCTTTATTATTTACGAAAAAACTAACCTTAGAAATATTATAATTATCATAAATAGATAAACCAATACCATAAAGTGTTTCTTCATCAATTTTACCTAGAGAATTAAATATATCGTTAGAAAATTCTAAATTAACTTTATTATCTAGTATTTTATAATTTGTTAGTTTCACTGACTGCGTAATATAACTTGATAAGTTTAAATCGATATTATCCATTCCAGTAAGTTCTTTAATTATTACTTCGATTTTTTCATTATTAT
>Ga0265300_10001000_pt1 | contig 27946 bp, 51 predicted proteins | sample AusTroGonzalo_MG_FD_193482 | JGI IMG/M metagenome (GOLD analysis project Ga0265300, IMG submission 193482) | Bovine rumen microbial communities from tropical cattle in Woodstock, Queensland, Australia - Gonzalo_03 | ecosystem: Host-associated > Mammals > Digestive system > Stomach > Rumen ...
AGTCCCCAGCGGTTCGCGTGTTTTTCGTGAATGGGGGGGGAGATCAAAGCACAATCACACGCCCAAAAGCATCGACTTTGTACCGCTTAACGCTCCCATGCTCTGCCGCATGACACAATCTGCACACCAGTTCAAGGTTGTCCCAGTTCAAGGTCACGTTCGGATCGTGTATATTGCTTGGTGTGATGTTCAACTTGTGGTGTACGATCTCTCCCGCCGTGTACTTGCCATCCTTCAGGCAACGTTCACACAAGCCGCCCTTGCTCCGTGCATACGCTTCCCTGCACTCTTTCCACGCCTTGCTTTTGTAGAACGCTTCTGCGTATGGCTTCATAGGTACTTAGCCAGGTACTCGGCTCTTGGTATGTACGGGTTGCCGTACCAGTTCGGGATGCCCGCATAATGCACAATGGCAGGGTTCTGTGTCATACCGCAACAGCCGCTTTCATTGAATCGCGTTGGAAGCGGAACCACTTTGTCAGGAACGCAATACTTGTTCATCACGTCCTGATCAGGGAACGGATGTACCTTGACCATCATCTCCTTGGTAAGGTATGGCACTATCCCGTCCTCGCGCATTTGCTTCAGGTTGTAGATGCTGACTCCGTTGTTGTAGTAGTCATTCCCGAACGGCCTGTACCACGTCTGCTTCTCCTTGACTGCGCCCCACCACTTTCCCGTCATGTCCACCTCCCACATCGGGGAAATGTCATCACACACCACCGTATCTACATCAAGGTATATCACCTTGTCTTCAGGTACAATGTCCGCAAGCTGGACTCTCAGCAAGGACATATAAGAGAAAACGGTATCAGCGTTCACGCTCTTTGGCTTCATGCCTGACACGTTTATCACGTTCGGAAAAGGCGCATCGTCATCCTCGGCAAGGACGTACACCTTCGGCTCGTTATGGGCAAACAATGACTTGATGGTTGTTTGCAGGTACTTGTAGTAGTTCCGTGTTGCTGAGTAAACTACAACCATAAACACCTCAGATAAAAAGAGCAGGGGCCAGCCAACGCCAGCCCCTTCGAAAGGAGGTAACATGGTGGAAACCCCACACCCAAGTTCCCACGCTGTCATTATAACACGGGTTTTTCGTATTCAGTGCCGCATTGAAGCAACCCCTTTTCTGTCGCCGTGAAAGCCAGCTCGTCAATAGCGTCTATCCTCATGCGGTGATACTCCCTGATCGAAACGTAATGCTCGCCGCAAAAGTAGCTTGCAAACGCCCTTGCTGTGCTTCGCTTGTAGCCCTTCATGTTCCACATACCGTAGTGTCCGTAGAGTAGCTTTCTAAGCTCAGGGTGTTCTTCGTCCAACCACTTCATCCCTTCGGTGACGCACTCCACCCACGCTTTCTTTTCGGCTACACTATCCAGCAGGAACGCACCACGGGCTGTCTTGTCAGATATACTTGATGACTGCACGGGTTCCCCTGAGCCCTGCGAAAAGGCTATGTTCGCCGCATCAGCTTCAACAGACTTCACTTCTTCCTGAAGCCGCCGCCAGCGTTTCAACACGCCTTCTACAAGTAGCTCCCTGTCACGTTTTGTCATGGCTCAGATACTCCTTGATGCAGTTTATCGCCGCTTCTGCGCCGTGGCACACATAAGCGCAGTACCCTTGCGCCAGCAACCATTCCAGCCATTCTGTTTGAAGTGCTGTCGGTCTGCCTGTCTGAGATTTCATCTCGATCCAAAGCCCATGCCAATCACCGACAGGGTAAGGGAGGAACAAATCAGGAACGCCAGCTTTCACGCCAAGCCTTTTCAAATGCGCCGCTTCTGCGGGGTGTCTGCTCCCGCCGTTGGGGATATGGAACAGTCTGAACAAGGCTGGGTATTTTCGCCAGTTCGCTTCAGACCATTTGATCACCGCTTCCTGCTCCTCGGCTTCGCTCCACTTGGAGAATTTTGGCGGCTTGTACCGAAGCTCGTCTTGCCGTTCAATCTCCGCTTCACGCATAACACCTATTTTCCTGATGGCCTTGTGTGCCGTGGGGTCGATATACCCTTCACCGTTCTTCAGCATTGATAACCTCCCATCAGTCGAATTGCTCTCAGCATCGTTTCTGCGCTCATAACATGAGTAAAATTGAAGTATCCCCTAACAGAAGTCGGTGCCACCATCAACTCGTCCGAAAGCTGTTCGAACGTCATGCCCACGCTTGCGGCCTTAAGTTGCCGGATGAACCGCTTATATTCGTCAGTCATGTGCCCTCCTTATCAGGTATTCCAAAATGTGCCACACCGCCCTTGTGAGGGCCTTTATAACGTCCTTTTCAGGCATCTCAGGGTGTAAACCATCCAAAGCAAGCAGGATGTCCTCCATGCCCTGCATATCCTCAATCATAGTCTTTCGTGTTGTCATCCTTCCCTCCGTTCTGCGTCAGCACAGAACCAATCTTGGTCACGCCGCTTTGCATAAGGCCCCATCAAACAGACGGACGGCTTGTGTCTCTTATCGGGGGTTCCGTCCTGCTTTCCCTCATAAATGCCGTACCATTTGCAATCCTTACACCGCACCACAGGCACGGCATCGATGGTGGGCTGTGCATCAATCAAGTCAATCAGCTTGCTTTCTTGCTCCCATGATGTACACGGTGAAGCATACACGCACATATCTTTCAGCGCATCCGCATCAATCAGCCTCATTCCCGCACCTCCCAATAGTGGTCTGTAAAATAGTGCATAGCCTTTTGCGGTTCGTTGAATTTGCTTTCATCGTCCGTCCAGTTCTCGCACGGTTCGTCATATGGTGGTTCGCACGTAACAGGCATGCCTTCCTGACCAAATGCGTTTTCGCACACCCACCGTTTCTGCCCTTTGCTGTCCGTGTATTTTTCACATTGGATGCAGTTTTCACATGACTTATTGCTCATTCCTGCACCTCCATCGGCGGCTTTCTCCGCTTGTTTCCGTGCGTCCTGTTTTCTTCGCACCATTTACACGACCCGTGATTTCTGCAAGTCGCGTCAATGGCCTTTGCTCCACGGTACGGCTTGCGCTTTTCCTTTCCATGTTCTATCGCTTTGTCAAGGCTCATGCGTCCTCCCGCAAAACGGACACGGTTTCAGTTCGCTCATTCCTGCACCTCCGTCCATCCCTTCTCGTCACTAACTCGGTTCCCAGCATCTTCTATCGCTTTTATTCGGTCAGGATTCCCACCAAGAAAGAACAAAGCAATTTCGGCTTCTTGTTTCATCATGCTCTTTAACTGTTCCTCTGTTTTAGCGGAGAGAAACTTCTCGTAGTAAGTCATTCCTGCACCTCCCTCATCGCTCTACTTTTATACTGAAACCACGCAGTAATGTGACCAAGATAGCAATTTGTGTACCAAGGATAAGCCAAAGCAACGCCTCAATCATTCCTGCACCTCCTGCGGCGGCTCTCTCCGCTTGTTTTTGTGGGTTCGATTTCTCTCACACCATCTGCAAGACCCGTGATTCCTGCACGTTGCGTCAACGGACTTTGAGCCTCGGTATGGCTTTCGCTTTTCCTTGCCATGCTCTATGGCTTTGTCAAGGCTCATGGGATTCCTCCTGCGGCGGCTCCGTCTTCTTTTCGAAATCATCAGGGTCGAGAATCTTGTTTTGGTTTCCACAATGCGGACAAAAGTTCATAGACCAACCTAACCAAATGACTTCGTGACAAGATGAACACTCAGCATACCCGTCTGAATACACAAGTACGCCCCTTGGTTTTGCCTTGGTCCACTCGCCAAGTTTCGCTTGCTTCGACTCCAGCCGCTTCACCTCGGCTTGCAGTTCTTCTATTGCGGCGGCGGCATCATAGGCAAGTTTAGATGCTCCACAATGTCTATCGTCCTCTGCGTAAGGACATATCCCGCAAGCATCATCGGCACAGCACCGCAACGCCTTGACCAGTTCACTATAATCACTCATGCTCGGCCTCCTTCCTCCATGACGGGAACCTCGTCACCTCGTTCCACACCGCCCGTGCGCCGTCAAGGTATGCCCGCCAGTAGGCCAACAGGTGTCCGTTGTCTGCGCCCAAATCGTTCTGGTGGATTTCTTCTTGTAACCGCTTCTCAGCAAATTCAATAACGCTCATGTTCTTCCTCCTTTAGTTTGTTAATGATGCGTTCAGGGTCTATGTCACATAAGGTTCCGTACCATTGGCTCCGCAGGAACCTGACAACCTCCCGCTTCGTACTGTTCGGGTTCCCCTCCCGCGCCGTGGAACAGTACCGTATGTTCCCGTTAATTATCTTGTTTGCAAAACGGTAGTCCTCCACGGCCTGCCTGACGATAGCGGCGGCGAGTGCGGGGTAGCCTATATCCTGTTCGCCGTGGTTGTTTTCTCCCGCCTGTTTGCGGTATCTCCACTTGTCTGTGGTTGCTGTCTTCATAGCATAGTTTCCTTTCATCCGTTTCCCCCTGTAAGGGGGATATAGGGGATATCTTTATCTATCTCTATCTCTTACTCTTTCTCTACGTTCGTTTTTTGTTGCAATGCAACACGGATGCAACACGTTTGCAACAAAAACGTCACGCTCATCTGTTGCGTTGCCGTTCCCTGTACTCTCGGGAGCGTTGCGCTGATGCCGTTTCGCTCCCCGTGTTATAGGCAACATAGGGGAGCGTGTACGTCTGTCCTTCGTCCGATACTTCGCACAGCCCGTGTCTGATCATGAAGTCCAACGTCCGCTTCACCAGCTCTGTCGGTTCGTCAAGGTCAAGGGCCAGCTCGTCAATGAAGTCATCCTCAACGTGCGCCCACTCGATAACGCCGTCCGTCTTCAGGGACTTCAACTGCATTTTGAGATAGATAACAAGGCACGTTTCCCCCAGCCGCCGAAGCTTCTTTATCCTCTTCGACTCAAAGAAGTCTTCGCGTAGTTTCAGCCAGTAGTAACGCTTGCCGTTCATGCTTACCTCCCAAAGGGCAGGTCATCCGAAGATATGTCCTCGAACTCGTCAAGGTTAGGTTGACTTGAAACGGACTTCACTTCAGCCTTTCGTTCCGTCAGGTTCTCCACGGCCTCGGCGTTGATCTCCAACGAGGTACGGAGCCGCCCGTCCTTGCCCTGATACTGCCTCGGTGTCAGTTCGCCACGGACGAACACCCGCGAACCTTTGGCAAGGTAGTTGGCGCAGTAGTCAGCGGTCGCCCGCCAGGTGGTCACACGGAAGAAGTCGCTTTCCCTGTCGCCGTCAGGGTTCTTGCGGCTACGGGTCACGCCAACGGTGAAGGTGGTGGCGTTGATGCCGGTTGGCGTTGTTCTCTTTTCAGGGTCGGCGGTGAGGTATCCGATGATGGTGATGCTGTTCATGCTTTCGCTCCTTTCGTCTTCTGGTAGTAGTTCAACGCCGCTTTCAGCTTCGGCAGTTCAATGGTGTCAGCGTCCTTGCCTTTGTAGTAGGTCGATATCTGTTCATCCAGTTCCTTGCGGGTCACGTCAAGGGCGAAGATAGCGTCAAGAAGCTTCTGCCGCTGTTCCTGTTTCCCGTCCTCATGCTCCATCGGTGTCAATGCGTCAGGATCGGACACGGCCTTTGCTTTACTATCGTCAAGGCCAAGTAAACCGCACAGGGCGTACTTGCGGGCGTAGGTGCTTGCACTTCCCGTGCATTGACTTGAATCGTTCCCCTTCTTGCTCTCGGCCTCTCGCGCCCAGCCGGTAGCGGACACGCTCTCTCCGCTTTCGCAATCGTACAGGGTGGCGGTCGCCTTGACGTATGCCGCGCCGTTCACCTCAACGATCTCGTCCGATAATAGGCAGTACACTTGCTCGGCCTTAAACACGGGCTTGACGTTCCGCAGAATGCCCTCCACGTTCCGATACCGATAACCGGCAAAGCTGTTGTCCTTGTCCTTTGGTGAAACCGCTTTCTGTTGGATGCGGTATAGCTTTTGAATGATGCTCATGCTGTTACCTCCGTTACATCAATAGTCCCGTACTCGTCTTCCAACACTTCCTTCTCCCAGCCCATCAGGGAACGCAAGCAGGACTTGTAAGCGTCCACAGCGTCAGCGAAACAGTCCTTGCAAACCCCGTGGGTCAGGTCGAACTCGTAGTGGATATCCCGACAAATTTTGCACCGCTTTCCCTCCTCGATGTCATCACTTCGACAATTCGGGCATACAGTCCAGTATTCGCCGTCAATGCTTATACGGTGGCCTTCTTCAAGGGCGAAGGTTTCGCCACAGCGATTGCAGACATACACGATCTCGTCCATGACTCTCATGTTTCCTCCTTATCGAAAATAAAGTGTTTCAATGCCAAGCCACGAATGGCAGACTTTATAGGGATGGTGAAGCCTTTGCTTGTTGGTGTCTGTCTGTCCACGCAACCCCATGCCTTTTTCTGATCCTTGTTTAAGTAAAGGTTCCGCATCAAAGTCTTTCCGAACACAAAGGCTTGGTGGTAGTCCCCAATGAGGTATAGCCAAGTGTTGTCTTTCCTGAAAACGCCGCTTGCCGTGTATTCAGGTAGTTCAGGGCGGGACTTTTCAGCCACTTCGATATACACGTTTCCTGTTTCAGAAAGCCGCATATCGTACTTGATTTCCAACCCGCAAACGCTTTCGCCTTTTTCCTGTTGGTACTTTCTTGACGAATAGCAACCAACGAACCAACCTTCTCTAATGCGTAACTGGTCACACACGAAGTCCTGATATTCAAGGCCCTGTTCAAACTTGGTCTTGTAGTAGTCCGTCATGCCATGTTCCCCCAAACGTCCCACCCGTCAGGGGCTTCTCTTGCGAACATTTCAAGCCTGTTTCCTAACGGGTAGAGGGTGTCTATGATGTCCCTGAACTCTTTAGGCTTGCGGCTGTGTTCCGTTCGCTCAATGCTCACAACGCTGTCAAGGAGTTTCGGCACGTCCGGCGTACACGATCCACGGGTCGCTATCAGTAGAAACTCATGGCGAACGCTGTTATAATGGCCCATAGCGTGTAGCACCTTGTCCCAAATGAAACTTGACTTGTACTTGAACCCCCACGCATTTATCACCTTGAAACTGTCTTCAAGCATGGGAGATGTAGTCCACAGGAACAGGACGGCTTCTTTTTCAGCGGGTACAGGAATGGCGCATATCTCATCCAAAGGCATTGTCGGATAGTGCTTTACTGCACCGCCAAGCTTTTCTGTGTCCTGTTTATCGTTGTAACTCCACGGAGGGTCAGCGTAGATAACACGGTACTTTTTATCGGTGGAGTAGATGTCCACATGGTTTGACGTTTTCGGCTTTGCTATCTGAGCCTGTATAGCTTCTTCACGCTTTGCTTTTTCATCGTCCTGCTTCTTCTGCTTCACCATGTTCAGCACCAGCGAACGGGTGACAATATCATCGTTTTCTTTCGCTTCTGCTTTCGCTTGTGCGACTATTTCAGGATGGGCGGCAAGGGTTTCAAAACGGTGGGCCATCTGCCGTATCTTTTCATCTGAGCCAGTAAAGCCAGCCTGTTTTAATGCGTCCGTCTTGCGTGTGACACCGCTGTCACGTGCATATTGGTTTGCCGCCTTTGGGGTTGCCGCCATTAGTTCGCCTATTTTGACTTCTGCGTCCAGTACGGCTTCGCCTATCTCCTGGCCTTCTTTCAGTTTCTGCTTGCGTACCTCCTGCGCCACGCCCACCTTGTCAATGGCACGGATGGCGGCACGGACGGCTACAAGCTGTTCACGGCCCACAAGGACGAACTTTGACAAGTCCTCGATGTTGGACGGTAGGTTGTTGTTTGCTACGGTCAGTTCATTCATAGGTCTGCCACCTTCACTTTCGCAAGGATAAGGTTCTTGACTTCGATCTCCCGTTTCAGGGTCAGTATCTCGTTCGTCAGGTCTGCCACGTCATTGATATGGTCTTCGTGTTCGGCTTCGTATGCTGTGCGCCAGCTGTCGAGGGCCTCGGTTTCTTTGTTCGTCCTTTTCGCTTCAAGGCGGGTCGCGCTTCTGATTAGCTTGATCGCGGCGGTGTAAAACAGCCACGCACCAAGCCCCGCCAGCGCAAGACCCATGCAGATCGCCAAGAAGACTTCAAGCCAAAGTGGGTAGTTCATGTTGTCCTCCCTTGTTTATTTTGTGTAACACTTTGAGTATCAAAAAAGTTTTTCGATGCTCACGCCAAGCGCATTGGCAAGCTTGCGGATGTTGCCGCCGATCACTCTGTCGATGCCGCCATTCTCGATTTTTACGATAACAGGTCGAGAAACGCCACTTTTTTCAGCGAGGGCCTCCTGTGACAGCCCTGCTTCACGCCGTAGTCTTTCAAGCTTCGTCATTTTTGGTTCACCTCCTTTCTGTTACCTTCGTGTAACATTGTACAACACAAATCACAAGTTGTAAATACCCGAAACCGTACTTGCTGTCCATCTTTACAAACCGTTAATATTTTGTTACAATACGGTACACGGAGGACAAAGCCATGAATTTGAGTGAAGCAGTAAAACAGTACCGTACAGAACACAAGTATAGCCTACGTGAATTTGCCGACTTGTGCGGCCTTTCTCACGTTCAAATTTATCGCATCGAAAAGGGCGCGAAAACGGATGGCACACCGTTTGAGCCGAAGATCAAAACGCTAAAAAAGCTTGCGGAGGGTATGGGTGTCAGCCTTGACGATATTCTCCGATATTGTGAGGACTTGGTGATCAGATGGGACGAAGACGATGTGGAGTACAAAGGTTCGCCCGCAAACAGGACTTTGATGGCATGGGCGGCATCGTTACCTCCTGAACAAGCTGAAACGTGGTGTAAAGCGTTTGGTCTTACCGTGGTTCCATGATAGCACCTTTCCCATTTTATTTAAGGCCATTTATGGTACTTTAGAAAATTCGTGGGATTCGTTTTAGTAAATTCGTGGGAAAGGCAATCTTTACATATTGGCGTTTGGAATTGCGAAAAAGTAAAGGAGGTCGCATGAAGACAGCATACGCATACGCCCGTTTTAGTTCGGATAACCAGCGAGAGGAAAGCATCACCGCCCAGCTTCGGGCCATCCATGAATACTGCGCCAAGAACGATATAAAGATTCTGCAAGAGTTCAAGGACGAGGCCCAGAGCGCACGGACGGACAAACGTCCGGCCTTTCAGGATATGTTTGCGCTTATAAAAGAGAGGCCAGCCGACTATCTGATAGTCCACAAGTTAGACCGCTTCGCAAGAAATAGGGAGGATGCCGCCTTTTATCGGTCAAAGCTGAAAGAGAAGGGCATGAAGCTTGTGTCCGTTCTTGAACGGCTTGACGATAGCCCAGAGTCCATCATTATGGAGGGCGTTATCGAGGCCATGAACGAGTATTATTCTGCGAACCTTTCAAGGGAAAGCAAGAAGGGAATAAAAGAGAATATTCTGCAAGGGAAACGGAACGGAGGAAAGGCCCCGTTCGGGTATACCGTGGTCAACCAACACCTGATACCAAACGGCGATGCTGATAAGGTCAGGGGGCTTTTCAGTATGTACGCCGAAGGGGAGAAGTTGGCAGACATCGGCAGGAAGCTCCAGTTACCGTTCAACCACTATTATCCTGTTTTGAGAAATGAGGTGTATATCGGGACGTTAAAGTCGGGGGAGTGGCGGCACGAGAACGCACACGAAGCGATAGTGGACAGGGACACATGGGACATGGTTCAGAAAAGGATGGGTGACGCTTCGCTCAACGCACAGAATAAGGCAACGCACCAGTACCTTCTTTCGGGCATGGTGGTATGCGGGAAGTGCGGGCGCAGGATCACCTGCGGGAACGTGGATAACAAATACTTCTATTATCGGTGCAAGACCAAGGGATGCTCCATTTACAGGGAACACGAGCTTGACGAAAGGGTGATACATGAGCTTGCCAAAGCGTTCACGCCTACGGACGCTGTAAAAGCCAAATTTTACGAGTTAGTGACGGATAGGGTAAATAGTAGTGCGAGTTACAAAGAGGCGAAAATAGCCCGTTCTACGCTCTCAAAACGCATATCAAAACTGATTGATTCTATTCAGTACGCCGAAACTGACGAAGACGTAAAGAGGATAATGGGGAAGGTGAACGAACTGCGAAAGCAAATGCCCAAAGATCGTCCGAAGACGGAAGTATCGAGGGCGGCTTGTGACGCTTTTATCGAAGCGTTTTGCGATATCGAAACGCACGAGCCAGAGATACAAAAGTTGATACTGCGAAAGACGATAGACAAGATAGTTGTCACGCCTGACGAGTTGTTTTTGTTTACCAATATCCAAAAGGGTACAAGCATAATGGTAATAAAAAACGGGCAAATAAAAAAAGCCCCCGAAGGGGCTTGCGTTACCATATTGTTTTGATAAATCGTTTATCCCGCAGGCCACCAAGTAAGACGGTCTGCGGGTGTTCTACGTCCTGCGCCTGTGACGGGAGGAGCATCTTGTTTAATGCGTAGCCGCCATATGATAGCCACGAACAGGCTGATATGACGGTCATGGACTTTTGCGTAATGTTGTTTCGGTTCGGGTCAACGCATATCTTTGACGGCTTCGAAACCGTTCCCTTGTGCGTGTGTCCTACTGCCAAGATGTCCACGCCCTCCAGCACATAGGAGAAGCGTTCGTTGCGGTTCACGGTCGCTCCAGTATAGATGCCGCCGCCTGACCCGTGCAGGACAGCCAACACATACGTTTGAACCGTCTTCTCCGTTCCGTGTCCGTTGTCACGTTTCCCAATAGAAAGCTTGACGAAGGCGGCGTTGGGTCTGTATAGGTCTTCGAGGTCGAGCTTACAGGCGATGTCATAGAGTGGATCATCGTCCACGTCCCTGTTGCGGTATTCGTGGTTGCCCCTGACCAAGCACAGGATTCTTTCGCTCAACGGTGCAAGGCTCTGCATTAGGTACTTCTTTTGTTCTCTGGGGCGCATGGACGCTTCAAAGCAGTTTGTCACGCTCTGCTTAGTGCCGTTGTCTATCATATCGCCCAAGATGCAGAGGCGGGCGTTCTTGTCAGACAGCACGTTTTGGCAGAAGGTTTCCCATGCTCGGCGGTTGCACTCTATAGCTCCCACATGAAGGTCGCCGATAAAATAGAGCTTGTATTCAGGGGCGGCAGGTAACTGGTGAACAATGAGGTCAAAGTCGCTTCTCATTCAAGCTCCCACCCATACACGGTAAGTTCCAATTGTAGTACATCATGCGCCCTCCTTATGGTTTCCAAACGGCTATCCATTTGTAGTGCCTGTTTTTGCGCCAATAACGGGATGTACTGTTGGTATTTGGATACATTGCGGTTTCTGAAACATGATATCTTGGATAAGTATTGCTGTTTGACCCTGTATTTGCTTCGGGGTATGATATTGTTGCTGTTGAGCTTGACAGCGAAGATGTGTTTGACGCTCTGTATGAAAAACGCACCTCGCCATAGTTTAGAGTTGAAGATGAAGGATAAATACCCCCGTCTATTAATTGTTCCCAATTAAAATATACCCACCGAATATTTGAATTAGATGTGCTTAAATAACCATCCGCATCCACCATCATTGCAAAAATAGGAAGCTTTGTGTGCGTGTTAGAAAAGCTGATTGTTGGTTTTGCAATATCTGACGATGGTGTGAATGTTCCTGTTTCAATGTTGGTACTCCCACCTCCACCACTTACATTGACGATGAGCTGGGCGAGGTTGGTCACATCATACGTCCCGTTTGCCGTCTTCGTTTCGCTCCCTTCAACCCAAGGGAAGGTAGCCGTACCGCCGCCGCTTTTCGGTAGCGTCACGCCTTTTACGCCGCTATATGTTGCGCCAAGAAGTGAAATATTAGGCTCTGCCATACGCCACCTCCATCAGGAGATGGACAGAACCTTCGTAGTGCTGTCCTGACTGATCGATGGCATGGATAAGTTCCCGCTGACACCCAAAATACTCTTGCCACTCAAAATGTTACCTGCCACGCAGTCGGAGATCGCGGACGACTTCAGGCTGACAGTCCCGCCTGACGTGTAACCGGCAGGGATGGAAACAGTACCGGCCTTGGTGCTGATCTCGCCGCTTGTCGAGCCGTTGTTCGCCATGCTTCCCGTGTCCTGCCCAGACGGGCCAATGAACACCTTGCCAGAAAGGACGTGGGAAGCCGCCACATCAGCCTCGGTCACGTCATAGAACTTTGCCGTGCCGCCACCACTCTTCGGGATGTCCACTTCGGGGCAGTTGGCATACGTCACAGAATTGATAACAACAGAAGGATGAGCCATAGTTTCTCCTTTACGATACAGTTATTGTTGAGCCGTTCCACGTTATGAGGCCGTAATTTGAAGGAATGGGGTTAATGGTCACGTTTTCGTCCATGCGAAGGTTCTTCGTTTCAAGGACTTGCGCTTCGGACGATGGAGTGACCTCCGTAAGCCCTTCATACAACGGACGCTCCACGAACACCCTTGCGACAGGGGTTCCCGTGGAGGTCTTCAGCGGGTTGGTTGACAGGTTGACATTTACTTTTGCGGGGATGAATGTCGCGGTGATCACGCCTTATCCACCACCTTGAAAACACCCAAGGGGATGATGTTACACATGAAATTTCCGTCCTGAAACCAGTCCATATTGTAGACATACGCCCCCACATGGAACAGAGCACTCTCGGCCTCGGTAAGTTCAAGGTCTGCGGCGTTCTGCGTGAAAGTGGTGTACTCCTTCGTTAGGATCGTGGTTCCGTTTGCGTTGTCCTTGAACGTAAAACGGATACTGTCACCTGCTGAAAGGGTTGTCCCGCTGACGGAGAACGGGAGCTTGATTCCGTAGTCGCCCTCCGTCATCTGGATAGTCGAGCCGTTTGATACCCACATCGTTCAGTCCTCGGAATAGTAGTTTTTTGACGAGATGCCAAGGCAAGCACCCAAGAACACGTCCAGAGCCGTGATGGTCGCGCCGATCTCGGACGTATAGGGCAGGCCCCAGATTTTTCCCAAGGTGAGCCACAGGGTCGCGATGGCGGGCAGGATGTAGAGGGCCACCTTCTTCAGGAGGTCATAGGTTTCGTTGCTCATTTTCATAGGATGCTCCTTTCACGGGATGATCTGAAGGTGTTTCACGGAGTCCATGATAGAGTCAAGGAACCCGTTGCCGCCCATGCTGTGATATATGCGGTGCATTTCAACGAGGTCTTCCAGTTCCTCGGCGGTAACCATTCCTTTTTCGAGATATTTCTTGCCAAGGAACTTCACCCGATCATACAGGAGCATACGCACCCCTGCGGTAACGCCGTCCTGTTTCTCTTTTCTCGATTTATAGATAGAGAACAGGCCGGTTATCAGCGTGGACAATGCGCCGCTTGAAATAATAGCGATAATGATTGTCTGATTCATTTATTTACCCTCCTGCGGGGCGGGGTTAGTTACTGGTGTAACTTGGATAATCGTTCAATGTTGCGGCGACTAAGGTATACTCGTTGTAATCAGCGTCCGAATAATAGAAATAATATCCCGTTCCTTCCTTGTACCCATATGCTGGCTGTGCGTTTCCATTCATCGATAGCGGGACATAACTACTCATTGTTTCGTCATGTCCACCTGTCCATTGCTGAATTACATATACCAGCGGCATCGCATTGATGATTTCACCAGCCGTTTTGTCTGCTGCGTAAGTCCAAGTTGAATCGTCATAGGTCACATTCACCACCAGCACCCCGCCGCCAGATGAGCCGCCGCCAGAGTTCTTTTTCGCAAGAGCGTAAGTTACTACGTCAAACATGGTCACACCTCCACCCAAGTCGAAGAAGCACCATTGAACATATACACCTTGCCCGTGTTGATCTCGATGAAGGTAGAGCCGTTGGGGATGTTTTCGGTCGGCTTGGAGTCGGTGGACAGGCCACGGATGTCATAGGAGCCTTGAAGATTGTTTACAGTAATCATATCGTTTCCCTTTCTGTGTATCTTGGTTTATTTGTGATAAACGCTTCAGGGTAACTTGTGAGAATGTGATACCACCCTGACGGCGCAATATCTATCAGGTCGAATGTCTGCCCCTTGTGGGCCACGAACAGCTTCTTTCCTTTTGTGGAGTCGCTATCCCTTACCCACACGCTTTTCCCTTTAACAAGCACCTTTTCCGTGTAAACAGGAGGTTCAGGCGGTATGGGAGGTTCGTCATGCTCCATCTTCTTGAACCACGCAAGCTTTTGCCAGTACCTTTCGTTGTACGGTTCGCACACTACGCCGTAGGCTCTGCCTTTTGCGTGGTACTGCTTTTTTTCGTAGTAGATGCCTACGTGAGTTTCGTCCGAAGGGTTTGCGGGGTTCACTCTGAAAAGCAAGCACCCATCTTCGGGCGTGTATATTTCAGTAGACCGCGCAAACAGCCCGTCACAGTCGGTTCTGCCGTTGTACGCTCCGCACTTCTTTAAGCACCAACTTACATACCCTGAACAGTCAAAGCAACGAGCCACGTCACGATAAGGGGAGGCCTCAACAGCCTCCCACGCCCTTACCGCCTCGTCAGGCTTTCGCCCGCGCTCCTTGGCCCGTATCCAGCTTTCGGTAACGTCACAGCATAGTTGACCGCTTGCACCCCAAACGTATATCGAATGGTTTTCGACTTCCGTTTCAGCCGCTTTGAGAAATTCTTGTATCATGGCTTAATCCCTCTGAAGCGTTGCGGTTATGCGAGGCCCTTGAACAGCGCAGACACCTTTCCGCCGATAAAGTCACCCAAACGGCAATAGTCAAAGTCGACAGTAGGATGCGTGTAGTTCGGGCCAACAGAATCGTTATATCCTACGCATGACCAGTTTCTACAATAGGTGCTGTCGTTCCAACTAACATAACCAACATGCTCGTTGGCGCATAGCTGTGACACTTGCTCGTCAAACTGGTTCATAGACCATTTCCAACCTGACGGGATAGTAGTCCACACATCGTCCGTGTTCCCGTTCACGCCTGATGGTGTGGGCTGGATGATGATAATCTGCGCTCTTGGGGCTTTGCTTGCTATTGTTTCGATTATGTATCTAATCGCGCCACATATGGTGTTCTCTGTTGACGCATCGGAGTAAGTGCCAAGGTTTTTAGTGCTTTTATCGTTCGCCCCAGCCATAATAGTAACAAGCTCTACGCCTGAAAAATCGTAGTTGTATATTTGCGTTTTAAGGTTTTGACCGTCCTGCTCCTTTAGATATCCGATACCGCCAATGGCCTCATTTGAGAAATTCGCTACCATTCCTGTCGCAATCGCGATCCTCGTTGGGATGCGCCAATTTTCTGTGACTTGATGAAGAGCCGTCCCCTGGGTTGGGCTCCAGACAGCACCGTATGAGATCGAGTCGCCAAACGCGACATACTTTGTGCCGGTTTGGTATACGGTGTTCGGCGTGAGGCTTTTCCAGTCACCCCACGTTGTCGATTTTCTCCTGTAAAACAATTCGCCGGTTGTGAACTGATAGCCAAACTGAACGCTTAGCGTTGCGCTGAAGTCGAGGTTAAAAACAGTCCCCAACGAAAACGGGGCGTTGGCATACGAATAACTTGAAACAAGCAATACACACTTATTGCCTGTCAAATCGTTGATGTCTGTGGTTGCTCCTATCTCGCCAATGATAAGAGCGTTTCCTATTGCGTTAAGGCCTCCCAAAGCGTCAACCGCATCGGCAAGTTCTTTGTTGGTAAGCGTTTTTAAAATGCTGACGGATATTGTGCCGCTCGCAACAGTATTAGCCGATACCCAAATTCTGATGAGCACAGCGGTTGCGTTTGACGGAACAGTAATCGTTGCATCGGCTGTTAAATAGTGGTCAGTTCCGGTAATTGTAGACCCGTTGTAGAACCTTACGTTCAGGCGTTGGGTGCTTGTTGCGCCAGCAACCTTTACAAAAAGAGTTTCGCCAGGATTTATACCTTCTGGGAGGCCTGACGTATTAGGCCAAATATTGATCGGCGCACCTGAACTACCTGCGGTTCCGCTTAGGGTTATTCTCCCAGCCGCATAATTCCCCGTCACGCCGTTTTTCGTTACAGTACTTGACGGGATAAGCGCAAGGATGTTGTCGGCATTGTCGGGGTTCAATGCGCCTATGAGGTCTGTAACTTCTGTGCCAATGGTCGTTGCTTGCCAATGCGCCGCCGTCCACGCCTCTGCCGTAGTGATGTCAACAACGCACCGATACAGGGAACCGTTATAGATCACATAGTCCCCCACGTTGTAAATCGCGCTATTCGAATACTGCGGCGCGATGCTGGGGGAAAGGTACTCTTTCATCATCGCCCAGTTCGCGCTCTTTGCCGCGCCACTCTGCTCGATCACAAACAACGAGCCGTCAGTCAAGCCGGTTGCCGCTGTCAGGTCACTTATTTGTTTATCAGCCATTTTCTACCAATTCCTCCAACAACGGGCGGGTCAACGCAACCCGCACACAGTTTTCCTCGTTGACGATATACGCCAATTCCGTGAACCCGCTAATCACAACTGGGTTCTTGTCGGCAGGGTAATACGTTATCCTGTCCGTGCCTTTAGCGAACGCAGTAGCCGCTTTCGACAAGGTTAGCGGGACTCTGATGAACAGATGCCCAGAGTGCGCCATGCCAACGGATAAAGTTTCATACTCTTTTCCGTTGGATAAGACTATCTTTTCCATGTAACCTCCTTACGGAAGTGCATATAGCACTTTGTAGTTGTTTGAAACCGCAACAGACGCATCGTCCACATAGAACTTTCGAACGCCGATATACAACACGCCAAATTTCCCGTATGCCGCCGTAGCCGCACCCGCGAACACGTCAGCAGAGAAGTCAGCGTCCGCAAGTGACTGGTTTATTCCCTCCGTGGTTTCGTCCGTGGACAGGGAGTGGCCCGTAATGCCTGAGCCGTGCATGGTTCCCGCACCGCCGCCATGCCTGATGTTCTTTGCGGCGACAACCACACGCTTGTAGGCCTCATATGGGTATTCGTGGTCTATATCTCCAGAGGACGGAGCAGAAATGTCAGCGGCGAGGATCATGTCGCCTTTGATATGGATGCCGCCGACAATGGAGTACACGCCGCCAACGGACACGGCATCGCCAAGCTCCATGTTCGGGTTGATCAGAGCGTCCGTTGCGTCATACGCTTTGTAGACGAACCCGTTGAACAGCGTCAGCAAATTGTTTGCGATGGTCTGAGTGCCGATGGCGCACTCTATTTCAAGAGTCCTGCCTGTGTTCGAACCGGCTGTGTACTCTGTCCCGTCTTCCGTCTTGACTACAACCTTCGAAACGGCTTGCCAAGGTTCGGAGATGTCAATGTTGGCGCACTTGTCGCCGATATAGAAATTAGACAAGTATCCTGTCACCTCCGAAGGTTATCGGGTCGCCGTACTCGTCAACCAGATAGTACGTTTCTGTGCCGACAGATAGACCGGCGAAACCAAGCTTGTTGTCCCTCGTTATGAAGAACGAGCCGCCATACGCCGCGCCGATAGCTTTCAGCACTTCCCGTGCGCTGTTCGGTGCTTGGCTTGATGGGACGGCGTAGGAGTTGATGATCGTGCTGGTTATGGATGAGGCAACCTGTACGCCCAACAAAGAAGCGATAGCGTTTACAACGGTGATGTCCGTGCCAGACGTACCGCAAGCCTGTTCGCCCATCAGCATCGCGTCAAAGCATACGATGCTCAATGTGTTGTTCAGTTGGTCTTTGGTTCTTGTGTCGATATAAAACCAGCCCATCGAATACTCAACGGAGTCCAGCACAAGGATGGCGTTCACCTTCGCCATTCGCGGGATAGCGAAAGAGGGGAGCATGAATGTTGCATCAAGCTCCCCAGCGTTTGCCTGTCCGACTGTCGGACTCTGAGATATAAGGTTGCGCTGAATTTCAAGCTCAATGATGCTCCCGCTGTCGATAGTTCCGACAAGCGTGGAGCCGTTGTAGAACTTCAGCTTGTATGTTGACGCTTTATCGCTTGCAGAATATAGACTCATAACTGCACCAACGTAATGGAGTCGAACTGGTAGAAGTTAGCGTTGCCAAGCTTGCACTTGCTCAGATACTCAGCCGACATCTCAGAAAGCCGCATGTCAAAGTAGCCATCGTTCGAGTCGGATGCCATCAGGCTCCTGAACGATACCTTGAACGCCGCCGCTGAGATCATCTTCTGCACAATGTCTGTGGCAACGTCATACACAAGCGGGTTGAACTTGAACGTCAGGGACTGCCGTTGCCCGATGGACGAAACGTGGTCGCGCCCGTCAAGCGTGGTGATCACTCTTGAAAGCCTCGGCGCAACGCTCATGCTGACGCTCTCTTTATCGATATACTGTCCCAAGTCGAAGGTGGTTTCGTCATCGTTGATAAGCAGAATATAATTAAATGCATCAACCATGCGCTTTCGCCGCCCTTTCCTGGTATTTAGTGGTACTCTCGGCTATCACTCTGCCGTCCAACACGCTTTGAACCGTGATATACACGGGAGCCGAAGGAGCAGACACGTTGTTCGACAAAGGTTGGACAACGGCTTTCCCACCGGCAACGGAAAGAAGCTCGGGCCCAGCTTCACCGACAATGGCGGTTCCTTTCGAAACGATACCGCCGTTTGCCAACAGGGGAATTGTTCCAACGTGGCCTATTTGTTTGCCGAAGATAGACCCCAGCTTGTTCGCCTGATCTATGAGCCAGTTGATACCGCCGATGACGTCATTGATATAGCCAATGATCACGTTCAACGGGCCTTTAAACACGCTTGCAAGGCCGCTGATGATAGAGTTGAATATCTCCTTGACACCTTCCCAAGCACGCTCCCAGTCGCCCGTGAACACCCCGCGGATAAAGTCGATGATTCCATCGAATACGCCATTGATGGTGTCCCATCCGATCTTAATAGCGTCAAAGAACCCGTTAATGACTTCACCAAGAACAGGCCCGAACACTTCCGTCCAGTCCTTCGCGAACACGTTTTGCAGGAAGTCATCAAGCTGTTGAAGCTTCGCCTGTATCTCGTCACCCTTCGTAGCGATAAGCGCAACCAACGCCACCACAGCGGCGATGACAAGAGCCAACGGGTTAGCGGCAAGGAACGAAAGCGCGGAGGAGATGGCGCTTATGACCATCGGGAGTTTTGCTATCAGCCCAGATATCTTGGCTATCAAAGAAGCCAACGGAGAGATAGCCGCCACCACCGCAAGGATGGTGGTTATCGTCTTAATCTGTTCAGGCGTGAGCTCGCCTATCTTTTCGAGGATGTTGCTGATGAACCCAAGCACCTTTTCAAGGACAGGGGTCAACGCCTCCAACGCCTTTGCGCCAGCCCGTGCGAGTTGTGCCGCACCCTGCGCCTTGAGCCTGTCTATCTTATCGTTAACATCGTTCAGACTGTTTACGGTGTCCTCTGACATGATAAGGCCAGCGGCTTGTGCTTCTTCTCCTAACGCTTTCAGAGCTTGCCCGCCATCGTCAACGATACCAGCCAGCTCGTCAGCGGACTTACCGAAGATCGCCATAGCCGCCGCATCGCGCTCTGTTTCGTTGTCGATGTTCCCCAACGCTTCCAGCGTATCGTAGAATATATCGTTGATGTCCCTGAACGAGCCGTCAGCGTTCGTTGTCTGAACGCCAAGTTTTTTTAGTTCGTCAGAGTCGCTTGCAACGGCCTTTTTCAGTTTCCTTGCGGCCCCTGTAATGTCTTCGATGGACACGTCAACGAGGTCGGAAGCGTAAGCAAACTTTTGAAGCTCCTCAACAGAAAAACCAGTCTGCTTCGCAAGCGTGTTGAGTTCGTCAGCGTCCTGCGCCGTCTTTATTGCCAAACCACCTAAAGCAGTAAGCGCACCAGCCGCCGCCGTGCTTATCCCCTTTGTGGCCTTTGCGACTTTATCAGCACCCTTCGAAACATCGTCGGCGACTTGTGCCACTTTCGACATGGCGGCAGATGTTTCCTCTGAAGCGGACTTCAGGTTCTTTATCTCGGCTTCGGTAGAGATGATCTCGCGCTGAAGGGCAAGGTACTGGTCGGAGTTTTTATCGACTCCGTTCTGGTCCATTGTCGCCTGTGCTTCTTTCAGCGTTTCGAGCTTTTGGGAAGCGTTCTGTATCTGGTCGCCAAGGAGCTTCTGCTTCTGCGCCAGAAGTTCGGTGTTCTTCGGGTCGAGCTTCAGGAGCTTGTTGACATCCTTTAACTGCTTTTGCGTGTTGTTCAGGTCGCCGTTTACGTCCTTTAACGCTTGCGAAAGCCCTGACGCATCGCCACCAAGCTCTATGGTAATACCACGGATTTTTTCAGCCATTTATCTCTTACCTCCTCCAAAGAAGGAGTAAATATCGTCCTGTGTAGCTTTGTATGAGTATTTCTGGTTATCGTTCCCTTTTTCCGTCAAAAGGTCGAACACCATGCCCATACTCATATTGTTCAAGGCTTCATCGGACAACCCCAACTCGGCACACCTCAACATGAAGATCGCTCCGTTGGCCTCACGGGTTGTCGCCCTTATTTTTTTGCAGGTTTGGAAGTGGTTTCAAGGCCAGCCGTCCACAGTTCAAGAATTTGCGGGAGGACTTCGTAAACGGAGAAGATGCCGTCAATAGTGTCCAGCCACTCGTCAGGATCGTTCGGCACGTTCGGGTCTGCGTTCTTCGCCATAGCCCAAGCCACGTTCTCAAAGATGGTCAGGTCAATGACGCTCAACTGCGCTTCCTGCCGTTCTTCGTCCGTAGCATCGTCTTTTAGGTTCGCGGCTTTCTTGTACGCTTTTTCAAGCTGGGTCATGTCCTTGATAAGGTCGCGTCCGAAGCGGAACCGATACAGACGAGGAATGAGGGCCGAAGCCCTCATCCTCAATTCTGCGCCCCCTACTTTAATGGTGCGCTCCATAGGTTAAGACTCCTGGAATACGGTAGTCCACCAAGCAGTCTTCGTAGCGGTCGGCGTTGCGTTCGTAGTGCGGGCAAGGATGCGCCCGTCAGCCAGCGGGATAGCGGTGATGTCGGAACTCTGCGTCTGCGGTTCCTTACTTTCCTCGTTGGTGGCAGAGCCAATGTTCGGACGAGTGCCCTTGACGTTGTACAGGCAGTAGTATTCCTCGTCAGCGTCACCGTCAACCTCGAACAGCAGGGCGAAAGCCTTGGCGTTCACGTTGGCGTTCTCGGTCAGCACCTTGGAAGTGGAGCCAAGCGTGTCGCCCCACACTTCCTGCATCATCTTGTCGGGGAACCGCGCCATCTCCAGAGTGCCGGAGTACCCGTTGTTACTCACGGACTGATAGTAGATGATGCCATCAGCGTAGAACGGGTTGGTTTCGCCCTCCTGCGACAGGTCGAGCGACACCGCGCCAGGCACAGCCACGGGCGTGGCGAAGCTGTAAGACACAACGCCAGCCGTGGACACGGTTTCGGTCACGATGCTGTAATGCACGTTTTTCAGGTTGAACCTGACTTTATTTTCAGCCATTTTTACACCTCAATCGTATATTGGATTTCATACAGTTTCTCGTCATCAAGGAACGAGATTTCCTTTGACCAGTACAGGCCGGTCAAAGCGTTTTCCACAAGCCCTTCGGACGTTTCGTCACGGTAGTCTGTGTACAGGCGTACGGTAAGCACCTTTCGCGAATAGTACACGATGCCGTCAGCCGCGAAGTTCCTGTCTGCGTCTTGGAAGTAGCAGATATAGGGACGTGCCGTGTTGATGTCAAGCGGGACAGACGAATAAGACACGGGGATGCCCGTGCCTGTCAGAAGTGTATTAAAATCTGCTAACGTCATACGCCCTCCTTGATATCGTTGTACAGTTCGTCAACAGCTTCCTGCTCAACCTTCGCAATATGCGGACGTGCGGCAACCATGCCGCCGTTCACCTTCCTGTGGCCTTTTTCCAACAGGTGAGTGAGCCGATAGTGCTTTCGGTTGTACACAGTCTTCTTGTACGCCCATTGATTCGCGTTCCTGTCCTTCTTCGCCGCCCAGTCTTTCGAGTATTCGCCGGTTCTACGCGGGGAGGTAGCTTTCAGATCGCGCACGGCCTCCTTTGCCGTTTTGTCAACTGCTCTTTTGATAACGTCAACAGTCGCGCCCTCGTACTCTTTCAGTACGTCCGCAACGGCTTTCGCCATGCCGTCAGCCTTGACTTTCATTTTCTGTCACCGTTGTAGTGGTGGTAGTGGTAGTCATCGTTGCCGTTCCCGCTTCACGCTGGGCGTACAGTTCCAGCTTGTCCGTGGTCGCACGGTAAATGCGGTAAACGGAGAACCTGATGCCGTTAAGCTCAACGATAAGCTCCCCGTCATAGTCAGGCGCGAACATCGTGAACCGTATCTCAGGGTTCAAGCCTATCTGCGAAGCGTTGAAATACTCGGACGCAGAAACGCTTGACACGTTCGCGTACACCCGCCGTATCTGCTCCGTGGACACCCACTCGCCTATTGAGTTCTGCTCTCTTGTCAGGGTGACAAGATAAATTGGTGTACTCCTGTCCATTACAAGCCGTACCCCGTAGCCGTGATAAGCTGGGCTTTCTGCTCGTCATATGACGCTTTCAGCCGGTCATACTCGTCAGGTTCGCCAAAGTGCGCCTTGCAGTACGTTGTCACCGCACAAATTAGCAACGGGTCTTCCGATGTCGAGTATGCGCTCACGCCGACAATGCCCAAGTCGGCACACGCCGCATTGATCAGGTCGGTGATCTCAGCGTCAAAAGCGTCCGTCGTCACACGCAACGCAAGTTTCACTTTTTCAAGCATGGTTCAACTCCTTACAGGAACTTTCGTCATATACGAACTGCCCAACGTGGCCCATCTTTACACGCGAGTCGCAGTATAGCTTTTTGCCTAACTCCTTCGCCCGCATACAGAAAGAGATGTCCTCCCCGAACCCCATGATGGGGGAGAAGGGAAGTCCATACGCTTGCTCGACTTCCTTAAGCAGGGACACGTTCATCATCACGCCACCGAAACCAGCGGCTTCGACTTCGAACACGCCGTCAGGGTAGTCATAGTACGCTTCGGCAACAGGCTTCACGCCATTTTCCAGATGCTCATAGCCCGCCTTTTTGAATATGACGGGCTTGTACGGGGGCTTGCGTGTGAAGTATAGTCCTGACACGAAGTCGCGCCCTTCGTCAAGGTCATCAGATAACCTTCTGAAAAGGTCAGGGTCGAACTTCATGTCAGAGTCCAACCAAAGTATGCGGTCGAACTTCTCGACTATCGCTTTGCGGGCCAATCCGTTCCTTGAATCGTAGACCAAGGAGGAGGCAGAATAAGCGAACTTGATCTCGCCTTTCACTTGTAACCCCGTCAGTGAAATAACAAACGGGGTGTGCATCATGTCCATGCACGGGATTGCTATTAAAGTCCTCATATCCTGCCCCTCCTTTCAAGACCCTGTATTAGGTGTGCATCGTGACACGGCAGAACGCCTTGTCAGCAACGAGGCCAAGGCCGACATACTCGCGGCCCACGATCTTGTTGAGGTCTTTCTCAGCAAGGCTCAGGTCATCGAACTTCAGGGTGATCTCGTCACCGTTGGGGAAGTTCGCCTGTGCGCCCACACCGAAGTCGCCCACGATCAGCCAAGTGCCGGTGGTGGCGGTGCTGGAATAGGTGGGGATGGTGCTGTCGAAGTACACGGGCAGGCCCTCAAACGGGTCAACGGCGTAGCCAGCGGAATACTGGGCGGCCTTGAACTGCGCCCAGGTACCCTTGCTCATGACAATGACAGGGTTGGTGGCTTCATCGCTCAGGTTGCCGATGCACTCAGCCACGATGGACGTGGAGGGAGCCTTGTCATCGATCTCGGCAACGGACACGGAATCGGAAGCGGCGATGGTGGAGGCGGCGGTGATCTTCGCCAGCAAAAGCTCCTGCGCCTTCTTCGCGATGCGGTAGGTGATCTCATCGTAGATGTAGTAGAGGAACTCCTCGGAGGACATATCCATAGCCTCATCGGACACGGTGATCCACTTCTTGATGGACACGGGCGTGAGGGACACGATGCCAAGCACGAGGGCTTCCTCGCTGTTGGCGTTCGTACCTTCGCTGTGGACGAGAGCCCCGTCAGCGGAAAGCTCAAAGCCCACCTTCAGGATGCCCTTGGCGTAGGTCTTCCGCACCAAGTCCATGATGCCCAGCTTCTGCCAAGCGGTACGGATGCGGGATTCGACAAGCTCAGGAACGGGGACATACGCACCGCTCACGGTGGCAAGGGTGGTCAGCAGGGCGCGGACTTCCTCGTCCTTGCCGGTCTTGATGTAGCGGGCGTAAGCGTCCACATACTCTTTGGAGTTACGGATTTCGTTGATGGTCATAGGTTTTTCCCTTTCTTCTTCAATGGTTTCGATGGTTTCTCCCGCGCCGTTGGCAACAGCCTCACGTATCTCGTTGCGCTTGGCTTCCTCGGCCTTGCGGGTTTCAAGCTCCTCGTTGATGGAAAGGGCTTCCTGCTCCAACGCATCGAGGTCGGCATCAGGGGCATCGATCTCGGTAGCGATAGCGGAACGGCGTTCCAACAACTCGTCAGCAGTCATAGCTTTGATATCCATTCAAAGCACCTCCGTCATAAGTTTGATTTTCTTCTTCCGTCTTTCAATCTCGTGAAGCCGCTTGCGCTCGCTCTCCAGCGACTCCTTCGCGCTGTCCAGCGCATCGGAAAGCCCACGGGCCTGAATGGAAGTCCTGCTGTACGCTGGGAAGTTCACAGCGGACACCTCAAAGACACGCCTGATGGAGAGGATGTGCCTTGTTGGGTGTTCGCTGTCTGGGTCATCCCAGCTATCTCTTTCCACCGTGAACATGAAAGACATTCCATCAATGTCCCCACGGCTCACAGCGGAGAAAAGGCTCTTTGCGTCTGCGTTGTTTTCCGTGTCAAGGTCGGCACGGATGCCCAGCCCGTTCTCATCTGGCATGAGTTGCATGGTGCTGTTTTCTGTGTTGTTCCTGCTCCTCGCAAGCGGGATCATGTCAACGTTGTGGTTGACCAACAGCCGCACGTCTTTCAGGTCGGTTTCATCAAGCGCACCGCGCTCAATGACCTCATCGTACCAACCCAAGTCAGTCATCTGCCCGAAGACGATGGGGCGGCCAGTAATGGTATGGCCCCTGTCAGTGTCCTCGGCGCGGACTTCGAAGTTGAACATTCGTATCTCTTTATTCATCGTCTGCCTCCGTCTTAGTGTCGGCGTTGTAATACTCCCCACGGATGATGCGGACATCGCCACCGTCCACAGGCGGCATGTTCCATATCTCGCGCACGTCATTGATGGTCATGATGCCTCTGTCGAGCATCTGCGCGGAAACGTTCAGCTTTTCAGAGTTGCTCAGATACTGTAGCCGGTTCGCGGTAGCCATGACCCTGTTCCCCTCGGTCTGCTCCCTGAACGTGAAAAGCATCTTGGTCATCACGTCAGAGAACTGGATGGCGAACGGCTCAACAGCACCTTCATAGAAAGCCGCCCATGCGTCACCGTAGGCTCGGTTTTCAAGCACGTCCTCGTTCACGCCAAAATACTCACAGACGCTTTCACGGATGAGCTTCATCTGGTCAGCGTCTGCGGTGAACGGCTTGCTGTTTACTTGCTGGATGTCCTTGTAGGTGTTGGGGAACAAAAGAAGCCCGCCGCCGCCTGAATCGTTCCCGAAGTTCGTCTTTGAGAAACGTTCGCGCTCTTTCTTCAGATCTTCGTCTTTACTGAAGTTTGCCAGAGTAGCGTAGAAGCGGTAGGTCGCCGCGCTCTTTACGCCCTCCTCGATGCCTTGGTTCTGGATATGCACCAGTTCCATCGTAGGCTTCAGGGCGGCGTTCGTTTCGCCAAAGAAGTCGCTCCGATACTGGAACTTTGTCATCACGCCGCAAAAAGCCATCTCAATTGCGGCTTCTTTGCCGTCAGAAAAACGGTACTTCAGGTACGGCTTCTTCCCGTACTGGACAACGGAACACCTTTCAGGCAACGGGGCGTATACGCCACTCGGTTCTCCGTACTGGTCATACACCGGCACGATAAACGCCGTGTTGTGCATATCCAACATAGTCGAAAGCCGGTAAAGGAACTGACCCCAAGTCTGAAGCTCGTTCGGCCCGTGTGTAAGCTTCCTCTGCAAAGCTGGACGTGCGGAGCCTATCGTTTCAACCTTCAGCTTCGAAATGTGCGTGGCCCTCGCGTGGATCGCCGCCCTGATAAGTTCGTTCTCATAGATGTCTTTGTTCCAGGCGGTGAAGTGCGGACGGTAGCCGTCCAGCATTTTGAACTCGCCCTCATATTTTCCAACGGGCTTCGGCCTACGCTGGAAAAGCCAATCGAATACGCCCATCTTTCACCTCAGTTTTGTAATTGATACCCAATATCTCCCCACCATTTCTGCCTCATTGTCATAGCGTCAAGCAACGCCGCCGCGCCGTCTATGTGCGCGGAAGGGTTCACTTTCACAAGCTTCCCTCGGCCTCGCTCGGTTGACATTTTGATGGCAGAATTGAGAAGGTGGATTTTCAGTAGATCGTTGTCGCCTATATGTACTTTCCCGTCCTCTAACAGGCCCTCGGTTTCCTGTATAACGCCGTAAAGATTCTCGCCTTGGAACACATCGTCACAATGGAACCCGTACGCTTCTAAGTCCTTGATAAGGTACTGCGCGGAATACCTATCGTACCCGACTTTCAGCGGCAGTATCTTGTAGTCCTCCATAAGGCTCTTGCACCAGTCGAAGCAGTCATGGTAGTCAACGAAGTTGTCGCCGCTTGCCTGTAAGATGCCTCTTTGGATGTACGCCTGATAAGGAACGCCGTCACGCTCGGTAGCCTCGTCAATGCGCTCTGCCGGTAGGAAGAACTTAGCGAAGACGTAAAGCTCACCGGCCTTTTCGATAACGCACACACAGGCGGTCAGGTCGCGTGTCTGCGACAAATCGATGCCAAGAACGCAGTAGCTGTTCGTGAAGTCCTCCAACCGAATGTGGTCGCCGCTTGCGTTTTCAACGGTCTGCGAAGACAGCCAGGCAAGGGAGGAGTTCATCTTCTGACAACAATACTTAGTCTGGAACTCGTTGCGCTTGCTCAGGCTCTGCTCGGCTATGGCTATCTCTTCCAGCATGAAGTCGATGCTGATAGACGTGCCAAGGTTAGGGTTCGACTTGCGAAGCTCGTTCAGATCGTTCCACTTCTCGATGGAGTCGGTCATGTACAGGAACGGCAACAGCCGCTTCTCTTTGGAGTCGCCCAACAGGAAGCGGGTGGCACGTTTCATCAACTCATCGTAAATAGAGTCATTGACGTACCCTGACGTGGTGCAGGAAAGGAGCATAGCGTCAGGACGTGCGCCCATGCCGCTTTTCATCACTTCGTACTGTTTAAGGCCCTTATCCCCCTCCCATGCGGCGATCTCGTCACATATACAAAGGGACGGGTTGAAACCGTCCGACTTCTTCGCGCTAAAGGCTATCTTTTTGACTGTGCCGTTGTTTGCGGGGAGGTAAAGGTCTGTCATCCTGTGCCGCGCAAGCTCAGGATCATCGCCGTACTCTTTGCGCTTCTTCGCAGAATCAAGGGCGGCTTTCCTGTTTTGCCATTCAGGGTCAAGCAACACCATCTGCCACACGTTGTTGTATATTATGTCAGCTTGGTCAAGCTTCGGCGCAAGCGTGTAGACCTTCGCGCCGTACCCGCCGTCTATCCACCAGTTGTACTTCGCTATCGCCGCCGCCAGTATGCTCTTTCCGTTCTTGCGGCCTACCAGCAAAAGTATCTCGCGGAACTGCCGGTGTCCGTTCTTGTCCAATATTCCAAAGGCGCAGGACAGCAACGCCTTTTGCCAAAGCTCCAAAAGAAACGGACTCGGCGCAAGCGGCCCTTCGGTGTGAAAACAATGAGCCTCAATCCAGTCGATAGCATCGTTTGCCCGCTTCTGGTCGTAAAAGAACAGGTTTTTGTCAAGGCCGTCAATGATATACTCGTAAATCAGCTGAATCCAACGCCCGACAGCAACGGAACCGTCCTTAATCTTCTGGTAATATGCGTATATGTAGTTATCTTTCGGCATATCCTCGCAAATGTTACCATCCCCCAAAAAGTCGCTATATCTTTTTCGAACC
>Ga0265300_10001003_pt1 | contig 27895 bp, 29 predicted proteins | sample AusTroGonzalo_MG_FD_193482 | JGI IMG/M metagenome (GOLD analysis project Ga0265300, IMG submission 193482) | Bovine rumen microbial communities from tropical cattle in Woodstock, Queensland, Australia - Gonzalo_03 | ecosystem: Host-associated > Mammals > Digestive system > Stomach > Rumen ...
CGCCCTTTGATGCTCGATGCGGAATCGGCTATGAACGTGCGGTTCAGGTGTTGCTCCACCACGCGCATTATCGCGTTCAGTGCGATACGGTCATACTTGCTGACCGACTGTATGGTGCGCGTCTTGCCGTTCTCGCAAATCTGGAACTCGTGGTAGCTGCTCGGGCCGTATGATCCGTCAGCTATCGAGCGGCGTATGTTGGCGATAACCTTCTCGCGGTTCTTCATCAGACGCCGCCCGCTCTCCGTCTTGCCTCGCCTGCCTCGGAGTACATAATAGAAGGCATCATACAGGTTCTCGTCCGTGATGATTTCCTCGATGATATACCCCTTACGCTTCATCTGTCCATTATTTCAAAAATCGTTTTAATACTCTCTGTTTGTTTCTGCCTTGTTGTTCGGTTTTGCCACTTTCAACCTCCGGGAACTCCCGGCTTACTTGCAGCATCACCCGCGCTCGTTATGTTCCACCTCGTTCATTGTTTCAGACCGTTTGGTGAGGCCTCCTTTGCTTGGGACAACCCCTGCCGTTACCGGCAGAGGACGTACCCCAAATTGTTTGTTGCAGAAACTCGCGCGTTATAACCGTTTAAGTTCAGACGCGACCCGTAGTTGTCGTTCACGTTAGACGCATCATTGTTCGCGTTCGCGTACACGACACCGCCATTCGTATTCGCGTTGTTGTTGGATCGCAGCACCACACGATGCCATGCAAAGGACAGCCTGCCGCGCCGACGTTACAACGCCTTGAACGTTGCAACGTCGGGCTCAATACGTATTTCACCGTGGAAGGCCAGACGCGACCCGCAGGAGTCGCCCACGCCAGACGCAACAGCGGCCGCGTACGCGCACACGACACCGCCACTCGTATACGCGTCGCTGACGGATCGCCGCACCACACGATGAGTAGATGTACCGAGATACTGACCGTCACAAAGTCCATGTGCGGAGTCGCCGCCCAGTGTCTTACCGACCATATCCAGGTGTATGCCGAGGGTTACGGACTTGGGATAAGCCCATTCTCCCGTAGGTGTGGTGAATCCCTGAACAGTGCGGGTGTGACCGTCACGCTCGGTGATAGTCCACTTGCCGTCAACGGCATCCTTGTTGACCTCTACGTTATCAACCCACTCGGCCTTATTGCCCCACCAGTTCTCCAGACCCCAGAAGTTGATAGAGCCGGTATTGCCGTCAAGGTTAGCGGCAGTGTCGTGCATACCCTTGCTGTCGGTCTGGCCGGTAGCCTTCTCGTAGCTGTCAGTACCCGAGCCGATTATTGCCTGGCAGTTGGTATTGCCGTACTCGGCCCAGAACAGGAAGGCCATGATGCAGTGCTGCTCCCAGGTTACAAGAGTGTTGCCGTTACCACGTGCGCGGGCGTAGCTCTTGAAGTTGGTCTGACTGACGTTGCCTGTACTCTGAACGCCGGAGCGTGAGTAGAGCTTGCCGTCAGCGACGTAGCCCTCATATACACCGATAAGGTGCTTGCCGTCAAACTCCTGCCAATCCTCCTCAACCTTGATGAGAGAAACGAGAACGTGCCACTTGTCGGCCTTCTGCTCCTCCACCTTGTAGAAGAAACGGGGTACGTGCATCATCACGTCACCTTGTGTGCCGTCAAGGGCTGCTGCTGATCCGTCACCGGCAAAGACGGTTGAATCATCATCTGCAAGCTGACAGATGACACGCTCGCCGGTCTCCTGCTGCTTAGCGAGGTAGCGGTGTGAGTGATTGCGGATATACTGTATCACCTCGCCGTTGATGTCGCCTGTAACGATCGTCGCAGGGTCGGTCTTGGTGAAGTCCAGGTAAATCTCATTTGTCATGTTCTCGGAGGCGATGGTGTTGAACTCATCCACCAGCTCGTTTGTTTTGCCGACCATCTGGTTGAGGTCGTCTGCAGCCAGGCTTTCTCCCGGTGCAAAGGTCAATTCAAGTTTATCCATTTGTCTTGTTATTTAAGTTTGTCATTACCGTTCAACAACGAAAGGTCGTTGTTGTAATCCGAAAGGGTGAAGTACTGCAACTGGGTGTAACCCAACAGCCACAGTTTCATATCATCCCCGTGTATGGGATTGTAGAAGGTAACGGGCATGGTGTTCTCACGCTCGTTTTCCTCGGTCGAGAGGGTGAATGAACCCAGCCAGCCCTCATCAGCGTTGCCTGTCCAGTCTATCTCGGACATCAGCAGACCGTTCTCCAGGCCGTATATCTCGTACTTGGTCTGCATATCATGGCTGTCGGCATTACGCACGAAAGCCACCACACGACAGAACGGGAGGCGGTTCATATGGTCTTTCAACTCCTGTGTACGCACAAAGGTGCGGCAGGTGATATGATGCTGGAATCCGTTGCTGAACGTACCCTTCACCATCTGGTAACCTGCGTCATAGGAGTTGCGCTTACCCTGATAGCGCACGGCATACTGGCCCGATTTCAGCGAGAGGCCGTTACATACGTTCTCGTAGATGTTGTACCACTCGATATCGTCTTTCGCCATGAGGAACAGGTCGGCCTCTATATGGGCGTTGAACTGCCCGCAACGGGCGAGGTTCTGATTCCTCGTTAGTTTACTGCATGAATTATACATATTGTCTTTGTTTTGTGTTAATCCCCTATTGCTATGAACTTGGACCGTGAGGCACGTATGGGAGGCTGGTTACAGTTATAGTCGCACTGACAGGCGGTCACCCAACGCCAATACTTCACGGCATCGGCGAGGTGCTGGCGACCTATCTTCTCACTGTCCTTGCTGACGGCGGCTATTGACTGTGCACTGGCAGCCACGCTGTCGTCACCGTCCTTTACGACCACTCCGTAGGGTGTCACCTGCAGAGGATGCGTGCGTATGAAACGGGCGAACACAAGGTAACTCTCGGCAGCTATCAGACCGGCGAAACGCTGCATCTGCCCGGCATCGTCCGTCCACGTGCCACCGTTAAGTAGCATCTTCTCGGCATCGGTCAGTTCCGTATGCTCGTCACGGTTTGCAAGGCGGTCGTATTCCTCAACGCCGAGCATCTTGACGATATCCAGTTCCTCCGTTTCACGAATGAATATCTCAACGCGGTTCTTTTGCGTATTCAGCGCAATCTCGCGGTACTTGCGAATATCCTCTACCGTTATAATCATTTCCCAATGCCGTTAATCAGTTTTTCAATTGCCTCGTCTTCCAACCCGAACACCTCGGCCAGCACAACCCTCTTGGCATCGGCCGTCTTATCGGTGTCAAACAACAGTTCCAGCACCTCCTTCGTGCGGTCACCCAGGCGTTCTGCAAGTGTCTGTGTGACGTTGTACACTTTCGGGAGAATGCTGTAATCGTCATCCGGGTTGATAGACTTGATGTCGTGCATATACTGGAAAACATCGTGCATCACGCGCTCCAGCGTCAAACGCTCCGTTTCGGTCTGGCCGTTATAGTAGTCGTACGCCTCTTTCATGGCTGTTGCACCGAAATTAGAACCTACGTCCTTGGCTCGTAGGATAGGTGGCTGGCAGAAAGCCGCACCTATACGGTCAGGTACTTTCTCGTCACTGAGTTTGAACTTCTGGTCGGTGTTATTCGTCTCCCAGGGCTTAAACTCCGGCTCTTGGTCGCCGTCCTCGAGGTTGACATAGAGTATCTTCGCTGCCTTTGAATCACCCTGAAACGCGGTCAGTTCCTTCTTACGCTCGTCAGACTGCTCCTTGCTGTTCGCGCCGTTGCAGTGGTCTATAAACATACCTGACGGCTGGTAGCCGTTACGTATGTTGCGGTAGGCGAGGTTACTTAACCCTTCCTCCGCAGACATATCCGTGAGTGCGCTGTCATAGACAGGCAGAGGGTATGACTTCGGGCCTCGGCGTGAGAAATAGAATATCTGTCCGTTCCATGCCTCCCAGCCTCCGGCTTTCTCAACCTCCTGGCTGATAGTGCTATGGTCGGGATCAAAAAGGTCAAACCAGACGATATCCTGTGAACGGAAACGGCGCAGGTTGGTGTAACGCCTGCCCCAGTCTTTATGTAATGCGATACGGTGGAACTCGTAGTTATCGTCAAGTTCCTCAAAACGCAGCCACTCGAACGGGACGTGTGCCACGCTGGTTATCTCATACAGCGCGTTCCAGTTGACGTGCAGGGCGAATCCTCCGAACTGTGCATAGTCGTTGGCAACGGCGTTCAGGACGTCATCAGCCCTGTCGCCGCGCTCATTGACGATAGCCTTAAAGAACTCACGCTGACGGAATCCGCGACCAAACAGAAAGCGTCCGTACTGCTCCACGCACGCGCCGCCGGTGATAGATGCACCGACCACCTCCTGCAGTTTCTGCGGGTAGTCGTTCTGCTCACCATAGACCTGTATGTGGTATATCCTGTCGTTACGTGTGCGTAACTGCTTTTCCGTTTTCAGCGTTTCGAGTTTCATCGCGTTTACCTCCTTCTGTTACGGGGGTTCTTTTTCAGGGGTGCTGCACTCTGCTCGGCCTCAATGCCGGAACGTATTGCCAGTTCCTCCCAGTTGGGCGGGAGCTTATAGAACAGCTTGGCGCAGTCCGGGTGTGTACGCAGGTGGTACAGGGCCAGTTCATCGGTTATATTCAGTTGTGTGACCGTTTTCTTCGGGTCGCCGTGCGGATCGATGAGCAACGCTCCGGCGCGTAGGTCAAACTTCTTGTCTTGCATAGCTTTCAATGTTTTAGTGTCGGTTCTCATAATTAGGATAAAGGCATCAAACCAGCAATCGCCACAACTCTTGTTGAGTTTGGTATGGTAGATGCTCACGTAAAGACGCTCCGTTGTATTTCGGAAGTCCGTATCGGAAGATATCAGTTCGCGCACCTCGGCGGAACTGATACCCTGATACTTGGATTTATACTCGTCAATCGTCATCATAGACGTGCGAGGATTAGGATGCGGCGCAAAGGGCCTCAATCATTGTCAATGTTGCGGCGAGAGAGTTGGTGTACACGCTCTTGGGGATTTCGCTCTCGTAAGCTCCCTCCTCGCTGCCGAGGGTGATAGCGTAAGCTACACCGTCGTTGTCGGCAGAGTTATGCTCGATAGCGGTAGCCACAAGGCCGTTCTCTGCACCCAGCAGCTCAACGGTAGTCGGCTCATCGTTCTGGTCGCGATTGATGATGATAGCAACGTAACGGCCGTTAGCCATCTTGTTGATGTCATCCTTCAACGTCTGTGTGCGGTCAAAGGCACGCATGATGATCTGATGAGCAAAGCTGCTGTTGTATGTACCTTTCTGCAGGTTGCTGCTTGACTCAAATGCCTTCTCGTGAGAGGTGAACTTGCTGGCCTTTGTTGCGCCTGCGAGTGTGATAGCGCTAATAACACCGCTTACCTCGGTGATAGTGGCGGCTTTCCAATCGTCAAAGTTGATGATTATAGCCTCACCCTTGATGCCGGCAACGGCGTTACGGCATGATGCCATCTGCAGGTTGCCTGTAATTTTACTGCAATTCATATTGAAACGTTTTTAGTGGTTAATGTTCGATAAAAGAAGGGCGGGACGGCGTTGGTGAAAGTACACTCGCCATCCCCAGGCCCTTGCAAACTCTTACTCGGCGTAGATGAAGAAATCGGGGTTAGCGATCTCTGCATCGGCCTTATCCTTAAGCAGGATCTTGGTGCGACGCTCATCCTTGTTATACCAAATCTCGAAGTCACCGTACATACGGCCTTCGTTCGGTGTACCTACGGCAAGTACCGACTTGATTGTCAGCAGAGCGCGGTGAGGCTTGAAGAAAGTAGTACCGAGGTCGTTGTACGACTGGATCATCTCATCCCAAATACCCAGAGGTACAACGGGGATGCCGAGGAAGGCAAGTACCTGCACACCTTCAACAAGGTTGACGTATGTGCGGTCAATGCCCTTACCGATAAGGTACTGCTCGTAGGCATCGGCGATAGACTGGGTAACGAGGAACTTCGGACGGTTCTCGACGTTGGTATCAGCCTTCATGTTACGCAGCTTGAGCGGAGCTTTGTACCACATAGCGGACAGCAGATTGAATGCACGCTCGGGTGTCATGTAAGCCATCTGCTCGGCCTTTGTTGACTGGCTGTTTGCGTCGATAGTGATACCGCGCTTGTCATCCTCGGCAACAAGGGCACGGAGCTGCTTGAACAGACCATCGATGATATCGAAGTAGCCGGTATCTACATCCTCGGTGATGATACCACCGCCGTTCACCTCCTGTGTTGCGCCGGTCTTGGAGTAGTAGGTCTTACCCTCCTGTGCCACGCCGGTAGCGGCATCGGCAGCCAGGTAAACGATAGTGCCGTTTGACAGTGTGCATTTGGTTGCGCCCAGAGTACCCTTTGCGACACCCATATAGACTGTACCCTCAATCGGGGTAATCTTATGCTCGGTGTCCTTTGAGTAGTAGGTGTGACCCTCTACGGCTGTGCCGGTTGCGGCTGTCGGTGACAGATAAACGACTGTTCCGTCAGCCAGGGCGCACTTAACCTTGTTAGAGGCGGAGCTGGTCTCATAGACAGTGCCTACGAGAGCCTCGCCGGTGGTCTGCTCGGTAACGGCTGCGGTGGGAACGGCGGTGAGGCTGGCAACGGCGGCTACGGGAAGGGTCTCGAAGTCAACGTTTTCAGCATCGGTGTCGTTCATCCATATGAGGCGGTACATAAACTTATAGACAGCACCTACCAGCACCTCAACTACAATGTTCATGTAGTCGGTATCGGTCAGGTCGTCCACGTTTGTGCCGGTACGCATGGAGTACACTACCATAGTGTCCTTCAGGTCGTTGGCGCACTCGCCCAGATAGATTTCCCACTCCTTTGGCTTCCACAGCATCTTGCGTGTGCCGATACCCCACTCCTGGAGTTCGGGATCACAACCCTGGCCCTTCTTACCGACAAGGCCGCCCTGTGTGATGAAACCTACTTCCTTGTTATACACGATACCGCCCCACATCTGATGTATGGCAGATATCTCGGGCAGACGCTCGACACCTTCATAGACAAGCTCGTTGATGTCACGGATCTGCTCGGCAGTGAATGTGAACTTCGAGAGATCGAAGTTAATGTTTGCTTGTGGCATAATTCTATTGGTTTTAGTTGGTTGTTACTTCTTTTCAGTCCAGCCCAGTTTTTCGCGGCACTCGGCCTTGCGCTCCTCGCTGGTCTTTTCTACGTTCTCCTTACCCTCACCGGCGGACTTTCCGTTCATGCGGCTGCCCGGCTGGTAATGACTACCTAACTGGCTCTTAAGGTTCTTGATTTCCTCATCGCGGGCGGCGACGGTGTTCTGTGCCTCGGTGAGCTGTGTCTGCAGGTTGTCACGCTCGGCGGTCAGGTTATTCACCTGCTCGGTCTGTGCGTCACGTTCTGTAATAGCGTTATCACGCTCGGCGGTCAGTGTATCTATCTGTGCCTGGGCGTTCTGTTTCTCACCCTCCAACTCCTTGATACGGGCGTTCAGGGTTTCAATCTCATTGGCGGGAGCGGCCTGTGCGCCGTTCTGCTCGCCTTCTTTCTCTGCCTGTTCGCCCCTCTTTAACAGGGCGTCCAGTGCTTCTTTCCAGTTGAACATATTTTTCTGTTTTTGATTGGTGTTGTACTCGTTGATAGCACCGATAAATCCGTGATCCAGCATATACTGCGCATCACGTATCTTTTCCTCGGCCATAGCAGCCGCAAGGTCATCGCGGTTATAGCCGGTACGGTCGGCGTAAATGTCAATGATACGCTCCTGTAACTCGCGCATTTCCTCGGCGTACCTCTCTACGGCTGTAGTCGAGCCACTAACGCCGCCTTGTACTTCGTGAATAAGGAAGGATGAGTTAGGGTTAGCGGTACGCTGACTCTTGGGTGCAGCCAGCAGCAGAACGATAGCCATTGAATGACAGTCACCCTCTACGTTACAGTAGATATTACGGCCTGAAGTGCGCAGGCAGTCATAAAGAGCAAGACCCTCCGATACCAGACCACCGTCGCAGTGTATCTGTAACTTGATATCCTTCTCGTCAGGGTTTTCGTTCAGCAGGTTCTGCAAGGTCTCCAGCGTGAACGGATGATCCATACCGAACCACTCGTATATCCACGCATTGCTTTCCTTGTCAATTACCTCGTGTAGTTTGATTTCCAACATATACGTATTTGTTTTGGTTGATTCTTTTGCTCTGTAAGCGACTTTCTTTGTCCGCGCCATACATTTACCCGCCGAGGAAGAGAAAATGCAACAGGCAGAAAGGAAACCGCCTCTCTGCCTGCAAAGTAAAGTTACCACGTTACTATTTCGGTGGTAAATGTAAATACCATTTCAAAAAGGCATCAAACCTTTGTATTCAGCCGCCGTATTATCTTGCGCACGTTTTCATCCGACATATAGAACTTCTGCCCCGTCAGGTCGTAGGCATCCATCTTGCCCGTATGCTCGCACTGTTCCAGGAAGTAACGGTATATGCGCAAGGAACGCCGCCACTCCGGCGTGATGATACCGACCTTCACCAGACGGTTGAACTGCTCGGTATCAATGGTCTGCAGTAGTTCGTATATCGTCATTGACGTGTCAGTTCATCCAGGTGTACTACATTATCCTGTGCGTCGCGTAGCTCGGTCAGAGAAAGCCATACCTGTAAGTTCTTCATTTCCTCGGCAACACGCTGACCCACAACCTCACCCAGACGCTCGTAGTCAATCTCTATCTTACCGGCTGTTACCCCGGATGCTCCGGCACGGGCCTGCGCCTCACTGTATCGCAAGGCATAGCCGGTATCGGGTATCGCACCGTAACGGGTGACGTTGCTAATGATACTATCCATGCTGCTGTTACGCACCTCATCCATAGCCAGGCGGCGGATATCGGTTTCACGTATCACGTCACCTATGCGGAAACGGATATCATTATTGCTACCCGGCAATATCTCGCTATTGCGTGCGATAGATTCAAGGAGGGTATCAATATGTTTAATCTCGGTCTGTTTTGTTTCACGCTCGGAACGTATCTTCTCTATATCAGATATTTTACGATCCTGCTCCCGTGTCAGTTCCTCCTGCTCCGTATCATGCTCGGTACGCGCCTCTATCTCGTAACTGTCACGGTTATGCAGAACAGCCTTGTCTATCTTGCTGGTGAGTTCCTGCGTTTTCTGCATCTGCTCCCGTGTCAGTTCCTCCTGCTCCGTATCATGCTCGGTACGCGACAATTCATTATCGGTTATCTGCTTGACAGCATTCTCAATCCTGTTTACTTTCTCATCACGTACTGTTGATACCGAACGTGTCTGTTTATCATCCTGTTTATTGTCGTAGGATAGGTTATTAGTCGGCATAGGTGACGGTCTGTTTCCTTTCTTCTTACCAATATAAGATATCAGGTTTAGGAGTTCCGGGAACGCCTTTGCTGGCTGTGCCGCAACGACACGCTCGTCACCTTCGGCCTCGATCAAAACACCGCCCTGTTCATGTTTCGCGCCCTTTATCTTACCACCCTTGCGTGCTTTCGGCAGTGGCTCGGATAGTACCGCACCCAGTTGCAGCGCACCCATAGCGGCAGCTACGGCAGTCAGGGCAACGGTGCTGACACCGAAGTCCATCTTCGGCACTTCGGCCCATATCTTCATTATGGCGGTAGCCGTGTTCAGCGCAATCTCAAAGACGGATAACGCCTTCTGACGCTCGGCCTGCTTACGTGTTTCTTCGGCTTTCTTTGCAGACAGGTCGGCATCAAGTTTTGCTACCTTATCGTCATACTGCTTTTGGCTTATGAGGCCGGACTTCAAACGCTTATCCAGCGCGGCCTTTTCCTGCTCGTTCTGCTGCTCGGCCTCCTGAACACGGGTGTTGGAGTAGTTGGTGGCGATATCGTTCATGCTGCTGAATAATTCGCCTACCTGCGTCAGATATTCGTTCATGCGGTCTATCTTGGCCTGCATATGTTCGCTCTCCAGGGCGGCAAGCTGCTCCTCCAGTTCAGCGCGTTTAGCGGCACTGGCCTTGTAAAGCTCCATTTCCTGCTCCAGATAACGCTTGCGTATCTGGTACTGCTGCTCGGCGTTCTGCCATGCCAGCTTAAGGTCGGTGTTTAGTTTCTCGGCTCGTTTCTCGGATTCCTCCTTCAAACGCTGTTCCTCCTCCTTCTTTGAACGCTCACGTATGGCCTTGATCTCGCGTGCCTCCTTCTGCTCCAGGCCGACACGATAGTAGCTGGCCTCCTCGTAGGTTAGCAGGCCGTTCTTTACCATAGCATCAAGCCCGGCGTAGAGTTCCTGGTACTGTTCCTTCACAGCTTTTATCTCAACACCGAGGTCAACGCCCGACAAGGCTTTTGTCACCTTCTCGGTTATCGTCGTCAGGTGTTCAACGGCGTTCTGCTCCTGATCCTTGTAGAATGTCTCGCTCTCTATTTCCAGAGCTTTAAGACCGTTGCGGTATTCCTCACCCGTTATCTGGTCGTACTGGAGCTGTATGCGCAGTTTCTCACGCTCATAGGACTGTTTTTGTTCAAAACTGCGTTTCTGCCATTCCTGCTCATGCTGCCAGCGTTGTTCCTCATTCTCCTGCTCTGTCAGCGAGGCGTCATTATAGTAGCGTTTCTGCTGGGCGAGCATAGCTGAATAAACCTTCTGGTTACTTTCTAACTCTTTCAGTGCGACCTGTGATGCTTTCTTCTTTTCAGCATCCGAAAGCACCTTCGCATCAGTACCTCCATCATCCGTTCCGCCTGATCCGGCTGTACCACTTGCCTTCTCGCGGGCTTTCTGTATCTTTTCGTAAGCCTGTTTGAGTGCCTGATAGTTATTACGTATAGTATTTATCTCTATCTCGGCGTTAGCCTTTATCTGCTCCAGGCGTTTCTTCTCGCGCTTATCCTCGGTTGCCGATATCTGGTGGTTCATGGACTTGATGATACGCTGCTGCTCATTGGCACGCTCCTGCATAGAACGTGTTTCCGTTTCGTACATCGTCTGCAGTGCGTGTTCTACATTGATACCCTTTTCTTCGGCTACCTTCGCGATTTCCTCATAGCTGACGGTGAAGTTCTGTACCAATGCCTCAAAGTCACGGCGGGCCTTGCCTTCAGGATCAAGCCTGTCGGTCAGTATGTTTATATCGTCAGCTAATCCCCGGAAGAACTTGGACAGACGACCCTCACTATTCAGTACTGCCAATTCAAATCCCTCCCATGCCGATTTAAGCATCTTGATTGCACCTTCGGTTGTTTGCAGACGTTCCTCACGGATACCGATAGCGTAACCATCCACATCGGCGAGTTTCTTGTTTAACTCATCAATGGCATCGGCGTTCTTCATCAGTGACGTGAATGCCGCCACGCTACGTTTATCTGTCAGTTCCAGAGCCTCGGCTACGTCAATGCCACGATCTTGCAGTTCCTTCAAGCCGGCTACGAGTGACGGTATATCCTTTACGGGCTGGCTTAAACTCTTAGCGAGGTCGCTGCTGCTATCAGCCAGTTTCAGCAATATGTTACGTGTAGAGTTTGCCGCCATGCTTGCATCCATACCCACGTTCACCAATGAGCCGAGTATGGAAACGACGCCCTCCAAATCAAAGCCCATAGCGTTTGCTACGGGTGCGACCTGTGCCAGTGCGGTGCGGTACTTATCAAATGAAAGCGCACTCTCATTAGCTCCTTTTACCAGCACATCTACAACGTGACCGGCCTCGCTGGCATCTTTACCAAACTGACGCAGTACCGAGCCGGTAAGGTCTGCGGATTCACCCAGACCTGCGTCAAGGTCAGTAGCAAGAGCCAGTACCGCGCCGGACATAGCACGTATCTGCTCGGCTGTGAATCCCAGCTTGGCGAGTGCAATCTGCAACTCAGTAACCTGGGAGGCGGTGTACTCTGTCGTACGTCCGAGTTCCTTCGCGTGATTGGTCATCGCCTGCATCTCGTCATTCGTCAGGCCGAGTATCGTCTGGAGGTTCTTCTGCTGCTGGGCGAACTCAATATTTGTTTTGATTACTTTGCTTACAGCCCTGATAAGACCTGTCACAGCAGCGACTACGGCGGCGATCCAGCCGACCATTGCCGTCCACCCGGCTTTTGCCTTCGTAAAGAATCCTTGCTGTGTAGCCTCCTGTTTCTCCTGCTCACGGTTAAGGTTCTCCAGCTCTCGGGTTGTCTTCTGTACGGCACTGGCCTCGGCATCCCATTCCTTCGTCCCCTCTTTTAGCGTTCCGAGCCTCTGCAGGTGTTGGCGTAGCATCTCGTTCAACTCCTGAACGCCGGACTTGTAGTTACCCACGTTACGGGTATAAACACCATACGCCTGCTCCAGCGTTGATACTTTGGTGTTGAGTTGGTTTACAACCTCCTGCTGGCGTTTGTATTCATCCGTCAGTTCGCCTCCGGCAATCTTAATCTGGCGCAGTTTGTCCTTCTCGACGGATAGCTGCGCAGCCATACCTTTGAGGGTGTCCTTGTATGTTTCCTGGGATATGATGGTGTTCTGAATGACACGGCTCTGCTCCTGCTGTTCCTTCTTATGGGCTTTCAGGGCCTCCTGTGTTACGGCAAGCTCCTTATACAGACCGTCAAGACCGGCTTTCGCATCGTTATACGCCTTCGTCTGCTCGGCGGTGGTGGTGTTACCGGCGGCTACGGCCTTGTCGTACTCGCTTATCGTCCGCTCGTTTGCCTTGATCTGGTCTTTGAGTGTCTTTTCCGATATCTGCAACGCATAAACCTGCTGGTTCAGCTCTGCCATCTGTTGCACGAGCTGGCCTATCTCCTTGTTAGAGTTAGCCATGTCGGTCTTGACCTGCAACAGAATCTCTTTCTTGTCTGCCATATCCTTTGTGTTATAGTTTTATCAATTCTGTATCAACCACGCCGCCGCTCTTGGTTGTTAGCTTGCGTATGAGATAGTAATGCCCCGTCTGCTTGAGATACACGGGTATCGTCATATCCAGCGTGAAAAGGTCGTAGGTTGAAAGCACGAACTCGGCTTTCAGGACTACGGGTTTACGGATAATCTTCGCATACTGCTGATACCACTCTGCGAGGCGATTACTCCATATTAGCCTGCTATTAAACCCCGCATAACGAAGACCCGAGAGCTGTATGTATGAATAAAGCAGTACCGGCGGTATATTATCTCCGGCAAAATTCCACTCCCCATCATCATTCATACTCCATACGGGAATCTTATTACCGGGACAAAGGGCAAAATCACTCTTACAATACTCGTATTCTTCGTCAATAGTTTCGTCCTCGGTTCTTAAAACACCCTGAAATTGCGTGTTATCGTAAAAATCCGCCTCCGTATAACGGAAGTAGTTACGCTGTGCGGTATTGTCTAATTTTGTCTGCCGCTCCTGCGGATGCAGGGTTGCCATCTTTTCCGTCCAATCGCGTGCAACGGTTTTATTTGCCTGTAATTGATTGAAGCTGATAATACTGAATGTTCGCCCGTCTTGTGAATAAGCAAACGCGCCTCGTAGCCATAACAGATTCTTGATAAACTGACCGCATGATATATCCGGCAGGTTTAGCCAAATAGGATATACGTAACCGTTGGCTGCATCATAGATACAATCCTCACTCTCGTCAGGATCAAGCACCGCACGATATTCTGTTACGTTTACGTTGCTCAATGAAGGGTCGTAATTACCTATATCTGTGTTGATAACGATTGCAACCTTCTCGTATTGAGAAACATCTATCGTAAATGTATTATCAAGCGTATAGCGGTAAGTCTGTGAGCTTACGTATGTAGGAGTGCATAGCAGAGTTCCGTTGTCGTAATCCCACCCGTCACCAGTGTTGAAGGCAAGCCTCATTTCGTTTTTACGATAGGATGTGCCATACTGGTAACGGTCAAACGTACCCTTCAGCGTCAGTTCGAGTGTATTTGCACCTGACACATCAATGATACCATAATCAGACATTGAGCCGTGCGGGTCTCTCCCATCAGCACCGGCGTACAATGTTGTGAGATAGAAAAGGTCGTTCACCTTCCACATTCGCGCCCTCGGAGTACCATAAACCGTACCCTGCAAATAGCGTGTCCGGGTATCTCCGTTACGGGTCGTGAGTGCAAGCCAGTAACGGTCGTTGCCCGTCGGATGAGGTTTGCATAGATCCAGCAACCCCGATACTCCGCATTTATTCTGTATAGCATTGAGGATCTCGTAAATTGCTACTCCTACACCCTTACGATTACCTCCGTAATTGATATAGTAAAGATAGTGTATAGAATCAACAAGAGTTGCCGGATATGGGGCTCGCCCCAATGTAGTGAGTTCACGCAGTGAGGTATTAAACAACGCCTCCATTGCCTTAACATTTCCCCAGGTGAAACAGAAGGAAATAGTACTCGCCTTGATAGACAGCAGGGTAGCAAACCCTGAAAGCAACTGCACCCCGTCACGCTTATATATGACGGAGTGTTTCGTGTACGGGAAGTCACTATCAACCTGTGTGCCTACATATCCAATCGCTTTGAGGTTGTTCTGCGTCAGAGGCAGCGTGACGTTCGTAGTGCGGTTTGAAACCACGCTCTGGAAGTCCGTCAATACCGGCGACTGATAAATCAGTTGGACGTTGGTTTTGTCAGCGTCCAGATCCATGAGTGTTCCGTCAATGTATATTTCCTCGGTCATAATGCGTTAAAACAAAGGATTTATATCGGGGATGCGCAACTCAATCTCGTACTTGAGTGATGTTTTGTCCGTTTCTTCTTTAAGGTCAAACTTCTCTACGCTGCAACGCCTCCAGCCATCCGTATGATAATCAGCCGCATATTGTATGTACTGCGAGTAAGCCAGCGTTTTAAGGAAATCAACCAAATTTGTATTCATGTTATCTTCACCCAGAACAAGGATGCGCGAATGTTCCAGTTCATAAGGTACGAGTTCGGGGACGATAAGCGGCTGCCCGTTACGATGCGTATGTTGCGCGGTCTTTGTTGTTTTGGCTGCGAGTTTGAGTATCTGGCGGAACGGGAAAGAATAACAATTCAGGCCGCCATAGACATTAAACCAGCGAATAGGAATATCGTTACACGCTGTCTTATAGGTGTATGACACCCTCCCGGAAAAGTAGATAGATGAAAGGAGTGTGTTTACTGCACTTGCATCATCCGCACTACCGATATAAACCTGATAAACCTTTCCGCCGGACAGAGTTCGTTGCGTGCGCTGCAAGGTTATCACATATTGCGAACCCGATATGTTAGGTAGCAGTATTGTCACATAATGATTACCGCCATTGGTTGTCATAACTATTTCTCCGCGTTGACTCAACAATACGCGGTCGCCATGTGTATCAAGACAATTACTACCTCCAAATTCAGCCGTAGCACGATAGAACATATACTGATTTGAGGTTATATTGCTGAACTTACCGAGGTAGAATCTTGTGTATAGATATGATTCATCAATCGTTAATTCGCTCGCATCTTGGAATGACGCTTGCGGCTCATTATTCATCAAACCGAGAGCAGCCGTAGAAATGTTGAACTCTGCGACACCCTTGAACTCGTCTGCAACAAGTTTGATTATGGGGGTACTATCCTGATACCCGTTAAACAATCCGAGTTCAACGCTGCCACTGGCCTCAACATCTGTATAAACCTGGTAATTTTCGCTGCCTACCTCAATCCATGCGGTCTCTGCACCTGCGGGTATATCGCTATAATCGCCATACGCATAGCGAACACAAACGCTGCGGGCAATAACCGCGCATCCGGCCTTGTATGCGTAGTTTTGGTTATATTCGGGTAACCACCAGCATTTGACACCGCCAGCCGCGTTAATAGTATTCATCATACTTGTACTGGTTGCCAGTGCCTCTAACGCCAACGCAATGTCGCTGAGGTCTGTATAACCTTCCGCGCCAGTATTTCCCCAAAACAAGTTATATAGTGCCATTATCCAAAGAATTTGTTGTTAATATCGTGAGTTATCAGTTGTTCAAAATACGTACCCAGCCGTTCGGCAAGCTCATTCTTCGTTGCCTCCACAGCCGGGGTTATGATGTCGCGCCGTCCGCCTTTGCGGTACAGGGCCGAGCCGTTGCGCTTGATATACCAGGAAAGCCAGCGTGCGAAGTTCTCGGCCTGCTTGTCGGTCATCCCTGCTGTCAGTCCGCGAATCCTGCACCACTCCTTCATATCCGCAACCATAGCCTGACGTGATGCTGTCGTACCCCGGCGGCGTGCAGGGCGTGAGCCGGTCTCCAACGCACCGAAGAACGGCCTGCCCCATATCTCACCGATGATGCTCTCACCCTCGCGGCGCATACGCACCTCCAGCGAGGCCAGCGTCCGGCCCGATGCCACTTGCCCGGCCTGCGTGCTGCGCCTCTTGATATCCGCTACGCAGTCGTCAAGGGCCTTGCGCATCATATCCTCTATCGTTGCCATAGTCAGCTTTTCGGTTTGCTCATTATACGTGTCAGGCGGCGTTCATACTCGTACTCCTTAAGGTCAGCGTGCAGTATGCCGTATACCTTCGCCCATTCCCAGGATAGTATCACGTCAGGGTCTTTACCGAACTTCTCGGCCAGTGCCTTGACCGTTCCCATGTGTCCGACCTGCGCAAACATATTCTTGATACCTGCCCGTTCCTGGTCTGGGGTCGGGTCATATTTCAGCGTCTCGGCCTCCAGATCAACCCAGTAGCGTATGCCGTCAATCATCCTGTCAAAGCGGCGTTTACGCATACGGCGCGGCATGAGGCGCGGCGACCACCCGTACAGCTCCTTCCAGCAGTCTTTCAGGCGTTGGTACTCGCTCGCATCCTCATTGCGCAGTATCTCGCCGACACCGATACGCTGGCCGTAGGTGAATGTCCCTTCCTCGTATTTGAACTCACGCAGTCGCATCGTCCTCGGGTGTTGGTGTTGTTTCCGGCAGGTCAATCATACAGGCCGGTATCTTCGTCTTGAAACGCAGGAGTATGCCCGTTGCGTTGGCATCAAACATCGGCGGCTCGGGATCGCACTGGTATTCCTCCACCTCCTCAAACATACCGTCTGCGTTGAAGGCATCCACAAAGGGGATGACGCCATCGGCAAGCATCTGCTCCCTGATACGCTCCCTGTCCTCGGCGACACCCTGCATCGGCACGAGGTTGAGGAAATGTATCTCCAGCGTCACCTCACGTTTCCAGCCCATAAATTTCTTCATCGTACTGTCGTAGTATTCCTCCATGAAGATACAGGGGAACTGGCAGTCGTCCGAGGTGACGTTCTGCATCTGCTTGATGTCATAGTGCCAGCCGTAGCCGGGGCAGGCGGCGGCAGCTATCGCTTTGAGTTTGTCAAGTAGTGTCATAATGTTTCAATTTTTGCTCTATTTCGTAATCAGGTTTCAAATATAGGGTACAACAAACGTTGCCGGTTGTGCCTTTTCATTCCCATTCAAGTGCGCGAGAATGTCGAGTGACTTTCACGGTGCGCCTTAATAGCAGGGAAACACGAGTATCGGAACGAATCGCAGAAGTGGTCGTTCACCCCGACTGGCTCATTTTGGAAATTACCATCCCTGTCCCTTTGCCACGTATACTGCCGCAGTTCCTTAATACCGTTAAGTGAGCCTTTCGTCACATACAGCCTGTAACCCTTGATTGCTTGCAGTTGCTCCGCCTTACGTGTTGCCTTGTAGCAGGGTTGCACGTTCAGCCCGTAACGTTTCAGTTCCTCAATCGTGCGCGGTTCTGCCGCATCAGCATATATCGTCCTGCGCCTCACGTTACTGGCTTTCATACCTTCAGCCATCTCGTGATTCAGCATACCCGTGCGGTAGAACAGTTCCTCAACCCATATCTCACGTTTGCGGTTATCAACAATCGTGTGTGTCAGTACGCTGGGGTCATGGGTGAAACCCATATCTAACCCGTAACTCTCTATCATTCCGTCCGTCACTTCGGGCAAGCCGTTCACCTGCTCAAAGTCGGGGAATATCAGACCTTCTAACTGGCCGACCTTACCCTCACCATACACGCGCCACCAGTTCACATCACCTCGGTTGCTCTCGATTTCCTGCACCTGCTCGGGTGGCAGCATCCACTCGCCTGTATCGCGGTCTTTGTTATCCAAATACGTAGAGTGTATCGTCACGCAGGTATCGCGGCACTCTATCTTCTCATGCACCCAGAACGTGTGTGTCGGGTTGTAGTCAATCCATACTATCTTACGGGTACGTATCAGCAGTTGGCGTACTGTCTCCCATTCGAGGTTCTGCCCTTCGTTTATGAACAGGTAATCACGTGCAGGGCCGTGTACCTTACTCGCTGCATCGGCACTGAAAAACTCCAATATAGAGCCATTCGGGAACGTGTACGTGAAGTTACCCTCCGACCACCACTCCATATTGATGCGGTCAGCAAGATACGTCTTGAAGTCACGTATCGCGCCACGTTTCAAGTGCGGCATCGTTTCCGATACCACGCTCACCAATACAGGCGGTCTGCCCGTCTGCCAGCCTCGTATCAACAGGTTCAGTATGTATTGCAGTATGCTGATTGTCTTACCTGAACGTGTACCGCCACAAGACGAAACAAAGCGGCTGGTTCTTGCAGTCGCTTCTCTCGTCTTATCGTACACGTTGGTGTATATCATTTGTCAAGCACTTTATCCATTTGGTCTATTTCCTCCTTTGGCAAGAATATCACAGTGCCGTTACCTTCAACAACGTGCTTGTCCTCAATCTCACCCAGCACCTTCGCTATGAACGTGGCCGCTTTCGTGTCACCCTTTGCAACCGCCTTTTGATACATACTTTGTATAAGTGCCGCATCGTAGGTCATTTCTTCCGTTGTGCCGTCAGGCATCGGCATCTTGACCTTCTTCTCGCTGATTATCTGAGCCAGTTCACGCAGAGTACGCTGACGGCGACGCGACTCGCCGCTTGCCTTGCCGCCAGCCGTTGCGATTTCCCTCTGTTCGTCCTTTGTTCGCTCGTTCATCGGGATAAGGTTATCGTTCCCTCCTGCCATAGTCGTTCAGTTAAAATAAACCCCACTCGGCAAAGCGTTCAAAGCCGCCAAGTTGCTCAATATAGTCGCGTGCCTCCTGCACGATTTCAGCGTAGGGTTTTCCGTCAATCTCGGTATCACCGATAGCGCAACAAAACTGCTGCACCTTGTTTGTTTCCTGCGCCCGTTTCCAAGCGTAGATATTCACGCTCACGTCTGCTTTGGATAGGTCTTTGCCGTGCAAGCCACCGCCCGTTACTGACTGCGCCATATCCGAACCGAGTTTGCGGTTGGTCGCACCGCAGTCCACGTCAGTACCGCCAGTCCAGTAGCCGAGCGGGTTTATCTCTGCGTTGGGATAGTCGGGTAGCAGGGTTCGCAGTTCCTCGGTAGTGGCGTTTGACTGGCATACAATCAGCCGTTCCCCGTCAAGTATATACTTTCCGTCAGTGGGGTGGTTGAAATAGATCTTGCGGGCGAGGCAGCTCAAATCCATATCCTCGTCAGTCATAGGTACACCCTTGAATATGCCGTTATCGCCACATTTCAAGCCCTCCTGCTGGTTTTTAGCCAAGTGCCTATCCTGCTGCACTACGCGGTAAATTAAAAGCATCCTGCGTCCGCAAATGCGCTTGACAATACCGCGCACAACCTTACGCGGAACGCGGGTGTCGGTTTCCACCTCAATCGTGCAAATGCCGTGTCCGATAAGCACCTCAACGGCAGTGCGGGGGTTGGAGTTCAGTTTGTAGGTCGCATCCACTATCGCGCCAGCGATGCGGTCAGCCACCTTGTCGGGGTGGCAGGGGTTCACTTTCTCAATCATTTCTTCGGTGTATAGTAGTAAATTAAATTTCCGTTCTCGTCTTTGCCGTTAGGGGTTACGATACCCTCAAACATCTTGTATAGGTTCTGCCCGCTCTGCGGGTTATTCCATAGCCAGCGCATATAATCAGCCATAGTCATACCCTCAAAGTGAGCGCGTTTCTCGCTGCTATTGCAGTTGAAACCCTGCGCCCTGCACCACGGATATTGATGCAGACGTTCAATGTCGGCTTTTATATCATCCCAATAGACAACACCCTTTTCCTTTGCAATCTGCAACGCCTCGCAGAACTGACCGCGTGAGTAGTTCCAGTCGGCTGGCAGTCCGCAGCACGAGCCGTTACAACAACGCTCTTTGAAATGCGCGTCACTGACATAAAAGCGCATACCCTCTTCTTTGCACGCCTGCTCCATATTGTTTATGAACGGCTCTTTAACCTTGCGGTTCAAACGTAGATAACCACTGCTGACGGAATACTTTTTGTAGAACGCCAGCAAGTCAAAGCCGCAAAGTTCGTTGAAGGTCGGCATAAAGTTTTTGAGGGTCGGGGAACGCAGTTCCACGCAAAAGAACTCCGTACTCAATGCCGTTGCACCCGCCCCGCCTGCGCGGTGTATCAATTCAAGATATGACGGGGTGCTGACTCCAATAATAAACGGGCGCAGACGCAGTGTAGCACCGCCCGCACCCGCTTTCGCGATGCGCTCAATAGCCGCCAGTCGCTCGGCAGGGGTTGGTACTCCGCGCTCAATGACGTGCGCCTTACGCTCGTCCAGCGTGATAATTGAGAACTTGAAATTCCAATTCTTTTGCCCTTGTATCAGTTCCATATAACGCGGGTCTTTGGTGAACCACGTTGCCTTGGTGCTGAAACAAAGCGGGTAATTGATTTCCTTGAAGAACCGCAGCAATTCCAGTGTCTTGCCGTACTTACGCTCGTACCCGTCAAACTGGTCGGACATACCGCCCCACTGCATAACCTTGCGCTGCTTTATATACTCGGCAAACTGACCGCCATACTGGTCGGGGTCAGTGAACATCTTTTTGATGCGCTCCACGTTTACCGACCTGACGTCCTTTGCGGCGTACTTGTCTTTACCGCCTCCGATGCCTCGCTGGAATTGAGCAAAGCAATACATACAGCCGAATGCGCAGTTTGAATAAGTGTCAAACGTCATCGGCATTGAGCAATCCGCTATTTCCGCTGTCCAACGCGGCGAATTATAATAAGCCATTCAATATCTTTTCTTTTACAATTTGTAACTCCTGTTCAATCGTACACTCGCCCGTATTTATTGGCACTACCTTCACCCCGACTTTCTTCCACCTCAACGCGCTTGCAAATGCGGCCTTTTGGTCAGTTAAAATGCTTTCATTTACAGCCCGTCCGCTACGCTCGTATAGTCGGTTATTTATGACCGATGGACTGGCATAAAGAAATACCACATATCTGTTATCTGCTACCCACATTGCGTTTTGCAGGTTATCGCCAAACGTCTTAAGGAAACTACCCTCACAAAACACGACGGGCCTGCTCGCGTGTAGTTTCTCCACGATACCGCGTAACACCCGTGTCTTGTTTAGACCATCCACCCCTCCGTATTTTTTTGCTGCATCATAACTACCGACGAATGCCATTTTAGGGTTATTTAGGAGGGTGTATTCTTTTGTTGTGCTTAAAATACCCCCCCCTACTGACTCTATTATGCGCTTAGCAAGTGTGGTCTTGCCTGTGCCGTTTGTGCCTGTTATGAATACGCAGGTCTTACTCTCCATTCCTGTTGAATGAAAGTTCATCGTAACGATAAAGCACCTTGTCTATCACCTCCAGACCGAGCAGGGCAGCAAGCGCATCTTTTTCATCGGGTTTGAAACAAATAATGATGCGCTCCATCGGTGTTTCATCGTCACCCTGCAACTCGGCAAGTTCATCGGGCGATAAGTCCATACCCTGTAACTCGGTCGGCAGGTTGTCGCCCTTGAATGAAGTATCCTGCTTTTCATTGAAACCCCATGCCGGTACGCCCCAATCGGTCAAGGGTAAAGAATCCCATTCATTAGCCAAAGCGTCAAAATCCCACGCGCCAAATGAGCCGTTATCCTTGATGACTATCTCCCTCAGTTTCTCCACTGGCATCTCTTTCGGGCATACCACGCACGGCACGTCCTTATCCCCGTTCTGTCGTGCGCCCGTGAACCTCAAATTGCCAGCAAGTAACACATACTTGTCGCCATTCGGGTACACGATGCACGGTCGCATTTCAAACAATTCGGGTGTCTCTTTCAGTGACGCGGCGATGCGGTCAATATCGTCACGTGTCCACTGACGCGGGTTGGCCGGCAGTCCCTCGATCTGCCCCGTGTTGAGCTCAATCTTTTCAATCGGTAGTCTTTTGATGTCCATAATTATCGTTTTAAGTTGCAACAATCCTTTATGTTGGCGTTCACCGCCTCCTGCCAGTAGGCGAAATGTTCCTCCACGTCCTCACAGACGGAACGCTCACTGAAACCCGTTATCTGTCGCAGCAGTTCGCGTTTGACACGCAGAGGCAGGTGTCTATATCCTGCGCTCTTGTATCGGTACTGGCGAAGGTCAACGGGCAGCCCCGTCTCACGCACCCAGCGTGCTATCCACGTATTGACACGCAGGAACTCAACCAATATCTTGTCGCACTTGATAGTGTTTATCTCGTCTATATTCACCAGCTCGGGGATGAACGGCGAGAGGCGTACCGATACGTCAAGACCGCGAGCTGCCAGCAATTCGACTGCTGCGATCCTATCGGCTGGCAGCGATGCGCCCGGCTCAATCTTACGTGTGATGTCGGGATTGGTTGAGGTTATGGTTACCTGTATGTGTGCAAATTCAGGATCAAACACCTGCAAGTATTCCGGCTCGGCTACGAGCTTGTTTTTCGTAACGATGAGGTAGCCGATGCCCCTGCGGTTCAGTTCCTCAATCGTGCGGAGTGTGACGCGGTGGCTGCGCTCCAGGGGTTGGAAACAGTCGGTCATACCACCGAGCCGCACGATGTCGCCCTTGTGCAGCTCCCGGCGTATCGTCTTGCGTATCTCGCCGATGTCGGCAACGGCCGGGGAGGTGGGATTCCACAGGCCGCGAAAGTCCAGCAGGGCACGGGCATAGCAGTACGCGCAGTTATGCTGGCATCCGCATCCGTAGGTATCAAGTCGGGTAGCGTAGTTACATTTCCCTCCTTCGTTACCGCCTACGGCCTTGAAGAAACTCTTGAACTCGTTTGTCATTGTCAGAGGTTAGTTCTTTTCGCAGGGTGCTTTCTTGCAGTAATCCACGTACCGTTTCAGCCACGTGCAGAACACGCCGTTTATGGCGTGAATCGGGTGTATGCACGCCTGGCACTCATCGGGTATCATGTGTTCCTTTGCCATGCTCCTGCCTGTGTTTGCGAGCGGATAGGGTTTCAATCCACACCGCCCATGTTTTGCCCTCGGTGCGTATCGCTACGGACGTCGGGCAGCAAAAAAGTACTGTCGTAATCTGATTTCCATTTGCAAATATAAACGAAATATCATTTCTTTCGCTGTACGCGTTTATTTTTTCTCACCCTATACAACTTACCCCTCTGGGGTAGAAAGTCGCATACGGGCAAAAATATCGCGGTCTATGGCTTTTATTTTATCGTCTCCGCGAAAATAATCTGCGCGTAGAACTTCAAGAACTGCCTACCGGCATACTCGGCCAGTTCCTCCGATTTCAGGGCCAGACGCCACCCGAAGGCATCGTGCACGCTAGACGCATCAACGTCCGCGCCCGCGTACACGACACCGCCATACGCATACGCGTAGTCGTAGGATCGCAGCACCACACGATTTTTCTCCTCCTCGTCCATATCCTCGATGTCACTCTGTGATACGAGCTTGAACCAGGGATAGTAACGCCACTCACCGTCAAACTTCGGTTGCCAGCCCTCGTTCAGTGCCGCCACGATGATACGCAGCTCCAGGTACGCCCCAACGTCCGGGCTTACGTTAGCCAGCTTGTCGTACTCCTTTACCAGAGGATTATCATTGCCGAGTTCGTCAATAGCATCCTGTAGTGTCCTGATACGTTCCGTCACGGGGCGGTTGTCCTTCTCATCAATGAGGGTTAATACTCCGTTGATCCATTTTGCCGATTTTCCTTCCGGCACTTCTACTTCAATCTTCATAGTCGTAATTGTTTTAGGTTATTGAATTGGTTAAACATATCTCCATTACGTTTTGCAAAGAAAAATGAAACACAATTACTTTGGAGGTATGCGGATAGGCAACCCTGCGACAACCCACGCAAGCAAAGCGGCATCTCTTATTTCGGGGTTTGTCCGTTTTGGTAATCCTGTCATAAATTGCTTGGCCTCGTCCTGCGTGATTTTTTTGTCCGGCCCTTTCCAGTACTTACGGAACGGCGGCTGCATCAGTACCGACAACCCCATCTGCTCGGCACACTCCTTTAAGTGCCGCAGGGTGGCGTGACACATACCCGCGCTCCTTCCTATCGCGGCTGCCGTTGACAGCTTATTCTTCAACGGCTGGCCGTTCGTCATCAGTTTGTTTGTATGCCAGTTCGTTGAGGTATCGCTGTCCTCAATCACCACAAGCACGGACAACGGCTCTTGTGCGTGTTCCTGCGCTATCATACGGAGGTGTGCCACCGCATCCGGGAATATCAGTGAATCGGCATACGTGACGCACCGCGCCTGCTTGTCAACTATCGCCAGGCCCGACTTCTCCACGTCCGGGTCAATGCCTACGAAAAAGCGAGGGTTCGCTATACCCATCCTCCCGCTCTGGTTACCCTGGTGTATGAATGGCAGTTTACTCATTTCTTCGCACATTCGTTAAGGTACAGTCTGTAAGCCACCGGCGGCAGGTTCTCACCTTTCGGCAGGGCCTCTGCTACGTTACCCATACGCATACGCAGTGATCCGTCCTCACCGATATGTTCAATGAGCTTATCGGTGAATGTTTTGCCGTTTACATACAGGCGGCCTCGCTTGTCGGCCTTCACACGTATGCCTGTGTCTTTATCCTTCGTCTTGGCGACGAACAGCTCCGAGGTGTACTCAACACCCTGGAGAAATACCACGCAGTCATCTTTCTTTATCCCCAGCGTCACGGCGGCCTGCGGAGAGAAATACAGCGCACCTGCCCTGCGTATTGATACGTAAGACTGCTTGTTTTCCTTCCTCACCTTCGTGGTTACGTTGAGGGCGTTCCAGGTAGTGAATTTCTTGCTTATCATTGCTCTATTTGCTTTATGTTTACATTGGACATTTTATTTGTAACCCTTTTGCCTTCAATGAGGTATTTCCAAACATAACCTCCTGCGGTTTTGGAATGCCCTAAACAGCAATTCCTTATCGCGTATTGATTTATCCCCGTTTCCTTTTCTGCATATACAGGCCCGATATATACTTTGAGTAAATTACCCTCTTTATCATATTGAGCAACATGTTTTGACTGACTTTTGGAACATCTTAAACCCTTTGTTCCGTAACTTCCATTATACAAGACACTACACCATTCAAGGTTTTCAGCCCTGTTGTTTTGAGGGTTTTCATCCTTATGATTCACGCAGGGTAAATTATCGGGATTAGGGATAAAAGCCATAGCGACTAAACGATGTACGGCAAAGTATTTCCCTTTGTATTTATTCCATAGTGAAACTCTACAATAACCGTCTTTTGTGAGTATTTGCTTTCGTATTTGGCCTTTCCTTAACGCCATACCGCTGGGGTTATGGTTTACGTATTTATCAATAGACCTGACACGTCCGAGGTTGCTCACTTCGTAGGCGTTTTCGTACCCTACGATTGGTTTCCAAATTTCCTCCGTAATTCAATCAAAAAATGCCCTAATTTTCGCAACACGTTTGCGCCCGTGTCGTTACTCATTAAGGCATTTGTAATCTGTTCAGGCTGGCGCAACAACCTTATGCGGTTACAAATATACAAATTTATGGTAACTTCATTACGTTTTACAAAGAAAAATGAAACGAGATTACTTTGTTTTAGCCTCAATCCTTGCTTTAGCCTGTTCCATTTTGATACGTTCAAATTCAGTACCACCACGCCTTACACCGTCAAGACCCACTCTGTCCGGCATTTGCATTATGTGTTCAAGAAAACCAATCATAATGCTATCATCTGTGCCCGTGCGGGTCACGGCGGCATATATCAGGTCAAGCAGCATTTCGGCATCGTTTCCGAAGCTCTCCTGCTGCTCGGTGTCCAGCGCACGTGTCGCACCCCGGAACGCCTTAAGGTGATACTTTGCGGCCTTGAAGTGCCGTTTTTCCTCCTGCCTCATCTGATAGCCGCATTCTGCGTTTCTTTCCTCGCATTCTATCCACAGTGTCTCCAGCACGTCAGCCACCTCAAACGTGAGGTTGGTTAGCAGGCGTGCCAGGTACTCGCGTTTCTTCTGCCACTCGGGCATTCCTTCCAAATCGTGTAATACTCCCATTCTCTTTGTAATCTTTATTGGTTTGTAATCAGTTATCCTCGTACTGAACTCCTGCCACAGCTCCGTCGTCTGCTTGTCGCCTATCGTCAGCAGCTCACCGATCCTGTTTACGGCGTGATAGATACTGCTGCGGTCACGGCAGAATACCGAGCCGATTTCGCGCTGTGTGTACTGCCTCACCTTATACAGCCAGTAGGCCGCAATCTGCCGCATCATACAGGGCCGTTCCCAACGGTTATGACTTGTCAGCACGCGCACGTTCACTCCGGCTATCTCGGCGGCGAGGTACATCGCCCGTTCTACGTCGGCTGCGAGCGTTGCAGCTTTTTCAGCGCGGCTCGTGCCCGGCGTAGCCGGTTCTGGTCGCGCAGACCCTCCGGCTTGAATCCCTGCATCATCTGCAGGAGTATCAGAAGGTCTTGTCTGTCCTTGTTGCTTATCCTGTACATTCATCGTCGGGTTAGTTAGTCATTACTCACGTTAAACTCACGGCCCTCCAGTCCGTTGCGGCTGTCATACCTGTGCATCCTGTCACAAACACCCGTGCAGGCCATGTTATAGTGAAATCCCATAACGTCCCATCCGCTACGAGCCACACAGTGCCCGTAAGAATAGTCCTTGCATTGCATTCGGTATGTCTGTCTTTCCTTTGGTTCATTCTCCTTGCTCATATCGGTAGTAAATCTGAATAGTGTGCCTCCAGCAGATACGCCTTGAATATATCCTCACGGTGTATCTTCATGCTCTCGGTTGAAAGTTGAAATTTAAGCGGGTGTTCCAGGTTATGCACCTCGGCTTTCTTCGCTGCATATTTCCTGTCCTCATCAGTCGGCTCGCCTATCACACCACGCCTGCGGTACTCATCGTATAGCATCGCGGGCCACTGCGCCATAGCAAAGCCTTCTTTATGAAATATCGTGCCGTTCTGCCGGTAACAGTGCAGGCCCTTCTCGTAACTATCCTTGTACGCCTTATCGTTCCTCTGCTCCTTTTCCTCTTTCGTCAGGCGCGACTGTTTCTTTTCCTCATGCTGCGCGTCAATGACATTCAGGCGCATCTGATGTCGTGAGTATAGTCGAATCCATTGCAGCACCATAGCACCCGACACCCAGTTATCCCTGCCGAACTCACCCGATACACCGGCTTGCATCAGTATCGGCAGCTCGTTGTCAATCATTGTCGGGTAGTCCTCATAGAGCGTCTTTGCTATGATCCTGATGCACCGTTCCTCGGATGCAGGGTCTTGGCTGCCCTGTCCGCGCAGTTTCAGCGCGTCATTATAGGCAAACCGAATCTGATTCTCCAGCGAATAGAAATCCGGGTAGCTACCAAACGGGTTGCCCGTCTGTATTGCCGTTCTTATTGATTCTTCATTCATTCTTGCTGTTCGTTAGGTTGATACTCAAATCCTGTTAATTCATTCAATCTCCTTATACGTTCCCTTTCCGCCTCCTCCTGCTCGCGTTTCTCCTTCTCGGCCTGTACCTTTGCAACCTCGGCCTTCTGTTTCTTTATCTCGGCCTCCAGCCGGGAACGCTCTGCCTCATCAAATGATGCGGAAGTAGGCAGGGGGTTGTTCCTGTTATAACCAGCCCTCTCTTTAATGTAGCACGCCTGGAATGACTGCCAGGAGTTCTCGGCGGCTTTCCTTACAGCCTCGGCAACGGATATCCCGGCCTTGCC
>Ga0265300_10001006_pt1 | contig 27865 bp, 26 predicted proteins | sample AusTroGonzalo_MG_FD_193482 | JGI IMG/M metagenome (GOLD analysis project Ga0265300, IMG submission 193482) | Bovine rumen microbial communities from tropical cattle in Woodstock, Queensland, Australia - Gonzalo_03 | ecosystem: Host-associated > Mammals > Digestive system > Stomach > Rumen ...
AGTTGTTGGCCATCCAAGAGGAGTTTGGTGTGGAGTTTGAATTGTTCCTCCTTCCAAACAATAAAGACGCTGGAGCTTTGGAAGACATGTTGGAGCAGATTATCAATCCCGACAACCAGCCCGTAATGGATTGCTGGGCCACATACGAAGGTGAACTGGAGAAGGTGAGGATTCCCACAAAGACTCCCCCAACGCTGACTATCCCTGCCAAGAAAACTAAGATATATGCCTATCTTGAAACGCTATTGGGAAAGTCGCGCAGCCAAAAGAAACTTATTAAGGACCCAAATCGCAACTACGAAAACACCCAGCATTGGAATCTGGATGCAGAGTATTTGGAGCCGCTGAAAAAATTCTTGGTTGTTCATCTTTTTAATGCATAGTAATGGAAGAATCAAAACAAAATAAACGTCGTGGGAAACTGCCTTCTATTGAGGTAGTTGACCTGTTCTGCGGAATTGGTGGATTAAGCTATGGTATGAAGTCTAAAGGCTTCAAGATACTTAAAGGCTTCGACTTGGATGCTACCTGTAAGTATGCTTATGAAACAAATAATGAGGCAAAGTTTGTTTATAAAGATATTAGAAAGGTTACAAAAGATGATATTTTGCCACTTTATTCTAAAAAAGCAATAAAAGTGTTAGCAGGATGTGCACCCTGTCAGCCATTTTCATCTTATGCGTTTAAAAACAAGAATAAAGATATAGCAAAGTATAGTCTTTTAGATGAATTTGGACGTTTAGTGAAGGACGTTCATCCTGATATTGTGACAATGGAGAATGTGCCTGCGATAGTATCGTTTAAATTGAAATCGGTATTGGCTGATTTTGTAAAAGTGTTGCAGGATGAGCATTACTATGTTAATTTTCAAGTAGTGTATTGTCCTGATTATGGTATTCCCCAAACACGTAAACGTTTGGTGTTACTGGCTTCTCGTTTAGGAGATATTAAGCTTATACCATCTACTCATACAAAAGATAATTATGTGACAGTACAAGATGCAATAGGCAATCTTCCTCCATTAGAGGCAGGTGAAAGTTGTCCAACGGATGCTTTACACAGATGTCGGGCTTTGTCTCCTATAAATATGCAAAGAATAATGGCAACACCTTATGGTGGCAGTTGGAGAGATTGGCCCGAAGAATTGTTATTGGATTGCCACAAGAGAGAAGGTGGTAAAAGCTTTGGAAGTGTCTATGGTCGAATGGTTTGGGAAGAACCAGCTCCCACGATGACAACGCTCTGCACTGGTATCGGTAATGGCCGTTTCGGGCACCCTGTACAAAACAGGGCAATCTCAGCTCGTGAGGCTGCTTTGTTTCAAACATTCCCGCCTACCTATAGGTTTTTTCCGAATGAGCAAGAAGTGTCTTTAGTAAAGGCTTCTCGGTATATAGGAAATGCAGTACCACCAAAATTGGGTGAAATTATTGCTGAAAGTATTATACATCATATTAGAAATACTCCATTATGAAACAGTACAATTTTAACATTTCGTTGAGCATCCTGAACCATCTTGGAAGGAACTTGTATAGAAGTTTTATGACAGTTCTTGGAGAAGCCATCTCAAATTCATGGGATGCTGATGCTAATAATGTATATATAACAATTGACCGTGATTCAAAAATATTAATCGTCAGAGATGATGGAGAAGGTATGAATGAAAGTGATTTCCAAAACAAATTTTTGAAAATCGGTTATTCAAAACGTAAAGACAATAAAACACATACGGACAAAGGACGTCCTTTTATAGGAAGAAAAGGTATCGGAAAGTTAGCGTTACTATCGTGTGCTCAAACAATAACAGTTCTGACGAAAAGTAAGAAATCCGTTATTGTTGGTGGCGTAATTGATAATACAGGGCTAGATAAAGCTATAAAAGATGACATCTCGTCTAATGAATATAATCTTGACATTCCACCAGAGAAGTTGATTTCAACTTATAAAGAGAGATTAGGCGAAAAAGGAACCGTGATAATTTTTGAGGGATTAAAAGATGGTATTCGCAATCGGGTTGAATATATTACAAAAATGGTTGCATTGTATTTCCGTTTTTCTTTACAAGACCCAACTTTCAATATCTATATTAATGAAAAACCTATTACAATAAAAGAACTGGATTCTATAAAAGAGAAGACTCAGTTTGTATGGATATTGAATGCAATAGATGATCCTTATATTAATGAGGGAGAGTTTAAGAGATCAAAGATATTATCATTAGACAATAAAGCAATTAAAGGATTCATAGCTTCAGTAGAAACGCCTTCCGATATTAAAATTAGTGGTACAGACGAAAAGGTCACAATAGATTTATATGTGAATGGCAGATTGAGAGAAAAAGATATTTTAAGACACATCCCAATAGCCCGAATTGTTCAAAGTTACCTTTATGGCCAAATTCATTTTGATGACTTGGACGATGAAACTGACCGCTTTACGAGTAGCCGAGAAGGTGTAGTTCCCGATGACCCTAAATTTAAGGATTTGTTGGCCAAGTTGGATGTCGCGCTTAAGACTATAATCAATGATTGGGATGTATGGCGTACAGAAATTAATCAAGATGGGGACTCAGAGAATCCCAGAATGACAAAAAAACAAAGGAAGTCTAAAGAGTTGTTCAATGCAGTAATTGAAGATTTTAGACCTTCGAAAGATAATAGTAAAAGCCGGAAGAAAGTTGATGGATGGATAAAAGCACTAAGTGAAGATGCTGAATTTAATTTGTCCTCTTATGGAGAATGTTTTGTTTCTGAAAATCTTTTGAGAAGTTATATAAAAGAAAAGAATATTTCAATTCCTCAAGGTGTACAGAACAGAATTAATAATGAGTGGAAAACTAAAGCAGAAAACGCAAAACAACAAGCAAATATCAATTATGAAATCCGAGAAGATAATTCGGATCTATCATATCTAGATATGGACAACTTGGCTTCTATTGCTGATGATGAAAAGGATAAAATAAAAAAAGCATCACTAATACGAGACGCAATAGAATATAAACCGATAAGAGACGCGTTAGCTCATACCTCAAGACTTACAGTTGTAGCAAAAAGTCAGTTAAGCATCACTTATGAAAATATAAAAGCGCGTATTGTGAGTTTATTGAACAAAGCATAAACAATAATGGCATGGACAATAATTAGAGTTAGTTATAAATAGAAGTAAAACGTTATAAAATTATGATACAAACAATAAATACTAAAAATGATTTGCGGGCAATGCTGACCGAAGTGATTGGTTATCTTGGTTGGGCATTTCATCCTGATAATCCGATGACGGATTATGTCCGTAGGGACACCGGTGAGCCATCTTATTCTCCAGAAGAGGCCGAAAGATTAGACAGCCTAATGGACGAAGCCTTCGACTTCTGTGAACAGCATGGTGTTGATATTTACGAATTGTCGATGGAGATTAGCAAAGAGCTTCATGGCGATATCTTCGCCGAAAAAGAGGTGGCATAGCTATGACATGAGAATGACATAAATGCAGTAGTTTTTATGTTGAAAATAGCAGAAAAGGCAGAAGAATTTGGTTATGAAGCGAATAAATAGATGAAACGTCCAAATTTATTTTCACAAAATGTAGAGAATGCAATTGACATAGTAGAACAATCTACTATGGCATATTCTCATTTTATAACAAAATGGGAAGTGACAAGTAACGCTAGGGCTTTTTATATTCCTCCTTATGCATGGGAAATGTTTTTTGATGCGAAAGGCGGCAATGAGAAGAAATGCATAGAACGCAATATCTGTTGGCAAAAGGATAAAAAATACAATAATAAAATATACTATTATTCAAGTAAAAAAGAATATCGAATAGCCAATTTTGGCGGTAAGCCATTTGAATTCTTGCAAGATAAATATATCGGCAGTCTTCTAATACTCGCAAAAGGTGAAGATAATTTGTATAATGCTTACGTTTTAGAAGCCCAGAAAGATATAGATGATTTTTTGGATTTTTACAGACTTGATAATACAAATCCTACTCAATGTGTAAAAGGACTATATAGCTCGAATATTAGTAAAGAGAAATTAAATAGAATACAAAGCATTGTTGAGCAGTATACGGAATTTCCTACAACATCAGAGATTTGTACTACAGCACAAGACTTGATTATTGATTTAGGAAAACTTCAAGATAATGATATTATTAAGAAGTGTGATAGTCTTGTTAAAGATTGGTACGATGTGGATTTCCTTATATTCGAAGGGATAGAAGAGAAATTGTATAGACCATATATTATAGAACCAATTGGTGAGTTGAATCGCTTGTTAAGGTTGTCTAAAGTAATAACAAATAGGCGCAAGTCAAGGGCTGGTCTTTCACTTGAAAATCATTTAAGCAGGATTTTTGATGCAAGTGGTTTTATATATGAAAAGCATGCAGAAACAGAACTGCATAAAAAACCTGATTTTTTATTCCCAAATAGTAAAAGTTATCACGATATTAATTTTGATCAAGATAAATTGTTAATGTTAGCTGCAAAAACAACCTGCAAAGACAGATGGAGACAAGTTCTTAATGAAGCAGATAAAATACGGAACAAATATTTGTTTACGTTACAGCCAGGAGTATCAAATAATCAGTTGAAAGAAATGAAAAGTTGTGATCTGACCTTGGTTGTTCCCCATAAGAATTTGAAACTGTTTGATTACTCTGAAACAAAAAATGTAATAGACCTTACTACTTTTGTTTCGTATATAAGAGAAAAACAACAATGAGAAAAAAGAAATATACATTCATAGACTTATTCGCAGGTATAGGCGGTTTTCACACGGCAATGCATAGTGTGGGGGGAAAATGTGTGTATGCCAGTGAATGGGACAAGAATGCACGATTATCATACGAAGAGAATTATAAGAGTTTAGAGCCGAATTTGTTTAAGAAGAACAAAAAAGGAGAGTATATTTATTTTAACGAGGATATAAATGATGTTATCCCGTCAAAAGTTCCTAACTTTGATGTTTGTTGCGGTGGTTTTCCTTGTCAGCCCTTTTCAGTTGCAGGATTGAAAAGAGGATTTGAAGATACAAGAGGAACATTGTTTTTCAATATTGCCAATCTTGTAAAAGAGAAAATACAAGCGGGGCATCCGCCACGTGTCTTGTTTTTAGAAAATGTTCGTGGATTGAAGAATCACGATAAAGGAAAGACATTAAAAGTCATCCTTGCAACCTTGGAAGAATTAGGCTATAATTATTCTTATGAGGTTTTAAATGCAAAATATTATGGTGTTCCACAAAATCGTGAGCGTTTGTTTATCATTGCGTGGTACAAAGGTCTTGTAAATGTTGACACATTTAAATTCCCTTATGGAATAGCGGAAGATGGAACTACCATTTATGAAAAAAACAAGTTGAAGGAAGGAACACTTTTAACCAGAGTTTCCGAAGTGTTTGAACCAGAAAGTGTGACTACTGCATATACCATAAGCGATAGAATGTGGGAAGGTCATAGAGCCCGTAAAGAGAGAAACAAAAAGAATGGCAAAGGATTTGGTTATTCTCTTTTTAATGGTGACAGTGTTTATACAAGCACTATATCTGCTCGCTATTGGAAAGATGGTAGTGAGATTCTAATAGATCAATCAGATAAAGGTTTGAATCCTCGTACACTGACACCTGTTGAAGCAGGTAGATTACAGGGATATCGCATAATAGGAGATGGGTGGAAATATCCTGAGTGCGCAAATAATCAGAACTATAATGCATCCAATCCAGAGTTCAAAATAGTTGTTTCGAAAAAAGAAGCATATCGTCAGTTTGGAAATAGTGTTGCTATTCCTGTTATTAAAAGACTTGCAGAAGAAATCATTAAACAATTAATGTAATATGGAAGAATTAAGAAACTTGAAACAAATTTATAGTTTAGCTGCTGGCCGTTTCAACCAATATGAAGGTAAGGATTTTGTCTTGCCAAGGATATTTAAGGAACAAGTTACGGAGATAAACAGTAACACGATTACCTATAATGATTATTCTGCAGTTATTGAAACAAGGGGTAACCAGAATGGAGTTCTAAATATTTACCTTCCTAACCAATGGTTCTATATCGCATCTTACTTCACAGATTTTTATAATGAACTTCAGCGATATAAGAAGGAAGCCCTTAAAGTCGTTTCTAAAGAACGACTTAAAGATTTAAATGGATCCTCATTAACAGAACAAGAAGAATCACGTTTACAACGTCTGTCATTAACGGAACAATCAAAGTCATATCTCCGTCGATTTATGACAGATTATTCTTGGTGGTGTGGAGCAAAAACAATTGATCGAGGTGATTTCTATGTTTCTCCTATTTTGAATAGTGCAAGATTGGTAAATGCTTCTCAATCATTTGTTGCAGATTTATGTGCATTCCTTGCAAATAAAACAGATTTGGTACAAGCAATCATATCTGGTGAAGAAGCAGCATCTAAAAAGAATAATTCAAACATAACATTTTCTTTCCAGCAAATATACTATGGTGCGCCTGGTACAGGAAAGTCGCATGAGATAAAGAAATTGACTGAGGGGAAGGAGGTGATTCGTACGACATTCCATCCAGACAGCGATTACTCTACGTTTGTGGGAGCATATAAGCCGACGACGAAAAGGGTTCCTATCTATTCCACTTATGGAGAAAAAGCAGTGGAGGTGAAGGATGCAGATGGGAATCCTATGACGGAAGACCGTATTGTTTATGAATTTGTAGAGCAGGCATTCCTACAGGCATACATCAAGGCTTGGAAGCAGTATGCTAAGGCAGAAGAAAGCAAGGCAGCGGAAGAGGTGTACTTAGTTATCGAGGAAATTAATCGTGGAAATTGTGCACAGATATTTGGTGATTTATTCCAGTTGCTCGATCGTGGAGAAGATGGTTTTTCTGAATATCCTATTGTGGCCGATAAGGATTTGCAGAAGCAATTGGCAAAGGCATTTGCCGATATGCCATTCTTGAATGCACCTTCTGTCTGTGGTATGAGTGCAGAAGAGGTTGCTGTAAAAATCAGAAAAGGTGAAATATTGCTGTTGCCAAATAATCTGTATATTTGGGCCACAATGAACACAAGCGATCAAAGCCTGTTCCCAATAGATTCTGCCTTCAAGCGTCGTTGGGATTGGCAGTATATGCCTATTGCCAACGGCAACAAGGGCTGGCGCATTTCTGCCAATGGTAATGAGTATGACTGGTGGGAGTTCTTGGAGAAGATAAATGCGCTGATAGGTGAGAAGACCAGTTCGGAAGATAAGAAGTTAGGCTATTATTTCTGTAAGGCCAAAGATGGTGTAATAGATGCCAAAATGTTTGTAGGTAAGGTCATCTTCTATCTGTGGAACGATGTGTTTAAGGATTATGAGTTTGAAGGTGATGCGTTTAATGATGTTGAAGGTAAGTTGACCTTTGATAAGTTCTATAAAACCGTTGATGGTACAACTTCTGTCGTAGAGGAGAAAGTGATGCTATTCCTTAAGAACTTGGGAGTAGTTCCTGTTGTCGAAAACGAAGATGAAGATATTGAAGATGTGGATGATCCTGATTCTGCAGAAGGGAAAGATTATACCCGATATACAATAAACGGAGAAGGTAATTATCCCAAACGACAACTATCAACACAAGCGGTTCGTAAATACATAGAACTACATCCAGAATTAACCCCAGAACAAGTAGTTGCTGATTGGATGTCGTTAGGTAGTATTGTATCTCATTTTGTTGAAACGAAAGAACAGTTTGATGCAAGAACTGATAACAGTAAACGATCCCATGAAGTGCCATGTGGTGACACTAAAATATATGTTGCATGGAATGGTTGGGGAATAGGAAGCAAAATGCAAACACTTATTACTGCTGTCAATAGTAAAGATTGGGGTATTACACTCGCAATTAAGGAATAGAATTTGTGTGGAAGTTTCAATATACAAGAAAAACTTGTTAGTTCGTTAAGAAACTGATCAAAAAGAAGCATGCGGATACTGATAGAAGAATATCAATACGCATACGAGGATGTGAGCCAGATGGCTCCAAGCCTTGATATCCAACACGATGCGGAAGGCAAAGTGAGTCTGGGCCGTGTGGGTTATTTCTTCTGCCCAGAGGTGGACGATTGCGTGTTTGTTCTTCCAAAGGTGTTGCTTGAAGGGGAGTTCGGTCAGGAATTGGTGTTTGGACATATTCCTCCTCGTGATTTGATTGTTCTTGACAAGTGCGAGAAGTTAACTACAACAGAACGTGAGTTTATCTACAATCTTTCTGTGTGGATATACAGGGCTATCTGTGTGTTTAAGGAACATGAGTATGATCGTTTCGGTGGAAAGAAGAAAACGCCATCTATCGTGCTTTATAAGCAAATGCCAGTAGCCGGACATTCGAGAAAAAGAAAAGCAAACACATTTTTGGATATCCTGTTGGCACTCCAACAATGGAACAGGGATAATCAGCAATTCGTGATGTTTATCGTCAAGAACCTGCATGCAGGTTATAACAAGATTAATTGGACGAGAACGATTTCACATTCACAGGCCATCATACAGAATGAACATTCGTCGCAGTCGGTTGTTTATTTGAATCCCGTCAACAGAAAGCGTACGATTAATTTTGATGAGGAGTTGTTGGTAATATATTACAGCATTCTCTATCACATCAATGATACTTATGGACTGCCTGTTATTATGAATGTGAACTTTCCTCTGATAAAAGGGGAAAAGTTTAAGACTTATTTGAAAGGCTTTGGAGTCAGGCGGCTCCGGCAGATTAAATATAAGTATTTCTCGGATAAGGCACTGGAACTATGGAATCTGTGCTTTGATTTCTTTGACCGTCCCTCTCATGTAACGATGAATGTTGACAGGAGGGAGTATTTGATGGTTAAGAGTTTCCACGTTGTCTTTGAGGCTATCATTGACGAACTGATTGCTGGTGATCAGAAGTTGCCCAAAGAATTGATTGACCAGGAAGATGGTAAGGTGGTTGACCACATGTACCAATATCGTGAATTGGTGAATGATGAAAGTGACGAGGAGATATATTATATAGGTGACTCGAAATACTACAAGCGTGGTCGTAATCTTTCAAAAGAGTCTATATATAAGCAATTTACATACGCAAGGAATGTGGTTCAATGGAACATAGATTTGTTCAATGATGGTAACGAGATAGGTCAAAGAGGCCATATCAAACTACGTGATGAAATGACTGAGGGATATAACGTGATTCCTAATTTTTTCATCTCAGCACAGCAGAATGAACTGGAGAAGAAGGACGACATTCACTTGACAACAGATAAGACTCCTTATCATTTGAGTCGGCAGTTTGAAAACAGGTTGTTTGACAGAGATACTTTCTTGCTGGCTCATTATGATGTTAATTTCCTGTTCGTGTTGGCCTTATATGGGCGAAACAAGGAATCGGCAAAAGTGGCGTGGCGAAACAAGGCAAGACAATTGTTCCGTAGTCAGATACAGGAGATGCTAAAAGAGCACTTTACTTTCTATGCCATGACTGCGCATGAAGATGTAGATGCGGAGTTATATGTCAAAGAGCATTTCCAGTCTGTATTAGGTAAGGTGTTCCGTCCTTTTGACGACAAGGATAATCAGCAGTATTTCTCTTTGGCATTAAGAAAGCCTGAGAGGATAGAGTTAACTGATAAGACTAAAGAAGCAGAACTGAGGGCCGAAGTACGCGAGGAGAATGAGGCGCTGCTTTTCCAACTAAGGCAAAACTTCCATGTAGAACTATGTCCGTTAGGAGAGTTGCCTTATGACAAGTTGCCTGTGGTTGTACCTCATGTCAGAATGGAGATTTCGAAGAAGTTTATGACGATGCATTATTTGGAGAATTATCCAAACACTTCATTCTTGATTGGTGCAGTCAATGGTGAAGATCACATCAGATGGATTCTTGGTAGAGAGGGCGGAAAACGAGACGATGCCTATAATGTTCGAATAGGTAAAGATGTGCATGGGGGTGTGGTTAAAAGTCGTGATGAGATTAAACATGCCAAGTTTGTCATATTATATATAATAGGTGAAAAGCATAAAGAAGTCTACAAGGTGTTTCGGGTCAAGAATATTGGTGAGATGTCAAAAGCCCAGATGATAAAAACGGGTTATCATGACCCACATCATGACAGATACCTATGCTATTTCTTTGACGAGGAAGTCACGCTTGGTAATATCAATATAGATAAAATTATTGAGGATGACAGGAAGAGGTTTATAGAAGATACAAGATATAATCATGTGTTGGAAGAATACCCTCAAGGACGTCCCGTATATTTAGAAGGTAATCAATTAATAGCTTATAGGTATTGATGGATAAACTCTCGGCAGAACAACGGCACAAGAATATGGCAGCGATCCATTCGAAGGACACGAAGCCGGAGATGATTGTGCGACGTGGGTTGTGGAAGAGAGGATTCCGTTATAGACTGAACCATAAGCGGTTGCCCGGTCATCCGGACTTGGTGCTGAGGAAGTACAGGACGTGTATCTTTGTGAATGGATGCTTTTGGCATGGCCATTTAGTGGATCTGAAAGTATTTGAAAACTCAGGGTGTTGTAAGATTCCCAAGACAAACAGAGATTTTTGGGTAGCAAAGATTCGTCGAAACAAGGAGCGCGACCGCGAAGAGCAGCGAACACTGGCCAGCATGGGATGGCATTGCATCACAATTTGGGAGTGCGAGTTGAAGCCATCGAAGCGTGAGGATACGTTGGACTCAATAGCCTTTACCCTGAACCATATCTGGCTGCAGGATCATGGAGCAAAGACGACTCCTTATCCGCAATTGGAAGAAGAGAATATGCAGATGCCTATGGCGGCAGAGAGTGAGGTGTGATGGACTAAAGCAACTGGAACAAAGTCGACAGCTTTATAGGGCTTACCCAATTGCGAACACACTGCGTTCGCAATTAAATTTCGTTGCTTTGTCGTGGTAGACCTGAAGACGTGATGATGACACACCACAGCATAAGGCAGGACTAAAAAACTCAAAAAGAAGGGAGAAATATATAGGAACGTTGAAGGGCAGATAAAAGGGCGGATAAATAAGCAAACAAGCAAGCAAAATAGTTCTAACCCGCTGATAGTCAGCCAACATGAAAGGACAGATAAAAGGGCAGATAGACATATTACTCGAGGAATGTCCTGAAAGATGTCCTATAAGATGTCCAGAAAGAATTGGATAGTAGCAGATAAGAAGACTATCATCGGTCATGACCGACAAATAATAAAACGACCCGCACATTTGAGCATCGTGGAGAGGCTTGGCGGGTTCTAGCGATGCAAAGATACGAATTCTTTCCGAATCTCCCAAGCCTTTTGTTAAAAATTGGTGTTATTCCAAACTTTTTATTGGTTTTCTTATCTCAGTTTGGGAAGAAATGTGTACCTTTGCCGATGGTTATTAGATGTTTGCTACAAGGATGCTTATAAGCATTTTGCGACATTGAAACGCCAGGCTCACGCAAGTAGTTGTAAATCAATGAATGTCTAATTCGAAGAGGTGAAGTAAAGGTCGTCAAATAAGGTATAAAGATTTATCCATCAGGTAAAAGGCTCGCAGATTGCGAGCCTTTTTTCTTACCTCTAACTTCTTAAATCTTACTTCTCTGCCAGCCAGTATTCCGACAGGCCTTTGACGACACGGTGCTTGAAGTTGAACTTATAGCTGTTTATCGCTTTGCCAAGCTTACTGCTAGAAAAGTTCGACGCATCGAAATAGGTGTATTTTGCGGCTAACAGGTTCAGGATTTCGCCCGTTCCCCACCAACGGCCCTCACCGTCCTTGGGCTTGCGGAAAGTCTCGGCAATCATCTCTTCCAAGGGTACGGTACGCTGATATGACTCGTTCTCCTTCAGCAGTTCTGCTATCTCGTCGTCGTTGAGCCAGAAGCGCTCCTCGTTATCAATCAGGTGTAGCACCTGGGCGAAGAGCTGACTGTGATTGATGTTGTCGGTGTAGTCGATGTTCTTTCCTGCGGGAATACCCACACAGACAAAACGGCGCGAACCCGTAGGATCCACCAACGGCTGCATCTGGTTGGTGGTACCAATGAACGACGTATATCGACGATACTGTTTGATGGTCTTACCGTATGGCGGACGGAACTTGACGTCGCTCGACGACAGCAGGTATTTCAGCACGATCTGCTGCGAGGGCGTGGTCTTGTCGAACTCGTCGATGTTAATCAGGGCGAACGACGTTAGGGCGATGTTCAGGTCGAACTCGTTCTTGAAGTTCAGCTTGTCGTTGTAGTAGTCGCGCAATTCTGGAGGCAACAGGATTTTGCAGAAACGCGTCTTACCACAGCCCTGACGACCAATCAGCAACGGCGTTAACGCATTACCAGTCAACTGCTTATCACTCTCACGCCACTGACGCACCATACCAATGAGCCAGTAGCGCAGGTACTTCTCCCAATGTGGCTGATCGGTGGGCACACGCTGGGCCAGGTCGTGGATGTAGTCGTGTCCGTTCCATTTGGGCAGATGGTCGAGCCAGGTGTTCACGGGGTCGTACTGTTCGATGCGGGTGGAGTCGATGAAACGGTTGACATCCTGGTCCCACGACTTCAGGCCCTGTTCGCGAGCCTGGATGGTCATATCATTGCGCACCTCCTCAGTCAGGGGCCTAAACGTCTGGTCCTCAGCGTATTTGTAGCGATATTCAGCCACACCGGTCATCAGATTCTTGCGCATATCGAAGTTGGCATTCAGAAACATCTCCGTCCGCATGGTCTGCAGCGTTTCGTCAGGCACGCTCTTCAACGGTTTGACCTTGTGTTTCTTCAGATAGTCCTGCTGCAGGGCCACGTCATAGACTGCCGAAAAGACGTTCTTCACCAGCTGAGGATCTGTGTTCAGAATGGGATGCTCCAGCGTCATGCCCTGCGCATTGGCCAACGGAATGCCCTGCTCCAACGACAAACTGGCCACACGCATCAGCAGCTGCATCTGGCGGTCCTCGTCGCTCACGTCCTCCAGCTTGAAGTAGTCGCCCAGGACGTGCTTCACGATGAACAGCCAATTGAAATGGTAGGTGCGTGTAATGGTACGACCAGGCATCAGATGGTCGCTCTCCCACGATATTTCCGCCTTTTCGGGCTGGTCGTGCTTCTGCGTATCGGCCTTGAACGGACGCGCATCCGGATTGAAGTACATCTCCGGATCGGCACTCACGTAGACGGTACGTTCCAGCGTTGGTTCCAGATACTCGATGTCGATGCCAAACTGGTTCCTATAGGCCCGCCACGCCGTATCGTACAGATTCTTGTGGAACTGACGGAAGTCTGTCTCGTTCTCTAACAGCAACTGACCGTCCTTCTTGATGGTCGTCGACTTGTTGTCGCCAAACATTTCGCCACGACAAACAATCTTCACGCTCTTGCCCGATGCACCCAGGAAAGCCATCACCGTCTCGTCCATGCGCGCAGCCTTGTTTCTGATGACAACAGCATCCTCATAAGTCTTCAGATTGTTGACCTCGACAACCACCAAGCCATTGTATTTCAGCCCCTTCTGCATATCCTTGTAGTTCATGCACTCGATGGCAAAAAGAATGCGAGGCAGGTTAACCGTGCGCTGCTGGTTGTCGACGACAATCAGTCCGCTGGGCTGACGCTGCGGTTTCAGGAACTGGTAGTTCAGACGCAGGTTGTACACCTGCTGCTCATACGGTCCCTTGCGGATCATGTCCGCCAGCTGCTGCAACTCAAGGCGGTTGATGACCTCCTTGTTTCTTGAAATCTTCAATAAACTGACTTTCATATCTATAATTCCTTATCTTTGTTATTCTACTTTTTTAGAACTCGTGTCTGTTATTCCACTTGTGTTAATTCATTCCAGTTAGCAAACGCTCACGACCTGCAAAGATACAAAAAAATCCGCTGTTTTGCAAGAATTTATCAGAGAAATTATTAAAATTCAAAGTCATCCACTACCTAAAACCACATATTCTTTTCATATTCAGCCGTTTAATTCACATTGCAAACCCTACAAAAGTCCTACCTATACCCAACAATAGTCCTACCCAAGTCCTACCTATTTGACTTTAAATACAAGCAAGCAGCTCCCAAGCATGCAGGAGTAGCCTTACCGATCACCCAACACCGTCCCATCACACAACAAGTAACGTTTCGCCATAAAATTCTCTAGAGAATTTAACGGCAAGAAGCCTTCTTTCCAACGAATAACCATAGGTTAACACATAAATTCTCTAGAGAATTTTATTACGAAAGAACGCCTGAACAACTGCAAGCGGGCTTCTGTAAAGGAGCGAGCCACCTTGTCAGGCATTGCAAGCCACAAGCTTCACGGCAGACAGTATACAAGAACCACAGCAGGTAGGATGTAGGTAGGATTTGGGTAGGACTTATGTAGGACATTTGTAGGGGGTAAAAGTTGTATTAATCAACTTTTTATCAATCACTTAATAACGTTTAGGTAGGACTTGACGCCTCTTCTAATGATTTTTGCAAGAATAAGTTCGCATAAAAGAGATTTCTCTAGAAAATTTTGTCCGTTTCAATTCTTTTTCATACCTTCGCACAATAAAACCAAGCATTTATGAAATACAGACTCAAGAAAGAAAGCAAGCCCACCCTACCAACCTACGGTAAATACAAGGCCGTAGCCGTACACAACCAGACAGTCAGCTCAGACGAGATACTCAAGGAGGCTGCCCAGAACAATCCCTTGGACGAAGGCGTATTCATTGCCGCCCTCATCCGACTGTCAGAAGTCGTCAATCGTCATCTCCGTGCTGGCGACAAGGTCCGTCTGCAGGACTGGGGCATGATGAAACTCGAAATCGAGAGCGACAAGGTCGACAACCTCAAGGACTTCCGTGCCAAGAAGCACATCCGTGGCGTCCGCCTCCACTTCATCCCCGAAAGCTACAACGGCACCCAGGCCCTCTACGAAGGCATCACCTTCGAGAAGGACAAGACATTCCCGCAGGACGAATAACAACGTCACGGGAACAACAGGGTGTTGCTAATTGCAGAAAAGTCCATTTTTTGGAGGAGCGGAGGCAACGAAATCAGCATGCTCAGCCACGTTTTTATAGTATTTTCGTTGCTCATTTGTGAAATATCTGTTAAACTATTATGATTTTAGGATGGAGATTATTGCGTATTGAAAACTTTTCACTATCTTTACACCCAAACTATAAATTTGAAAGATATGCAAGACGTAAATCGCCTAAAGCTAGTTCTCGTAGAACAGAAGAAGGGAGGAGGCCTCGATATTGATAATATCGTGGAGGGATACCCCAGCAAATGGTTATCAGAAGAATTAGGGGTAAATCCATCCACCGTTTCCAAATGGTGTACCAATTCTTCACAACCAGACATAGAGACGTTGGCAAAAATATCAAAACTTCTTAATGTTGGAATAGAGGAATTGTTTGACAAAAAAATCATGGAATCTGTTTCCTACTAATATTATCCACATAACTATTTACAACTAAAGTGTATTATATTTTAAATTGTAGTTAATATGAAAAAAGTAAGTGCTGTTATGAGAATTTGTCTATCTTTGATCTGTTTATGGTTCATGATTGCGTGTGTTAATCAAGAGACAAAAATTATAGACGAAGAACACAAGACGTTCTATGTGAACGGAGTGTCCGCATTGGACGGATACGAAGCAGTATCTAACAGTTTGATAAAATTGGGATTTAAGATTGACAAAGGAGGAGTGCAGGAATGTGATCTTACCGATATCGGAAGAGGTTTTACTTATTATGTAAATTACTATGCAGAGAAGTTAACCAGTATACAATCATCTAGATTGACGTGTGGATTGTTTGACAATTTACCTTCAGGATTTGCTTTTAATGGTAATGGAAAATGGAGAGTATATCTTTCATGGTACAAGACAGGCGAAATTAATAAATGTCTAATATCATTCGAGGATAACTTACCATTGCCCAATGAAGATGCAGTTGAAGTAAATAAACGGTTATCGGTTTTGTTTCCTCATTCAAAGATAGGGAATTCATCTTACGGTTATAAGACCTATTATGACGACAATGGCGTTGAGGTGTTGTTCCCGAATTCCTTTACATTAGAAATACATAAGAAATGATAATGTATACAGGGGAATCGGATTTACCGTTAATATAGATAAGGAGATTGCGCATGGATATAAAAGACTTCGTAAAAGAATCGCTCATGCAGATTGCGGAAAGCATCAATGAGGCGAATATTGAACTAATAGATAAAGGTTCTTATGTCCCTACAGGTAACATTGTGGGTGAAGGAGTCTTATGTACGGTCGTAAAAGATTCCGACACAAGGCATTTCATAAAGGTTGAATTCGACTTGGCTGTAACAGTCTCTCAGGAACATGGCACATTAGGAGGAGGTGGGCTTTCTATTGCTTCCCTCGCAAATGTCGGCATAAAAGGCGAAGATAAAGAAGATAAAGAAGAAATCAGCCGGATCAAGTTCATGATTCCTATGGCTCTACCTGAAAAGAAATAATAAGATTATGGCAAAGCTGACCACCGAAGAATTCATCAAGAAGGCCCGAAAGGCGCATGGGGATAGGTATGACTATTCCATGGTGGACAATGAACATGGGGCTATACAAGATTTGACCTTCAAATTTTAGCGCTTCATGACCAAAACTCAAAAATACCCTAAATAATTGAGATATTTGCAGACAAAACATTTTGGTTATGACATACAGAGAGAGATACGAAAAAATCGCTGATGACTTTTTGAAGAAAATGACTATCGAACAAGAAAGCCATATTTGTGATGTTATTGACAATAACAATTATATTGAAAGTATTAGGATTTTATCGAAAGAGTATAATATTCCCTATAATGCTTTTAGCAAAGTTTATGGTAAAATCAGGAAAACTGGAAAAACGAGAAATAAAAGAACGAATAGATGGAGTAAGGCAGAAGATGATACAATAAAACAAATGATAGAATCTGGCCATTCTATTTTAGAAATTGCATCATCTTTGAAGAAGCATCCTGATTCTATGAGAAAGAAAATCATCAGAATGTTTGGATGTGTACCTGTGGTCAATATTGAGGGTGAAGTTTGGGAAAAGGTTGATGACAGTAACTATGAAATAAGTAACTTCGGGCGTTTAAGACGTATTGGTAGAAGAAGGCTTATCGAAGGCAGTATAAGTGAAGGATATATTCAAGTCTCAATTCATGGTGTGACACAACGAGTTCATCGACTAGTTGCTCAAGCATTCATTCTGAATCCAGAAGGCAAAGAAATGGTTGATCATATTGATGGTAATCGTACCAATAATCATGTTAGTAATCTTCGTTGGGTTACGGCAGAAGAAAACTCAAACAATATCCACCGACTCAAATTGTTATCGGAACAAGCAGAAAAAAGGAAGACAGACAAACTTATCAACGATTCTCTGAAAACTATTTTTGACACAGGGCTATCGAAACTTGATTTAATACGGAGAATACTGGACTATAACGAAGTCTCTAATAAAGATTAGAATATGAAGGCAGAGGAGCAGATGGTAGCAGCGGATTACCCCAAGCAGCGGAAAGCACGCAGATACTCAAAGGACTTATCCTACGAGGATTGCAAGAGATTCAAAACTGAACACCCTGATTTGACAAGGATGGAAGTTAAGAATCATTATACTATCTATGCCAATGCAATGAAGAGGTTAGGGTGTCTTGACGAATTGTACCCTGCTGTCAGCTATCCTAAACTAACATATGAGGACTGTTTAAAATTCAAGGAAGAGCATCCTGACATGAAACGTGATTATATACATATTCACCATTCTAGTTATTATAAAGCCATGAAACAATTTGGCTGTTTGGATGATTTATATCCCGATATGATGGGTTATAAGGGTGGATATAGTAAAAATCTCACTTATGAGGATTGCAAGAAATTCCGTGAGGAGCATCCAACAATGACTCGTAAACAGCTTAACAGTTATTGGGGATATAAATCTGCAATGAAACGTCTTGGCTGCTTTGATGAACTTTTCCCTCTCTATGAGAATCCTTTGAAGTACACCGATGAAGAACTAATATCAGAAGCGCAGAAGTATGAAACAAAGGTGGAAATGTTTAGGAAATGCCATAAAATGTATGTTAGGATCAAAGATCGCGGCCTTGAAGACAAAGCTTTTGCACACATGAAGGTTCTTGGTGACCGAAAGAAACGCATGATATACGCCTATGAATTTCCTGACCACTCGGTTTATGTAGGTTTGACTTTTAACTATGACAAGCGTGACAAAGAGCATAAAGCCAAAGAGAACTCTGCTGTTAGACGACATATAAAGCAAACAGGATTGACACCTATCCATAAACCGCTGACAGATTATCTGCCTGTCAAGGATGCGCAGCGGAAGGAAGGAGAATATGTTGATTACTATCGCCGTTTGGGATGGACGATTCTAAATGTAAAACAGACGGGAGGTGTTGGCACCATTACTAACAAAGTTGAAGATGCGAAGATATTAGAGTATCATCGTATGGGTATGACAAATAGACGGATTGGTAAGTTACTTGGCATTAGCGATGAATGTGTTCGTCGCCACTTGAAAAAGGAAGGCCTCATTAATGGCAGAAGATCATTTACAATTCGTATCGAAGAAATGGATGAGGCAGGAAATGTCACTCGTTCTTTCAATAAATCAAAAGAAGCTGCTGATTATTATGGTGTAGCTCAGAGTTCTATAAAGGATGCAATATATCGAAGGAAACGTATTAAAGGACACTATCTGAGATACAACCCTGAAGACTACGAAATAAAACGAGGGAAAAAGTACAAGTATTAAAGTTCATTCTAACATTCCAACAAGATAACTATTATGCAAACAACTGTTTTTTATGGCAATGGCATTAATCTTTTGAGTAAGAACGGAAAATCGTGGGATAGTATCCTGCGGGAAATATCTGTAGGACAAATACTACCGCCAATAAAAAACAATACGCTGAAGTATGAATATATCGTCCTACCAAAAGATAAATATACTGAAGTGGATCATGGATGTACATTTACCGTTGCTGGAGTTAAGGTGACGGAAATGGTAGATACGGAGATAGACATTAAAGCTAAACTAAAAGAGAAAATGTCCCATTTCGAAGCTCCAGCATTCTATGACAAATTAGCAGAGTTGGAAGCAGATAACTATATAACGACGAATTATGAAACATTCCTAAACAATCCACTTATGGAAAGAGGGTATAAAAGGAAAAATACAGAGTGTAGTATTCGCAATATAGAAGCGCATTTTACTTTTGTTAATGGAGAAAAGAAAATTCGTCTATGGAACATGCATGGTAGCTTTGATATAGAGGAACGAATCATGCTTGGTCTTTATGAATATTGTGAGTCGGTAACCACATTGAGAAGTTTGTTCGAACCATCAAAAGGAAAACTAAACGCAGAAATAGGCCAAAACAGTTGGCCATACGTCATGTTACATTCTAATGTTTACATATTAGGTTTCGGGCTTGGATATGAGGAAATTGATTTGTGGTATTTCCTGACCGTTCGTAAACGTCTCATTCGTGAAAAGATAATCGAGAAAAACAAAATGATCTATTATTCGATAAACGACAATAGTTTGGATATAGGTAAGGCAAAACTTTTGGAAGCATTAGATGTAGATGTGGAACCGATACCCTTTGATTGGAGTGAAAGAGCCTACGAGAAAGCTTATGATAAAATATACAAAAGGATTAAGGCAGAAATGCAGTCAGGCAAAGGAACTTAAATAATAATGAATATGAATGAGATTATACCCAAAACGAAGAAAGAGTGCTTTGCTCTGCTTAACGAGATGCTGAGTGAAGAGGATAAGCAGGCGATTATTGAGAGTAAGGATGTTGATGAGTTCCATTTTAGTATCGGCCTGTGGATACGAAACAATTGGCTATATCCCCAAAGCGAAGAAGAAACAGATAAGCTGTTGAAGGACTTTGGCGAGGATCCTTTGTTTTGTCATCCAGACGACCAGTCGTCAATCATCCTAAAAGCATATCGTAAATACTTGAAACGAAAAATCAAAAGATAGGTTTATGGCAACATTATTTGAATACAAGTGCAAGAGCTGCAAGTATACCGTAGCAGCTCATCCCAAAGGACATGACATGATTATGATGGGAGAACAATATACCTATCATTGTAAAGATTGTCTGGAGATCGTACATGTGTTATATCCTTACGGAGAGAAGCCTGAGAAAATCGCCTGCCCAATGCCAATGGGACAGGTCGTTGACATCTGATAGATAATCTTTATAGAAGGAATATGGGTAAGAAAAGTCACATCATAGTAATACTGCTGCTACTTGTGTTGAAAAGTAATGCAGTTACTGTTGAGACCACAGCGAATCTCAATGTGTACTACCCAGAGTATACGAAGATTGACTTGGTATGTGGGCAGATGCCAAAGGCAGCACAGAAGGATGTGGAATACTGTTGCGAGGCGGCATTCACCGGGGAACTGCTTGATGAGTTCAAACATTCGAACATTGCGGATAATCATATCTGCAATGGGAAGATGATAAAGGGCTATAGCTGTAAGGCGAATACTGGTGGTTTCGTATGGGGCAAAGGCAAGTGGAAGTTTATGCGGAAAGCAGATTATCCCACTGAAGCAAATGGCTACAACATGGGCTTCTGTCAAATGCTGATTATCAAAGATGGCAGTGCCAGACCTATTGGGGCCAAGATGAAGAACAACAAGAATATCTATAGGGCTTTGTGCGAAAAGGATGGGAAATTGTGCATCATAGAGTCCAAGAAAAAAATGACATACGAGTTCTTCGTGAAATATCTGAGTGAATATAAGGTTACTCATGCGCTCTATTTGGATATGGGCTATGGATGGAACTATGCCTGGTATCGAGACAAGAAAGGCAATGTGATAGTTCTTCATCCAGAGAGCAAAATGGCTCCCAGTTACAAATTCAGAACCAACTGGATTACCTTCTATAAGTGACAAATAAACGGAAATAACGAGAACGACGAGAATAATTGGAATAAATTCATTATTTTTGCAAACGAAATATGGCTGAAGATGTCGGATGTATGAGGTCTGATGGCTGATATGAAATATAATTTACATCATCATAATCTTACAAAAGATTTAGGAAGAGGGTAATGATTCCTGTATTGATCAAGTCAGCGAACATGGCACCAATGATAGGAACAATGAGGAAGGGCTTGACGGTATAACGGTATTTATAGCAGACGGCACTCATGTTGGCCATCGCATTGGGCGTTGCACCAAGACCGAAGCCACAGATGCCTGCACACAGGACGGCAGCATCATAATCGCGACCTAACAGGGGGAATGCTACCATGTATGCAAATAGTGCCATCATCAGGACCTGAGACACCAAGATGACTATTAACGGAAGGGCTAAGTTTTGAAGTTCCCAAAGTTTAAGGGATATCATGGCCATGCCGAGGAACATAGACAGGCAGATATTACCTACACTGATAATTCGCTCCATATCAAGTAACTTATCAGCTCTTACCTTTTTCCCATCCTCTTTGTAACTGACAAATCCTAAGGTATTACGAACGATGGCAGCTAAGATCAGGGCTCCAAAATAGGTTGGGAACGTGACACCCGTCTTTGCAAGCAACCAGCTCAATATGGTGCCACCACCCATAACCAAGATAATGCAATAAGTAGCCTTCGCATACTGCTGGAACTCCTGCTCGTTCGTACTGAGACGTTTTGTACGACCTGTAGGTGATGCCTCGTCACTCTCGATACCAGCCATTGCAGGGTCAATATCCTCGTCTTGTGGTTGCATCTGTTCATGCGTCAGTTTCGTGCGAACAATCTTCTCTGCCAATGGACCGCCTATCATAGAACCAGCAATCAGACCAAAGGTAGCAGCTGCCATGCCGATTGTTCCAGCGCCATGCAGCCCCATGCCTTCGAGAACACTTGCAAATCCACCTGCCGTACCGTGTCCGCCTGTCATTGATATGCTACCAACAGCCATACCAATCAAAGGATCAACACCCATAAGTTGGGTAATCCCCATTGGCATTAAGTTCTGCATGGCAATAATGACGACCAACAAGGCCAGCATGACAACCAAAAGTTTACCACCTTGCTTGATGACTTTCAGGTCACTTTGGAAACCAACACTGGTAAAGAATGCCAACATAAAGACATCCTTCAATGTACCATCGAACGACACCTCAACATGGAACCAACCATAGAGTACCAAGGTAATCAATGAAAAGATGATGCCACCACTTACTGGCGACGGCACACAGAATTTCTGCAAGAAAGCAACCTTTCGCGTTAATACCATACCAACGATGAGGGCTAAGCCACCAATGCCGGCTGTTTGTATCATATCCAGTTCAATACTTGTCATACTCACTTTCTTGTATTCGTTAGAATCTATACTGCAACTTAATATTGGCAGCATGTCTGTTTACTTTTGCATCACTACAGCATGCATCAAACATATCATGCCAGTCAAGACCCAAATGCCATTTCTTGCCTAATTGCTTGTTCACAGACAGACATCCATACACAGGCACGCCTGTCAGTTCACGTGCTGGTGTCTTGCTGGTATAATATACCACCTGCATACCTATCTGCCAATCATAAGGAAGATAAGCAGTAGGAGCAAACCGGAATGAAGCGTATGTTCCACTCTTAGCAGTATATAGATTTGAGCCGCCTGTCAGACTCAACCCATTCGTTTTCCAATAAGCCGATGCATCCAGTATCGTAAAATTCTCACCATCTTCAACGGCATAGTAACTCGCCTCCGTCTTCACAGTCAACTTCTGCTTACTATAGGCGTATGCCAGCTTCATTTGATGAATATTCCATTCTTCCAGCAGTCCTTGAGTCCTCGCCCATTCCTCATCAATAAGCGTATTGGCATTCATAAAGAGAACCAAGTAGGAAGGATTATAGTATTTACGATAGTAGCCCAACTGAATCTGATTGCGGTTGTCTGGTACATAGATGACGCAGGCATTTGCATTGTCACGGGTGTTGGAATGCTTTTGACTGATTCCAGTTTCCATCAACCTGTAGTTATAGAACATCACACGATTACCAACTGTAAACTTCCATTTAGGCAAGGCATAGGTAAACTGCAGGTAGATATCATTATTGAAGACATCCCAACTCCTATCCGTGTCCTTTTGTTTTGTCATCAGGAAATCTCCCTCAACACCCAGCATCATGGATAGCCGGTCAGAAAACAAAGGGGTATTCAGTTCAACAGTATACAATGGCAGCTTGTTGGAGAGGACCGGATCACTGGCATACTGATAACCACCCACTATGAGCAGTTCTGTACCCTGGTCATTGAAGGTATGGAAATATCTCGCTCTGCCCATGACCTTACGTGACGTACCAGTAGGATGGTCAAGATATTGCTGAGTGAAATAGGTCAACAGCTTGTTTTTGTCATCGAATCGGTTCGTCATGTGAAGCGTCAGATACTCTTCATTCCCATCCTGATGCCGATAAGACGCATTGGCATAAAGGTCAGTACGCTGACTACCGTATAACGCATTCACGGAGCCAATGCCTGCTACATTCTTCCCAAAGTCTCCCTGTCCTTCCACGAAACCTTTCAACCCTTCAGGCATCTTCATGTTAATATCCAACACCCTACCCATTCCAATGGTTCCTTTTGCAACACCCGTATTGTCACAAACCTGAATCTTAGCGATATCCTTGGCTTTCATTTGGCTAAGAATCAATCTTGTATCACCATTTATCGGGCAATTATCGATGCGGAGGTTATAGCTGTCGATGACATCCTCATAACCAGCAATCATCAGCTCTGGCACCATCTGGAGGATATCCATCAACGTTTCTTCTCCAGCCAGTTCCATTCGCTGAGGATAAATCATCGTCCTGTCTGCCTTCATCTCTATGATGGGCAAACCACTTTCTGCGCACATCGAGACAGACATGAGCAAGAAACTGGTCAATATGAGAATCCTTCGATGCATATTTTGCAAATATACACATTTTTCTGGCTACCAGTTTGTGAATTAATCCTTTTTAACTTAATCGATGGCTTTATTCCCATTAAGTATTAATACCCGCAATTGTTACTATTAATTCTCTCAATTGCTACTATTAATTCCCGCAATTGCTACTATTAATGATTACTTTCTTAAGTTATGATTATTGCGGTTGAAAAACGTTGCGTATATTTTGTTGTGCCACCTCTTTGCGCATAGCCTCTTCGAGGGTGATGCCAGGCGGGTTAATACAATCTACACGGGCAAAGCCTGCGCTCAACAGTTCTTCGCGATCGCTGATTCTGCCAGCTATCAGGTAGACGGGCACAGGTCCAGACTGTTCCAGGATACCCATTGGCAGTTTACCCATCAACGTCTGACGGTCAGCAGAGCCTTCGCCAGTGATGATCAGGTCAGCGTCTCTGACCATTTCTTTGAATCGGATGGTATCGAGCAGCAGTTGAATACCAGACATGCTCTTTGCATTTAGGTATTGCAGGAAGGCATAGCCCAGTCCTCCTGCTGCACCAGCACCTGCCATCTGCGAACGGTCGTAGCCAAAATGCTTGGCAGACAATTCTGCAAATTTCCTGGCCCGCTCGTCTAAGCGAGGTACCATATCTGGCGTAGCGCCCTTTTGTGGTGCAAACACATGGGCTGCACCGTTCTCGCCATAAAGCGGGTTCTTGACATCGGAGGCGATGGTGAAGCTCACATCCTTCAAGACTTCGATGTCATCCCATTGGCCATGTTTGACAAATGCGTCGATGAGAGCCCTGAGCATGCCTATGCCTGCATCACTTGTAGCACTGCCACCCAGTCCTACGATGATATGTTTCGCCCCTTTTCTAACAGCGTCAGCCACCAGTTGCCCTGTGCCATAGCTCGTCGCCACCATTGGGTTGCGTTCCTCCTTAGTCAACAGCGTCAGTCCACTGGCTTGAGCTATCTCTATCACCGCCATCTCGTCGTGCAACAGATACTTCGCCGTAATGGGACGCATCAACGGGTCTCTCACCACGACGTCCACCAACCTACCACCTATGGCAGCATGAAATGCTTCCATGTAGCCCTCACCGCCATCGCTAACAGGCACTTCCACTATCTCTGCATCAGGATAAACCCTCCTGATACCCTCTGCAGCCGCCTCGTTGGCTTCCTTCGAAGTCAGACATCCCTTGAATGAATCTATTGCAATAATTACCTTCATGCTGCAAATATACAATTATTATTGAAATACTACACCATTCTTTATGGATTTTTGGAAGAAAATGCGTAATTTTGCACCAAAATTGACAATGAAACGATACGCTTTATTTTTCGATATTGACGGGACACTGGTGAGTTTTAAGACGCACGAGATTCCTGCTTCCACGATTTTTGCGCTAACCCAGGCCAAGGCTAATGGACATAAGGTGTTTATTGCCACAGGACGTCCGCCACTGATTATCACCAACTTGGGAGCCATAGAGCATCTGATTGACGGCTACGTCACCATCAATGGTGCGCTGTGCTTTGTGGGCGATGAAGTGGTGCGCTGTAAGGATATACCGCACGACGCAGCACGTCTGGTGGTTGACGACGCTCAGCAGAAGGACTACGGTGTGATTGTCGTAGGCGAAAAGGATGTTGCCGTGCTCGACCCACATGGCGAGGTGGACAGGGTGTTCCGTCAAGAGATAGCCGTCGAGAATCTGGATCAAGCCAAACCTATAGAAGATGTCATGCAGCAGCGCATCCTCCAGTTGACGCCCTTCTTCTCTGCCGATTACGAACGTGAATTGATGGCTCGTATTCCCAGTTGTACCTCAGGACGCTGGCATCCAGCCTTTACGGATGTGACGGCAAAGGGGGCTGACAAGGGTGAGGGCATGCTGACGATGGCAGCACACTTCGGTCTGGACCCACAATACACGATGGCTTTTGGCGATGGTGGCAACGATGCCTCGATGATTCGTACGGCAGGCATTGGTGTGGCGATGGACAATGCCCTTGACTCGCTCAAAAAAGAGGCCGACTATACGACGACCTCTGTTGATGACGACGGAGTCCTGAACGCCCTCCGTCATTTTAATCTGGTGTAATCAGCTCTTCTTACACATATATCTCGATATAAATCTTGTAGTGATCGCCATCACGTTCAGGACTGTGGACAGCAAACATAGTGGAGGCGCTCTTATCCCTCATGATTTCCTGCACGAGGAATGATTTGCCATCAGACTCCTTTTTAACCGTGATGTGCATATTCTCGAAGGTGAACGGCTTGGACTTGATGGCCCGCTCGTAGAAGTCGCTGGCATCGAGCATGTTCATAAAGTAAAGGTAACCATTGGTAGATGTGTCAAGACTCATCACGAAATAGAAGCCATGAGGCCTGACGTTGGTAACATCATAAGTCCCATTCTTCGATGACACCATGATGTCTCGACCATAGATATATTCATCACAGTCTACCTCACCACTCTGTTCTGAATGATGATGGACCAGCGCTAAGCCCGACTTTTCGGCAATTGGCGACTCATCGTAGTGCTGCGTCAGATACAGCAGCTCCTTCAGCGAGAATTGCTGATAAAAGCTATTGTCTTTGATGTAATTCTCAAAATACTTCTTCTCGCCCGTTCCATCGTCAGAAAGAAAGTCATCGACATACCAGTCACCACGCTCAAAACGCATATTGAGAGTGATCGTATAAGGTTTTCCTGCATTCTTGGCCTTAACCTTGACGACGGCTGTCGAATCGGTCATATTACTGATTTTGCCTACTTCGTAAGTGAAGTTGTTATCGTCCTGCGAATTGGTCCAATGGTCATAATCCAACAAGGGCTCTTCGTTTTCCTCAGCAATCTCTTCAGCTTTCGCCAACAGTTCCTTATAGCTCTTGCTGCAATAGGCACTGTCGCGATTGATGAACTTACCATTATAGATGCGATGACCACTCTTCTCGTACTTGGGATTCTTGTAATTGAAATAGAACGAGTCCACACGCTCACGGAGATAATCCTCCGTATGCTTGTCAATACTGGCTTCCTGCATGACCACAGAATCTGCAGGCACTGAGTCTGTATTACTGGCAGACTTACCCGTTTTACCACCACATGCTGACATCATCAGCACGACTGCCACAGCGGCAATAAACATCATTACTTGTTTCATAGCTTTAACGATTTTGGGGACAAAGATAATAATAAATTAGGAATTAGGAATTAGAAATCAGAAATAATTTGCAGCGGCAGCAAATTTTTCACTATTCACTATTCACTTTTCACTTTTTTTCGTATCTTTGCACCAAATTATCAACTTTATAATAACTTTTATGAAACGATTACTTACATTTCTCTTGATGGCTCTGGCCACAGGAACAGCGACATTCGCACAGACGGATAACGACGGAAAGTACACACTAAAGAACGGCAACCTGACTATGGTGATTGACGCCGCCAAAGGTGCTAAAATCCTCTCTTTCAAGTATGGTGACCAAGAAGCCATCTCGCAATTGAGGTTCCCTGAGTCTTTTGGCAGCACGTTCTGGACCAGTCCACAGAAGGAATGGAACTGGCCCCCAGTACAGGAATACGACAAGAAGCCTTATACAGTAGAAGAGAAAAACGGTGTGCTGACGATGACCAGCGAGGTGTCTGACAGACTGAAATTCAGAGTCCGCAAGACGTTTAAGACTGAGGGACAGGCCTTCGCCATCACATATACTATCATCAATGAGGGCAACGAGGCCAGAAAGGTGGCTCCTTGGGAGATTACCCGTGTGCAGAACGAAGGTGGTCTGATTTTCTTTGACGCTCCTGTGAATGGCATCACGCCAGCAGGACTGATGGACTTCAAGGAGGCTTTTGGTGCTGCTTGGTACAAGACGGACGAAACCAATCAGAAC
>Ga0265300_10001008_pt1 | contig 27852 bp, 21 predicted proteins | sample AusTroGonzalo_MG_FD_193482 | JGI IMG/M metagenome (GOLD analysis project Ga0265300, IMG submission 193482) | Bovine rumen microbial communities from tropical cattle in Woodstock, Queensland, Australia - Gonzalo_03 | ecosystem: Host-associated > Mammals > Digestive system > Stomach > Rumen ...
CATTGCCAACCGCTACGATGCCCACCTCAACGATGTGAAGGACAAGGTCTATACCCGCGACATCTTCCAAAGAGATTGAATTAATCATCTATAAAAATGCCGATAATTTGCAAACTTAAAAGTAAAATACGATGAATGATATTCAAATGATTCAGAACAAAATTTATTCGCATCATTGAACAAACCCGATGCGCCGGCGAGGCTTCTCATTCGTAGGCTTGACTTGCAATTCAGCCAATGCAGTGCATGATGGCTCTCGCTGCTTACTCGGTTCGGCTTTCACTTCAAAATATCCAGCAGATACGTCAGTCGGATAGAGGTGTAGGTATTGGCAGAACGGGAGAAATAGTCTTTCTTGGTGTTGCCATAGATGTCGGAGAGGCCGTAGTAGTAGCGGCCTTCGAGCAGGAAGTTGCCAATGCCCGTGTGGAACTCAAAGCCTGCACCGCCCACAATGCCGTAGTCGAAACGGTGCTCCACATCGAGCGTATGCTGCTCCTGATGGTAGCGGTAGTTGATCCAGTCGCCGTCGATCTCGCTGGAGTCGCTGAGATAGTAGCCAAACTGGGGGCCTCCGTGGATGAAGAACTTCAGGAAGCCGTGTTCCTTGCCAAAGCCTATGTGCATGAGGGCAGGAACCTCCAAGTAGCTCGTCTTGCGCTTGTACATCAGCTCAGGGTAGTCCTCATAATGCTCGTTCCAGCCACGCTGCGAGAAGTTGAGCTCCATCTGCACACCGCAGAGCATGCCAAACCAACGCTCGGAGATGTAGCGGGCAGTGATGCCGAAGACGGGGGCAGGGAGGTCTTTCTGCTGGATTTTGGGGGAGAATATCACCCGGCTCAGGTTCACACCGCCACTCACGCCCAACGACAGGTTGTGACGCTGCTCGCCCGTCTGCGCCTTCAGCGACAGGCTGGCAGCCAGCAGGAGGATAGCCAAAAGATAACGTAACCGTGAAGCCATCAGCGCATCCTCCTATCAGTCAAAATCCAACTTGATGAGCTCGTGGTCGCGCGTGAAATGCACAAAGAACACCTTCTTGTTGATGAAGCCGCCCCAGTTGTTCACACGCTCGTACTTGAAGCCCGTCTGTATGGGCACAAGCTTCAGCTTCTGCTGCTCTTGCTCAAACGCGGTGCCGTATTGCCACAGGCCTTTCAGGAAATAGTAACCGGTGTCGAAGCCCAGCATGCCGTACTTGGGGTAGCGGTCTTCCATCTCCTTGCCGTACCAGCGGCGGAACTTGAGCGTGAACTCGCGAGGGTTGTCCATCAGGTTGTTGCTATAGAACGAACTGTAGAAATAGGTGTCGAGCTCGAAGAAGGAGTCGAGGAAGTCGCTCGTATAGGTCTGCCATTCGGGATAGCCGAAGAGGTGGATGTTGTCGATGCCCTGAGTGACATTGAGCAGGGAGTCGCGCACCACCAAGGTGAGTTGCGGCAGGGTCTTGAACAGGGCGGCATCGCTTCCGCTGGTGGGAACGAAGATATTGTCCTTGTCGTTGCGCAGCACACCTCGCATCTCCATGTAGTCGGACGATTCGTTCAAGGTGGTGATAGGCACCGACCTGCGTTGCAGGTCTTCACGGAAGCCCTTTATGAAGTCGGACTTGTCGGTCTGTCCCGTCTCTACGAAGATGACGTGGGCATTGGGGAACTGGCGGCCGAAATGGTCGTACACCTCTGAATAGAAGTACGACTGGGGGGTGTTGACCTGATAGACTTGCGGATTGTTGAATACGGCATCGTCGCGCGAGGTGAACGGTATCACCAAGCGGATGTTGTTGGCATTGGCAAAATCGGCCAATGGCTTGATCTGAGCCTGATAGAGCGGTCCGAAAATCACGTCCATCTGCTTGAGTTCTGACTGGGCTATCACCGCATTGATGTCGGCCAGGTCGGTACCCGAGTTGTAGGTATAGAGGTCGATGTTGGAGCCGGTCTGCTTCAGGCTGTCGAGGGCCAGCAGGAATCCCTGATAGTACTCCACCATGCGCTGTGTCTCGCTCACAGGGGTGCCATTCTTGTGGAAGGGAAGCACTAAGGCGGCCTTGATGGTGTTGAGCTTCTCCGTCTTCTTGGTATTCTCCTGGAACAGTTCGGTAGTAGTCGGCTCTTTCTCCTCCACCACCTTCACCTCTTCTTTCTTGGGGTAGGGGATGGCAAGGAAGGAATTGCGCTTCAGCTTGCGGGCATCTTTCAGTTCGGGATTGGCGGCCAGCAGTTCTTCTTCGCTGATGTCATACATGCGGGCGATGCTATAGACGGTCTCGCCGCGCTGCACTCGATGCATGTCGCGGTAGTTGGGCTTCACGGCGGGGGCTGGCTGCTGTTCCTCCTTGGGCTGCTCGGTAGCTTCGGGAAGGCTGTTCTTCTCATTGCCAGCAGGAATGCGGATCACCTGCCCTGCCTTGAAGTTGGTGGCACTCAGTCCGGGATTGGCATCCATGATGGAGCGCACCGTGAGGTTGTACTTCTTACTGAGGCCGTAGAGCGTCTCGCCGTTGAGAATGGTGTGGAAAGACCCCTCCTGCTTGCTCGACGGGCGGCGAGGGATGCGCAGCGTCTTGCCCTCGAAGATAGTGGTATCACTGCCGGGGTTCAGGCTCACAATCTCGTCGATGGTCACCCCATACATGCTGGCGATGGTGGTGAGTGTCTGTCCTTTGGTAATGGTGTGCATGATGTACGACTGGTTTTCCTGCGCGTGGGCATTCATGCTCAGCACGAGGGCAAAAACCAGCGTATATAGTATTCTTTTCAATGTCTTCATTTCTTTGCACTATTTATCAAGTTGCAAAAATAAGTCTTTATTTCCAAACTTTCAATGTTCTGCCTCACTTTTTTACATAATGGTTGTTTACAATCAATAAAATTAGTAAATTTGCAGTTTCGAACGATGTAAAAGAATATGCTTGACGAGACAGAATATATCCAAGTGTATGGCGCACGCGTACACAACCTGAAGAACATAGATGTGCAGATACCCCGAGGGAGCCTCACGGTGATTACGGGTTTGAGCGGCAGCGGCAAGTCGTCGTTGGCGTTCGACACGATCTTTGCCGAAGGTCAGCGACGCTATATCGAGACGTTTTCGGCCTATGCCCGCAACTTCTTGGGAGGCTTGGAAAGACCTGATGTGGATAAGATTACGGGCTTGAGCCCTGTGATCTCCATCGACCAGAAGACTACCAACAAGAATCCGCGCTCTACGGTGGGCACCACCACCGAGATAAACGACTACCTGCGTCTGCTCTTTGCCCGGGCTGGAGAGGCCTATTCCTACCTCACGGGCGAAAAGATGGTGAAATATACCGAGGAGCAGATACTGAAACTCATCCTGAGCGACTATGAGGGGCGTCGTGTCTATATCCTCGCTCCCTTGGTGCAGCACCGCAAGGGTCACTACCGCGAACTGTTTGAGACGGTACGTAAGAAAGGTTACTTGCGTGTGCGTGTGGATGGCGAGCTGTGCGAGGCGGTGCCCGATATGAAGCTCGACCGCTACAAGAACCACGACATAGAACTGGTGGTGGACAGGCTGGTGGTGAGCGCCAAGGATGAAGCACGGCTGAAAAACAGCGTGGCATCGGCCATGCGACAGGGCGAAGGGCTGCTCATGGTGTTGGATGCCGACTCGCAGGAAGTGCGCCATTTCAGCAAGACGCTCATGGATCCCGTGTCGGGCCTTTCCTACAAGGAGCCTGCGCCCCACAACTTCTCGTTCAACTCTCCCCAGGGCTATTGCCCCCATTGCCGAGGCTTAGGCGTGGTGAACGAGATAGACGAGAAACTGGTGATTCCTGACGATACGCTCTCCATCCGCGAGGGGGCCATAGTGCCTTTGGGAAAATTCCGCAACAGCATGATGTTCTGGCAGATAGCCTCGCTGTTGGAGAAGCATGATGCCAACCTTGATACGCCCGTGAAGGACTTGCCCCACGAGGTGATAGCCGAAATCCTGCATGGAAGCGAGGAGCGCGTGAAGATAGACAAGACCCTGATAGGTTCGAATTCCGATTACTTCGTGCGCTATGAGGGACTGGTGAAGTATATCCAGTCGCTCACGGAGAAAGAGGTGTCGGCCTCGGAACAGAAATGGGCGGAGCAGTTCTCCAAGGAAGTGGTGTGCCCCGAGTGTCATGGAGCCAAGCTCAACAAGGAAGCGCTTTCCTACCGCATCCATGACAAGAACATTCACCAGCTTTCGTGCATGGACATAGCCGAACTGTATGAATGGTTGGAGGGTGTAGAGGAACACCTCAGCGAGAAACAGCGGAAGATTGCAGCAGAGATTCTGAAGGAGATACGCACACGACTGAAATTCCTGCTTGATGTGGGACTTGACTACTTGGCGTTGGAGCGCTCTTCGGCTTCGCTGTCGGGAGGTGAGAGCCAGCGCATCCGTTTGGCCACGCAGATCGGCTCACAGTTGGTGAATGTGCTCTACATACTGGATGAGCCAAGCATCGGACTGCACCAGCGTGATAACCTCAAGCTGATCAACTCGTTGAAGGAGCTGCGCGACTTGGGCAATACGGTGATCGTAGTGGAGCATGATAAGGAGATGATGCTTGCTGCCGACTATGTGATAGACATGGGTCCCAAGGCCGGACGCTTAGGGGGCGAAGTGGTGTTTGAGGGTACGCCTCGTCAGATGCTGCTCACGCAAACGCTTACCTCGCAATACCTCAACGGGGAGCGGAAGATAGAGATTCCTACCCAGCGTAGAACGGGCAACGGACAAAGCTTGGTGCTGCATGGAGCTCATGGCAATAACCTCAAGGGGGTGGATGTGGTGTTCCCACTGGGTGTATTGATTTGTGTCACAGGCGTTTCGGGCAGTGGAAAATCTACGTTGGTCAACGATACCCTGCAACCCATCCTGTCGCAGAAGCTCTATCGCTCGTTGCAAGACCCTTTGCCCTACGATAGCATAGAGGGGCTTACTTATATAGATAAGGTGGTGAATGTGGACCAGTCGCCTATAGGCCGCACACCGCGCTCCAATCCTGCCACCTACACCAATGTGTTCTCCGACATCCGCAACCTCTTTGTCGGCTTGCCCGAGGCGAAGATTCGCGGCTACAAGCCCGGACGCTTCTCCTTCAACGTGAAAGGCGGAAGGTGTGAGGTCTGCCAAGGAAACGGCTACAAGACCATCGAGATGAATTTCCTGCCCGATGTGTATGTGCCTTGCGAGGAATGTCACGGCAAACGCTACAACCGCGAGACCCTGGAGGTGCGCTTCAAGAGCAAGAGCATAGCCGATGTGCTGGACATGACCATCAACCAGGCCGTGGAGTTCTTTGAAAACGTGCCGACCATACTCAATAAGATAAAGGTGATACAGGATGTGGGCTTGGGCTATGTGAAGCTCGGCCAGCCATCTACCACCTTGAGCGGAGGAGAGAGCCAGCGTGTGAAGTTGGCCACAGAACTGTCGAAGCGCGATACGGGCAAGACGGTCTATATCCTCGACGAGCCTACCACCGGCCTGCACTTTGAGGATATCCGCGTGCTGATGAAGGTGCTCAACCGATTGGTGGACAGGGGCAACACGGTGATTGTGATAGAGCACAACCTCGATGTGATCAAGTTGGCCGACTACATCATCGACATGGGCCCTGACGGAGGTAGGGGAGGAGGTACCATACTCTCGACAGGTACGCCCGAAGAGGTGGCACTGAGCGGGAAAGGCTATACACCCCGCTATTTGAAACAAGAATTAGGGCTGTAAGGATTGCAATCTAAAGAAAAACTTTTATCTTTGCACACAAGAATAAACTTTTTAATAACTTAAATACTTAAATCTATGTTTGAAGGACAACCGAAAGGCCTCTGGGCATTAGCCTTGGCCAACACTGGTGAGCGATTCGGCTATTATACCATGATTGCCGTATTCGCTTTGTTTTTGAGAGCTAACTTTGGATTGAGTGCAGGCGTTGCAGGTACCATCTACAGTTCATTCCTGATGTTCGTTTACTTCTTCCCCCTCATCGGAGGTATGCTGGCCGATAAGTTCGGTTTCGGTAAGATGGTGACCACGGGTATCATCGTGATGTTCTTGGGATACTTGCTGCTGTCTATCCCTCTGGGTGGTGTAGATCCTGCCACGGGTAAGACGGATATGGTGGCCATGGTGGCCATGATTGCCGCTTTGCTGGCCATCGGATTTGGTACGGGCCTCTTCAAGGGCAACCTGCAGGTGATGGTGGGAAATCTCTACGATGACCCTGCCTATGCTGCCAAGCGTGACTCTGGTTTCCAACTTTTCTACATGGCCATTAATATCGGTGCTTTGTTTGCACCTACGGCAGCCATCAAGATCAAGGATTGGGCAGAGAACTCCCTCGGCTTCAGCGGCAACGACGCTTATCACTTCTCATTCGCTGTGGCTTGTGTTTCACTGATTGTATCTATCGCTATTTACTATATCTTCCGCTCCACGTTCGTTCATACCGAGGGTGGCAAGCGTGCTGTGGCCAAGGTTTCCAATGAGCCTGAACTGAGCCCCAAGGAGACCAAGGACCGCATCGTGGCACTGTGCCTCGTCTATGCGGTGGTGATTTTCTTCTGGATGGCCTTCCATCAGAATGGTCTTTCCTTGACATATTTCGCCAACGAGTTCACGGCCCAGAGTTCTTCGGGTTTGGAGAGCATGGCCTTCGATGTGATCAACCTGGTGATGATTATCCTCATTGTCTATGCAGGATTCGTGCTGTATGAGGCCAAGACAGTCAAGCAGAAGTCTATCGCTGGTTTGGTAATCGCCTTTGCAGTGGCTGTGCTGTGTTGGAAGTATGTGAACCTGAACGGTACGGTGGAGGTAAGTGCTCCTATCTTCCAGCACTTCAACCCGTTCTATGTGGTGGCCCTGACTCCTGTGAGCATGGCACTCTTCGGCTATCTGGGCCGCAAGGGCAAGGAACCTACTGCTCCTCGCAAGATTGCCTACGGTATGCTGGTGGCTGCGTTGGCCTACTGTGTGATGGCTGCATTCTGCGTGGGACTGCCCAAGCCTCAGACCGAACTGGATGCTGACGGCATCATGGTGGCCAAGCATGTGGCTGATGTGACTCCTAACCTGCTGATTGGCACTTACCTGATTCTGACCTTTGCCGAGCTGCTGCTTAGTCCGATGGGTATCTCATTCGTGACCAAGGTGGCTCCTCCTAAGTATAAGGGTATGATGATGGGTGGTTGGTTTGTGGCTACGGCCATCGGCAACCAGCTGGTGATGGTGGGTGGTCTGCTCTGGGGTCCGCTGCCTCTGTGGGCGGTTTGGAGCGTATTCATCGCCCTCTGCTTGCTCTCTGCCCTCTTCATGTTTGTGATGATGAAGCGCTTGGAGAAGGTGGCGAGGTGAAATTGAAAACTGAATAAACACGGATTATAAAGATTATAAAGATTAATTTGCCATGCGGCATGAATTTTTATAAACACGGATTATTAAGGTTTTTTCAGAATTGAAAATTGAGAATTTTTGGAGCAGCGAGAGCCAAACGATGCTTGCATCGATTTGGCCGAGTCGTGACAAAAATCAACGAAGTATAATTTAAGGCTGCGCTATGGTTGTAATTAGCGCAGCCTTTTTAAAAACAACTAACGATATGCTTACCGTAAGAACAGCTACGCTTGACGACTGCCCGTTAATTCATGAACTGGCAACGATTATTTTTCCACATACTTACAAGGAGATTCTCTCGCCTGAACAATTGGACTACATGATGGACTGGATGTATTCGCTTGACAACCTGCACAAGCAGATGACGGAGGAGGGACATGTCTATCAGATTGGATACCTTGATGGGAAGCCTATCGGCTATGTGTCTGTGCAGCCTCAAGGTTCCAACGAGGAAGGCATTGACACTTTTCACCTGCAGAAGATCTATGTGCTGCCTGAGATGCAAGGGACTGGGGCGGGCAAGTTCTTGTTTGAGCAGGCCATCCGCTATATAAAAGAGGTGCATCCTGCTCCCTGCCTGATGGAATTGAATGTGAATCGCAACAACAAGGCTGTGACTTTCTACGAGCATCTGCGCATGCGCAAACTCCGCCAAGGGGATTTCCCCATCGGCCATGGCTACTATATGAATGACTACATCATGGGGCTGGATCTCTGAAGACTTCTGCCCGTACGGGCATGTACCTAAAGCTGTACGGTCATGAGTGTAAAGCCGTACGGTCATGAGTGTAAAGCCGTACGGTCATGAGTGTAAAGCCGTACGAGCATGAGCTTAAAGCTGTACGGCATGAACCTAAAGCTGTACGGGCATGAGATTAAAGCTGTACGGGCATTAGCATAGAGCAGTATGGGCATCTACTCGTAGCTGACATTCCATCTACCTGAGGTAGCTGGGCAATCTACCCGTAGCTGAATGTTAAACAGAATAGGTATGGACACTGGAACCTTGGGCTGAGGGCAGGTAGTTAATGCCCCACCAGCACATCTGGAGCAGGACGAAGGCTACCAAGAGCATAGCGAGGGCGAGGCCATAGTCCTTGGGGCGATAGATGCGGTAATGAATGTAAACCAGGTAGGCAAACCAGGTAATGGCGGCCCAGGTCTCCTTGGGGTCCCACGCCCAATAGTGTCCCCATGCTTCCTTGGCCCACAAGGCACCAAACAACATGCCAAAGGTCATAAAGGCCAGTCCTACATATACCAGGTTGTCGCAGATGACCATTTCCTTGACTTCTATCTCTTGCTTCTTGAAGAACATTAGGTAGAAAGCCAGTACGGTGGCGGCACCTAATAGGGCGTAGGCAAACATATAGACAATGACATGAGGAGCAAACCACGGACTTTGCAAGGCGGGCATCAAAGTCTTGTTGTGAATCTCTGGCTTGAAAAGGTTCACACAGATGAACACGATGGACAGCAAGGTGCTGAAGGAAAGAATCCACTTGTATTTCCAACGGCTATAGACTATCAGTCCTGCCAAGGGGAGGAAGAACGAGTACCACAGGCGGGTTTCACCCATTGTTCGCAGGGGCGGGCGTTCCATCACTATCCAGATGGTGAGGATGAAGGCGAAGAAAATGAGCAGTCCCAAGCTTGTGGAGACATAGGCATTGTTGGCCTTGTCTTTCCAGGCTGCGTAAGCTCCATAGCACCAGCATAATACAGCCGCAAGTGCAAATATGATAAAGTAGTCCCAAATCATGCTTGTTTCCTCCTTACTCCTAAAATAAACAAGGTCAGGGCACCCGCCAGCATCATATAGATGCCAGTATAGACGGCAGGCAGCCAAGGGTCGCTCACCAATTCCAAGATACTGATATTGCTCTCGGCTCCCATCGAAGAGTCGTAGCCATACTGGTAGATGGTCCAGCCATTCACTTCGGCAGGTTTGTTCACATCCACGGTTGTGCGCATCTGCTCACCTTCTATCGTGTAGATCTCTATGTCAGAAGCGAAACGCTTGGGAGTTCCGTCGTCGTAAGTCTCCATGATAAACTCCTTAAGCTCTATGGCTACTGGAAGTTCCACCACCTCTCCGTTGTCATTCAAGGCTCGCCATTCGGTAGTATCGGTCATCGTGTACATCTTGAGGCGTTGCATGTCTGCATTGCCCAAGGTGGCAGTGGTAAGGGCGATGAAGAGTCCTAAATGATTGAGCAGGAAAGGGATGTCTCTTCTCCATTGGAAATGAAGCAGATGACGGAGGATAATCTGCCCCAGGATGATGGTCATATAGACATAGATAAGCACAAATGGCCAGAAAGAAAGCATGTTGGTAAGCCAGGAGCCATTGACGGTCTGACGGATGATACCCATGAGGATGGTCAGTGCCACAGCATAGACCAGGGTGGGGATAGCAGCCTGGTAGGTGCTGATGAAGCGGAAGTCGTAGAATAGTTTCCTGCAGGCATAGATGAGTATGTTGAGTAGCAGGAAGCAGGCCAGCACGATGCCGTTGGCCGGCCACACAAAGGCATCCCAAACCACAGGACCGATGCTCAGTTGGAGCACCAGTCCTGTGATGATGAGTCCGCCTCCCAAGGCGAAACCTTCTTTAAGTGTCCAAGGTTTCGACCACATAGCTTGATAATTAGTTGAGGGCTATGAGTTTTCCATTGGCCTTAGCCTCTTCAATCCACTTGGGAACGACTGTCTCGAGGAATTCCTTCTTGTTGGTTTCGAGGGTAGGCATATCAAGGCCGATGTACTGCTGTGCCTTGGCCTTGGTGGAAATGTCTGGTAATGGAATATCGCCAGTGTAACCGTGCTTGGCGCAAACCTTGGCAATGAGCAGACGGGCCTGTTGAGCATAATCGACACTGTGTGAGAGCAGGCGGGTCACCTCTTGTGGAGCGTGGAAAGTAGCTCCATGGGAAGCGATGGCATAGTCCCAACGCCACTGGCTCTTGCGCAGCAGGTCTTGAATAGGCTTCATTTCAGCCTCCGTAGCTCCGTTGTCAATGGCAAACTTGGCCTCGATGTGGGCTTTGGCAAGCTCATCCTCGGCACGGTCGCGCACCTCTGTAGCCTTCATCTGACGGTCATAGACATTCTGTCGCAAGGTTTCTGCATCCTGACGGTGGCAGGTCTGGCAGGTGCGGTCGATATTAGCCAAAGGCGACATGATGTGATGATCGGTGAATTTCACGCCACCCTCGCTCATGTAAGGCATGTGGCAGTCGGCGCAAGAAACGCCACGCTGTCCGTGAATGCCTTGCAACGCTACTTCATATCCAGGATGCTGTGCTTTCAGGATAGGAGTCTTTGACAGTGGGTGAATGTAATCGTAGAAGTCGATTTCATCATAGTAAGCCTCGGCATCTTCGCAAGTCATACCCTTGTCTTGGGGGAACATCAGGTAGTCAGTGCCCTTCACAAAGTAGTATTCTGTGTGGCACTGGGCGCAAACCAGCGAGCGGAGTTCTTGGTGCGTGGCTTTGTTCACATCCTTGCCGGCACGCTCCCAAGCCTCATAAAGGGCTGGGCGGGCAGGTTTCAGCTCCATGGTGCGTGCATCGTGGCAGTCGGAACAACCGATGGTGTTCATCATCTCGTTGCCCAGTTCACTCCAACGGGCATGGTAGTAGTTGGCCAGTCCCATCTCGCGCATCATGCGAGGCACATCGGGTCCCTTGCAGGTCCAGCAGGTGGCTGGCTGCATGTCGTTCTGACCGTTGACACCTGGAGAGCCTGTGCGCAGGATCTCACGCATGTCATCCAATGCATGCTTGTGACCACGAGGTGTGTTGTAGTGGCGTGAGAATGCATAGCCTGCCCATAGAATTACCATATTGGGTCGCTGCTCCAGCACATCCACAGCCTCAGAACCGTTATACATCGACTCGAAGGAAGTGTCTTCCGTCATAGCCCAAGTATTGTATTCACGAGGGTAGTCGGCCTTGAACTTCTCATTCTGAGCCACAATCGAATCAGTAAAGACGGTGCGCTTGTTGTTGAACACGCTCACCACTTCGGCCCTGCGTTCCATGAGTGAGGAAACCAGCAGGCCCAGGCAGAACACTACTACCATCGAGCCGCCGAAGAGTAGCCATCCTTGCCATTTTTTGAGTTCTTTTGCCATAATATCAGTTTAAGTTTTAAGTTATTATCTGTTGGTTAATCCATCAGTCGTTGCAGCCATTCTGGCACAGGACTTGGAGGTAATGGAGTCACTCCCTCAGTATTCGGTGTACCTGACAAGGAGTTCATGCCACCGTGAGGTACATTGCGATGGCAGTCCCAGCAGGCTTTGCCTTCGCCTGCCTTGGCCATCATAAAGTCGATGCGTCCCGTTTTCACAAACTCCTGATTGAGCTGGGTGTGGCAACGGATGCAGTTGTTCATGATGACTTCGGCACTCATGTCTTCGGCCATAATGGCCTGACGCTCGCTATGCGTCACGAAATAGGCCGTGTGCTTCAGTCCGTCCATTGCCTTGAAGCCATATTTGGCCGCAAGGCTGGAGTGGGGCACATGGCAATCGTTGCACGTGGCGTCACGTCCATGACTGGAGTGGCTCCAAGTGGCATAGTAAGGGGTCATGATATGGCAGTTGATACAGGCCGAAGGGTCATCGCCCAAGTAAGTGTGAGCTCGTAGCAGGTACATGAATAAGCCGCCGAGTCCGAATAAGACTCCACAGATGACAAGCAATCCTACTTTCTGTCGATAGGAGAACATGTCTGCTATTCGTTGGAATAATTTCATAGTTACGTAACCTTGTGTTTTTCGTATGACAAAGATACATTTTAATATGGATATGTATAGGTAACAAATGTTTGTCATTCTGCTAAATATTGTTAAATATCTTAATTCTTCTTTACAAATGGCTACATTTGTGTCACTAAAACTGCAAACTATGGAACTGAATATATTGAAGGGTCTGAAGGCTTGTATGCTTTTTCAGGGTTTAAAAGAGGAAGAAATTACAGACCTGATGCACAAGGTGCGCTACAGGGTGGTGTCGCTGAAGAAAGGAGAGATTCTTTTCGAGGCGGGGACGGTGTGCCAACATGCCAACATAGTGATAGAGGGAGAGGTCTCTGCCAAGGTGGTGGGGCCTACGGGTAAGATTGTGCGCATGAGCATGCATCATGCAGGCAATTTGCTGGCACCTGCCTTTCTCTATGCTGCCGATAATCGCTATCCTGTGACTGCAGAGGCTGTCTCTGATGCGACAGTGATGCGTCTTTCACCAGGTGATATGGAACTATTGTTGCAGGTCGACCCTCGTCTGACTTTGAATTTTTGTCGCATCTTAGCCAACAATGTGGCTTTCCTCACGAAGAAGGTCGGGGTGCTCTCCATGACGGTGCGCGACAAACTCATCTTTTATTTTAAGGAGGAGGAGAAACGCCAGCGCACGCCACGCATCTACCTTTCCTTGTCGCGTCAGGAACTGGCTGATCATTTCGGTATACAGAAATTCTCCCTGCAGCGTTGCCTCAAGGAGCTACAGGAAGAGGGGATTATCCGTGTGGAGGGAAAGTATATTCAATTGTTATAACCTTCGCTGCCTCACTGCCTCAAACAATAGAATAGCAGCACTGACAGATACATTGAGCGAGTCGAGCCTGCCCAGCATGGGGATGCGGATATGGGCATCGGCCGCTTGACGCCAGCTGTGTGTCAGTCCAGTGGATTCTGTACCCATCACAAGGGCAGTGCCTTGCGTCATGTCTGTTTCATAATAGAGGTGCGAATCCTGTAGCTGGGCAGTGAGGATTTGTATGTGGCGTTCTTTCAGGAACTTGATGCATTCTTCTGAGGAACAAGCTACGCAAGGAACGGTAAACACGGCTCCTATGCTGCTGCGTATCAGATTGGGGTTGTAGAGGTCGGTCAGTGGGTCGCAAATAATCACTGCATCGGCTCCAGCGGCATCGGCACTGCGCAGCACGGCTCCTAAGTTGCCTGGCTTCTCCACGCGTTCCAATACGACTAAAAGAGGGTTTTCCTGTAGCTTCAGGTCTTGCAGGGTGGGGTGCTTGGCTTTCACCAGGGCGATAATGCCTTCTGTCCCTCCTCGATAGGCCATTTTCTCATACACTTCTGGAGTGACTTCATAGCTCATAGCCTCAGGATAGGAGGGAGGGTTGCCGTTGAGCAACTGTGGACAGACAAACACGCTATGTAGCTCATAGCCCATTTCCACGCAATGCTCCACTTCGCGCAAGCCTTCCACCACCAGCAGCCCTTGCTTCCTGCGTTCTGCTGATTTCTGCTGCAAGGCCACTACAGCCTTCACCTTCGTATTCTGTAAGCTCGTAATCCGTTCCATGTCGCAAAAATACGAACTTTTTTGTTATGCTACAATGATACGTTATTTTTTTAGGTGGCGATAAGCCTCCACAGCCAAGTCTGAATAGCCGTAGTAGCGGGTGAAGCGGGTGGGGATGAGGTCAGTGTGGAAACGCCGCTCGTGGCTGCGCTGTTTCAGTCGGTCGTAGGTGGAGGCATAGTTGGTGTTATAGGCTGTGGCAAGCAGTCGCACTTGTTCTTCTTTCGGGAGTGAGGCCAGTTGTGGATGCTTGGCCATCTGAAGTAGGATGAAAAGGGAGAGGTAGCGGCACTGTCCTTGAATTGTCCCGATGCGGCTTAGACGGGCACGACGGGCATCTGCGTTGTCTCGGATGTCGAAATAGAAGTTGTAGTCAATTGCGAGGGCAGAGGCATTCCAATCGGCATCCACCTGCTCGGCAAATGATGGCTTCATCTGAAACTGCCCGATGGAGAAGTCGGCTCCGCTTCGGCCTTGGCTCACATAGAGGGCATTGACGCTTGTCTCCAACTGGTCTTGCCATTGGCTATAACGCAAGAGTTCAGGGAAGATGATGGCAATGGCCATATCTTCGTCTATCCCAAAGAGGTCGAACTCCGCCTGCCATTCACTCCGATGCTGTTCCACATAGGTCGTTGCTTTCTTCCATTCTTTTTTCAGCCCTTTGGGATAATCGGATGAAAAAGCTGTGGCACTGCTCATCAGGAGCAGTGTCCACAGCCACAAACATTTGATATGATTCAACACAATTACAACTTATAGGTACAAACCACCACTTCAGTGCCCAGTACCTCAATCCATTGCAGTTTGTCGGGCTGAGCCACCAATACAGTAGGATAGAAGGTAGTCATGCCATCGATAACCAGGCTGCCATCCTTACCAAACACAGCACTACGCTTGCCTGTGCGGCTGGTATATTTGCCGTATGGAGCTGCATTGCCCTCGTCGCACTGCTTGTACTTGCCGTCGGCGATGAGTTTGTTGATGCGGTTGAGCTCGGCTTCGTTAATCTTGCGGAATTGTCCACAATCAATCACACCATAGTCGCCCGTCTCGTAGTTGCGTACCAGCAAAGGTAGGCAGCAGCCAACGCCTTCTCCCAGATTACGAGCGCTGGTAGCGCTTGTGCTGGAAGTGCTGTAACCCTTTAAGGCATTGGTCATGCCACCTACGTAGCCTTTACTCTCAGAGTGCATGAACATGTAGCCCTTGGGCAAGGTGAGAACGGTCTCTGTCTTGACGGGCAGCACGCCGATATTTGGCAGGTCGCTGTAGGCGCTTTCCAATACATTGGCCACCACCGTCACGCTGTTCAGGTCGTTGCGTTCCAGGATGCAAGCGGGCAACGTGCCGTCTTTCACGGCATCGTTCATGATTTGGTTGTATTCCTCGGCAAAGTCCTTGGCACTCTCCATCTGGCGGTTCAGGGAAGCACGATACTCCTTGGCAGCCTCCAAGCGGTAGCTGTAGAGCAGTTTGTCGGCCTCCTCGTAAAGGGCATCCACTTTGTTTTGGTCGTCCGTCTCGAAGATTTGGTTGTAGATGGATTCCAATTTCTTCTGATATTTCTTGGCAATGCTTTCGTAGTCGTGACCCTGCTCCTTCTGCAGCCCGTCAGTGTAGCGTTTGGTGAGTTGTGCCAGACGGGTGGAGAAATCAGTGGCGCCAGCTGTCATGTTTTGCATCTGGCGACCCATGCTCATGGCGTTCTGTGCCATTTGCATCATACGCTGCTGGAAATCAGGATGTTCACGGATGTACTGCTCCTGTTCTTTCTCGCTCATCTTCTCAAAGCGCTCTATCTCGCTCATATCCACACCGCCACCAGTCAGCTTCTTGAGCATGGCTTCTTCGGCTCGTTTGGAGATGGCTTCGCGCTCGGCTTCTGAGGTACTCTCGTCGTTGAGTTTGTCCATATCGGCCTGGCTGATGCCAAAGGTCTCTGAGATTTGTTTCTCCATCTTGGTGCGCAGCGCCTCAAAGTCGGCATCGCTGCACTCCACAGCCTCGCCTTGCAGTTGCTCCACACGGGCATTCACGGCAGCAATCTTCAGATAGTAGGCTTCACGCTGCTCTTCTGTGCTGCGGGCCATCTGCTCAGCACTTGGCATAGCGGGCAGTTCGCGCAGCAGGGCCGATGCGCTCGATGCCTTGCTGGGAGTCACGGTGCCGTCCCAATTCAGGGTAGCAGTCTTGCGTTTCTGCACCATGTCGTTGCCTGTAATGGCAGCCATGCCGCCACCTCCGCCGTTGTCGCGATAGTCGTTGTCATCGTCAGTGGCATCGTCTTCTTCGTCCTCTTCTTCGCCTACCACGGTTTTGGTTATCACACTTTCAGCTTTTTGTTTCAGTTTCTTCAGCAGTCCTTGTGCGCTGGCGTAGTTGGTGCCAAAACAGAGCAGGGCTGCAATGATTAATAGGATTTTTTTCATAATCGTTCAAGTTTAAATGTTATTATGGGCAAATATAGGGCAATTCAGGTAGATGCGCAATGCCCCATTTGGGGGGATTTTCTTCCTCTGTTTTTTGCTATTGCTTACCTAAAGTTACGCAACAGATTAATCGTCAATACCTTTCATGAGGAAATCGTGATGATAATCAATCCCCGCCTTTTCGAGAATCTCAATTATTTCTTCGTTGAATGTCTTGCGACGATGATGCTCTTTTTGATTCTCAACGTATCGCTTCACTATAGGAATCATAGATTTACTATAGGAAAAAGCTGCATAGCCGCTTTGCCATCTAAACCTACCCTTGAAATAATAGTCGTTCAGCCATTTGGAGGATTGGCATTTGAGAGATTGGATAAGGTTGCTGACGGATTCTGAAGGATGCATGCCTATGAGCATGTGAATGTGGTCTTTGGTACCACCTATTGCATGTATGAAATGATTCTTTTTCTTACAAATTGCACATAGGAATCCGTAAAGGTGTGTTTCAATAGTGTTTGTAATTAGAGATTTTCTGTCTGAGACAGCGAAAAACACATGCATGTTGATTTAAGTGTAGGTGTTGGCCATATAGTTATTATTTTTGTGCAAAGATAGGTGTTTTTTGGTAATGTCAATGGAATAATGAGATAAAATATCGTTGTGAACCAAAAGGGACGATAGTATTGCGTACCTAAAGGCACGCAGGTTTTTGGGGTTGATTCTTCCCAGCCATTTCGAAACCCCTGACGGTGTTTCTGCATGGCTGGCTACCATTATGTCGTCCCTAAGGGGACGATGATATATAAAACAAGGTGTGCTATGTTTGTCCCGTTAGGGACAATGATAGGGTAGCCAGCCATGCAGACGTGCCGTAGGCACGGCGAAATGGCTGGTGTGAATGAACAACAAAACATCCCGTGCCTTTAGGTACGGGATGTAATGATGAAAGATAAATGGATATTATTTTTTAATAAATTGGCTTCGCCCATTTATTGTCGCGCTTCGGCAAAGATGAAATCAAGCTTTCATCTCTGCTCTCTATAAGGATAAATTGACTTCGTCGATTTATCAGCGCTTGATAAATTCTACACGGCGATTCTTGGCACGACCTTCGTCAGTGCTGTTATCGGCAACGGGTTCGTGAGAGCCCTTGCCTACAGGACGGAGGTTGAATGGGTCAACACCTTGGCTTTCGAGAGCTTTGACCACGGCCTCGGCACGCTCCTGACTCAGCGGATCGTTGATCTTGTCAGAGCCTTGGTTGTCGGTATGGCCCTGAACTTCGAAGCGGGCGGATGGGTTCTTCTTCATATACTCGGCCACCTTCTGGATTTCCTCCATAGACTCCGGCTTCAAGGTTGCCTTGCCTGTCTCGAACAAGATGTTGTTGGTCACAAACTTTCCTGTCTCGGCAATGGCTTTTTCTACGGCTGCAGCTGCAGCTGAAAGGTCAGTAGCCTGACGCTCATAAAGCTCAACTGCACCAGCTGCGAGAGTCACGTTACCAACGCCACGATACTGGTTTTCGCCTTCAATTGTGAATTCGAAACGCTGGGGAGCCTCCACATTAGGCAGATTGATGATACGAGTTCCATTGATATAATATTTGAAAGCACGCTTGTTAAACGAAATGGCAAAATGGTTCCACTGGCCAATCTTTATATATTTCCCCAAATCATCCCAATCCATACTGCCAGACACTTCATCGTCAGCGCCTCCACCTTTCTTAAAACGATAGTTTCCGTATGCATCCGGATTCCATGCTCTATAGTTTTTATAGATATTGCCAACATCTGTTCCATCAGCTGTATAGAAAGTGATATACCAGGCAAAATCGGGCACATCACCTTGCTTGCACATAAATTCATCCCATTCAAGGGTAAAGACATCAGGCAGGTAAGACTTCATATTTTCCATCAACGGTGAGAAAACAGAGGAAGGGGCACTACTATGCGCATATTTCTGGCCGTTAACAGAGGCCGTCTCTATACTGCCTTCATTGATATCCCATTTAGAAGGGAACTCACCCATCTGCTCATTGGCAAAGTCATCTTGGAAAAGTATCACGCTACCACGAACGAAGTCACTCTTAACGTTCTGAGACACAGCATCGGGAGTATCATCTATTGTCTCTGTCTCATCAGCATCAGCCTTCTTGTTCGATTTCTTGGAAGACTTGCTGTCATTACTTTCATCGCCTTCGCCCAATACTTCATCCATCGCGTTGTTGACGGTCTTGTCCACCTTGTTGGTGATTTTTTCCTCCACCGTGTTCTGCACCTTCTCCTTCAGCTTCTTGAGGAGCTGGGCATCGGCATTGGTGGAGTAGGAAAGTGCTGCCATGAGCACCACCAGACAATACAATACTCGTTTCATAATCGTTTTGGTTTTAGATTACACAATATTGTTAATTAAATTATTATTTCATTTTTAGTTCTTCTCCCATAGCGGGATTAGGTTCGCTTACGGCTATCCTTGCCTTTGCTTACGGCTATCCCCTTGTTCGCTTACGGCAAACCCAGCCTTTGCTTACGGCTATCTTCCACTTTTGCTACGTGCAACTTATCCCTCAGTCACTACGGAAGACTGACCTTCGGCAACGGCTTGACTACGCTATGTCAACGGTGTGACTGCGCTTAGTCATCCGCATGACTGAGTCAGATGTCCTGATAGCAAAGGTTGTATCGCCGTCATCATCCTAATAACCAATGAATTGCGCAAAAACACCTCACACCTCACCTTTTCTCTATATCTCATTGATAATAAAGAGATTGCGTGGTGAAGTCTGCGTTTGACACCTCACCCATACCTCACCTTCACCTACATGATACATTATGACTTCGTCCTGATTCTCTGCTGCTTTCAAGAATTAAACGTTCACCTCGTCAACTTATCCCCCTAAAAGAGGGTGATGTGTGGGTGATGTGTGGGTGAAGTCTCAACGATCCACCTCACCCTATATTCCCAATGATTATCAGCGGTTATGTATCCTTAGGGTGAAGTGTGAGGTGTTTTTTGCAAATTCATTTGTCAAAGAACGTATTTCTCCACAACAAAGATAAAAACTAAATACGACAAGTTAAACCCCCCATTTGGGGGAAAACGAAGGAGAAAAACCAAGAAACTTGGGGGAAAGATTGGCAGATAGCCGAATAATTGCTAACTTTCCACCATGAAACGTAAACCTACACTTTTCTATGAGTTCGCACTCACGCTGCTATTGGTGTGGGCAGGCTGGCTACAGGGAGCCATGGCGCAGTACAGCGACCATCGGAATCGTCATGTGGATTCTTTGGAAGTGGCACTGGCAAGCCCCAATCCTCCGAAAGGTGAACAGTTGTTGCGTGCATACATAGACCTGATGCACGGCTATCTTCCTATTGACGTCAGTAAGAGCGAGGAATATGCACACAAAGCATTGGACATGAGTTACAAGCTCAATGGTCTGCTAACCCGTACTGATGCCCTGCGCATGATAGGGCAGTTGGCCTACGGGCGTGGCGACTATGAAACTGCCATCAGCTATTACAATCAGGCTCTGGTTGTGACAGACAGCATGGTGATGGACAGTCGCTATACCACCAAGGAAGTGGATGACATGCGCAGCATGCTCTATGGCACCATTGGCAACCTCTATAACATTCAGGATCAAGGTCTGCTCGCCATTGAATATTATCAGAAAGCGCTGCCCATCTTCGAGAAGTACGGTTGGCTGGAGAGTCAGGCCATCCTTTATCATAATGTGGGAGAGCTTTATTATCAGATGGGCAACCTCGACGAGGCGGAACGCAACTATCTCTTAGGCGTGGAACGAGGCAAGAAGAGCGGTGACTCACTGATGGTGGCACTGCCTCAGAAGGGACTGGTCAAGATCTATTTAGAGAAAGGCGACTATGACCATGCCCTCCATACGGGCATGGAGGCTTATGCCTACTACCATCCCCATCAGAAGGGGGAGCCTGCCGACTATTTGGAATTGATTTCCACCCTGTCACAGGTGCATCTGATGGAGGGTCACAAGGACATCGCCCAGGCGGAGGCTTATGCTGAAGAGGCCTATCGGCTGATGCTGGGCGACACAGACTTGATGGCTGACTATAAATCCAATGTGCTATCGGCTAAGTACATCGTGGCGATGGAGAAGGGGCAGTGGAAACAGGCCTATGACTGGGCACGCGAAAGTGTGGAGGCCGACCCTAACGATACGCAGAGCGACATAGGCGACTATGAGAACCTGGTGCGCATCTGTATGGAGTTGGGGCGCAAGGATGAGGTCAACCTATATATGAATAAGGTGCACGAACTGATGACTTCATTCTCCAATGCGCAGTATCAGAGCGGCCTGTCGCAGATGCAGGTGATTTATGAGACAGAGAAGAAACAACAGCAGATAGAGGAGCTGCAACGCGAACGCACCCTTATGCGCTGGCTTACAGGACTGAGCGTTGTGGCATTGGTATTGCTCTTGGGACTGCTCCTCTTTGTGCTGGTGTGGCTGAGAGAGAAACGGCGCCGTCAAGAAACGTTGGCCAAGATGGAGGGTGAAACGAGTGAGCGTGTGCGTATAGCGCGTGACCTGCACGACCGCATGGGAGCATTGCTTACAGGCATCAAGCTCAACCTGTCGCTTTTTGCCCAAAACCCTTCCGAAAGCAAGGCTTGCAACGATGCACAGGAACTGACGGATGAAGCCGTGCATGAGATGCGCAACATCGTGCATCACCTGATGCCTGTGTCGTTGCGACGTTTTGGGCTTCGCACCGCTATAGAGGGTTTCTGCCAAAGCATCCCTTCGGCCACCTTCACCTTCGAAGGGGAGGATCGCCGCTTAGAGAAGCATACGGAGGAAGCACTCTACTACATCACCCACGAGTTGGTGAACAATGCGGCCAAGAATGCGCAAGCCCATCACATCTACGTGCATCTGTCTTTAGATGGTAAGGAGGCCCTCCTCACGGTGAAGGACGACGGTCTGGGTATCAATCCCCACGACTCGGGCTTTGGCATGGATAGCATCACCAGCAGGGTGCAGGCACTGGGAGGCAAGTTGGAGCTTAAGTCGGAGCCAGGGAAAGGAAGTGAGTTTGTTATTAAATTGAAGATTGACTGATATGTACAGAATTATTGTAGCTGATGATCACAAGATGGTGGCAGAGGCAGTAGCAAGGTTGATAGAAACAATGCCCGTGGGCGATAGCCCAGTGGGAACCGTCGTAGCCACTACCTATACGTTGGAAGAAACAAGGAAAGCCTGCGAGGAGCAACAACCCGATATCCTGCTGGTGGATATGGCCATGCCGGATGGTAACGGCATAGACTTCATCCCGGCATTGCAACAGCTTTGCCCCACCATGAAGATAGCTGTGCTGACCTATTATTCGGAAGCTTCCATCGTACGCTTAGCTCTGAACAATGGTGCCAAGGGCTATTTTCTCAAAGCCTGTGAGCCTCGTGAACTGGTAGAAGGGTTGAAACGTATAGCCGAGGGGGAGGTCTATGTGTGCGAAGAAGCACAGGAGGTGGTGCATAGGAAAAACTCCGTGGATAAGCTCACCAACCGAGAACTGGAAATCTTGCGCCTCATAGTGGAGGGCTATACCTCCAAGGAGATTGCCACCAAACTCTTCCTGAGTTTTGAAACGGTTCATGGATATATGAAGAACATCCGTCAGAAGTTGGGCGTGAGCAATGCGGCATCGCTGGTGCGAGAAGCGATAAGACAACAGCTGGTATAAAAAAAGGGAGCCGATTGGCTCCCTCTTTTTTACATACAATGCTACGATTAGCAACGCTTGTCGAGGTAAGGCAGCACGTAAGGCTTGCGATACTCGTAGTAGTACAGACGGTGAGCAGCAGCTTCCTTGTCGTCTACGAATGTACGAGTAGCAGGATTCCACTTCACTGGACGACCCAACTCGTAAGCGATGTTGCAGAGACAGCAGAATACTGCGCTTGATACACCAGCCTCGATTGGGGCGATAGTCTGCTGACGAGAACGTACGCAATCGATGAAGTTCTGCATGTGAGGAGAACTTGTCTCGAAGTTGCGAGCCTGCTGACGCTGGCCACCGCGCTCTGCCTGAGCAGCACGCTTGCTGTACTCTTCGAACATACGCTGACGCTCCTCGGCAGTCATCATACGTGGCTTGTTGCCGCGCAGATTCTCTGGAACGAGTGAGTTGTCTGAGCACTCCAGGTAACCACGAGCTACGTTGATCCAGCCCTTAGTACCGATGAACTTCAGACCCTGAGCATTAGGATTGTCTTCGCCGTCCATTTCCTTGGTCAGGTAAGGATGCTCGAGCAGGATGGTTCCGTTCGGATAACGAGCAGAATATGCCTCGTTCTCCTTCTGGTAGCCACGTGGATAGTACTCAACTGGCTGCAGACCATCGAAGCCCATAGCGCAGTTAGCGATGTCATGCATGTGAGCACCCCAGTCAGCGGTGTAACCGTTACCAGTCTCACGATACCAACGCCAAGCACCCCAGAATGCCTCACGCTTCTCAGCAACAACAACAGTAGTCTTACCGTTCTTCGTTACACTCTCTTCCAGAGTGATAGGAGGACAGAGCTGGTCGTTGTACTCAATCTTAGGATCGCTCAACGGGCCGAGCCACAGGTTGAAGTTGCAGTTAGCAGGAATTGGCTGAACACCACCGAACTCCTCATACATCTTCTCGATTGGACGTGGAGGATCACCTACCTTAGAGTAGATCTTCTCAACGTGACCGATCTTACCTGCCTGAATCAGTTCGATAGCCTTCTGGAACTCGCCGCTTGAACGCTGCTGGCTACCAGTCTGGAATACGCGCTTGTTCTGACGAACGGCTTCCTGCATAGCATAAGCCTCAGTGATAGTGTAGGTCAAAGGCTTCTGGCAGTAAACATCCTTACCTGCCTGGCAAGCGTGGATGGTCTGCAGAGTGTGCCAGTGGTCTGGAGAAGCAACTTCTACTGCATCGATGTCCTTACGCTCAAGGAGCTGCTCGTACTGCTCGTACTTGTCGCAACGCTCGTTCATGCCCTTAGAGGCCTGCCACTGTGCAACGCGACGACGGAAACGCTCAGTCTTGTTGGTATCAATATCGCAGCAAGCTGCAACCTGTACACCAGCGCAACCAGCGAAGCCACCGAAGTCATTCAGTGCCTGCTGACCTAGGCCGATGAAACCCAATACAACACGGTCGCTTGGAGCAACCTTTACACCGTCCTGTGCCCAGCTTGGCATGATAGTCAAGCTTGACAGGCCGAGAGCAGAGAGACGCAAGAAATTGCGACGGCTCATGCCCTTGTTTTCTGTGTTCTTAGTCATAACTGTTTTTTAATAAAAAGATTGTTAATAAAACTATTTGTTAATAATGTTGTTAATTATCTCAAATTGAGAATTGAAAACTGTATCTCTCAATTTCTCAATCTCTCAATCTCTCAATGTTATTTCAACCATCGGTCGAGCCATTCAAAGAAAGTGCGTTGCCAGAGAATGCCGTTTTGGGGCTTAAGCACCCAGTGGTTCTCGTCAGGGAATATCAGCAACTCAGCTGGTATGCCACGCATCTTCGCTGCATCGAAAGCTGCCATCGCCTGGTTGGCCAGAATGCGATAGTCGCGTTCGCCGTGGATGCAGAGGATAGGGGTGTCCCAATTGCCCACAAACTGGTGTGGGGAGTTGGCAAAGGTACGCTGTGCCACGGCATTCTGCTTTTCCCAGAAAGCACCGCCCATGTCCCAATTGGCAAACCATTTTTCCTCTGTCTCCAAATATTGCATCTCCATGTTGAAGATTCCGTCATGAGCAATAAATGCCTTGAAACGCTTGTTGTGATTGCCCGCCAACCAATAAACGGAGAAACCGCCAAAGCTGGCACCTACACAACCCAACTTGGTTTCATCTACATAAGGCTCCTTCGCCATCTCATCGATAGCCGTAAAATAGTCTCTCATGCACTGGCCACCATAGTCACCGCTGATGGCCTCGCACCATTCATTGCCAAAACCTGGGAGACCACGACGGTTGGGGGCTACGATGATATAGCCGTGTGCAGCCATAATCTGGAAATTCCAACGGTAGCTCCAGAATTGGCTCACAGGACTTTGTGGACCACCCTCGCAGAACAGCAGGGTGGGGTATTTCTTGTTGGGATCGAACTCAGGAGGATAAATCACCCAGGTGAGCATGTCCTTGCCATCGGTAGTCTTCATCCAGCGACCTTCTACATTACCCTTGGCAAGTTGGTCGTAGATTTGCTTGTTCTCTTGGGTAAGCTGGGTCACAGCCGCCTTTGGAGAGGTGGGCACCAAATAGATTTCATCGGCCTCCATCATGCTGTGACGCTTGGCGATGAGGCTTTCACCAGCCAAAGCAACGGAGCCGAAATCATACTGACCCTCCGTGAGCTGGGTAAGGGTGCCGTCGAGTGTCACCTTATAGATATGCTTTTCGCCGTGCCATACGCCAATGAAATAGAAGCCGTCAGACTGAGCATTCCAGATATAGTCATCCACATCACTCTCAAAAGCTTTACTTACAAAACGTTTCTCACCCGTCTGCAAGTCCATGACGAACAGGCGGTTCTGATCACTCTCGTAGCCGTCGCGTTCCATGCTTTGCCATGCGATGTAGCGTCCGTCAGGTGAATAGGTCGGATTGGTGTCGTAGCCCTTGTTCTCCTCCGTGATATTGGTCACTTGCTTGGAAGCCAGGTCATAGACATAGATGTCGGAGTTGGTGGAGATGGCATACTCCAAACCAGTCTTTTTGCGGCATGTATAGGCTATCTTGGAACCATCGGGACTCCAGACCAATTGTTCCATGCCTCCAAAAGGCTTCATCGGGCTTTCGTAAGGCTCGCCTTCCAAGAGGTCGGTGATATTGGCCAGTCCGCCTTCGTTATAGTCCGCTACAAAAGGATGGGGAGCAGTCGTAGTCCATTCATCCCAATGCTTGTACATCAGCTCTGTCACAATGATACCCGAAGTCTTCTGCAAATCTGGGTATTTGTCTTGCGTAGAGGCTACCGTTTTCACCTGAGCGATAAAGAGTACTTTCTTTCCATCGGGAGAGAAACCAAAACCCTCAATATCACCGTCGTAGTTTGTAATTTGCTTCTTTCCAGTTCCGTCGGCATTCATTTCCCAAATCTGGCTGCTGCCTCCCTCGTTGCTGAGGAATGCCAAACGGCCGTCGGCCTTCCATACTGGAGAGCCTTCGCGGAAATTGTCACGAGTAATCTGCTGATTGTTGGTACCGTCAGCATTCATTACGAAGAGCTCGCTGTTGCTACGGTTTTGGGGTACACTATAGTATGAAACGGAATAAACCACTTGTTGTTGGTTGGGAGAGACCACCACGTCGCCGATGCGTCCCATGGCCCACAGAGCCTCAGGAGTCATACGCCCATTGTCGATGCGAATATCAGAGCGGCCGATGAGGTCTTCATTGGTACCACCTTGGTTATCCGTACCTGTACAGGCAGCCAGAGCGATGGATGTAGCTATCATGAATAGTTTAACTATCTTCATAATATTTTAATCATGGTGTAGCTTTTTGGTACATTCTATACGCAAAAAACAATTTTCTGCCCAAAGTTAGAAATAATTTTGAGAAATATCACTATCTTAGCTGCAAAAAAGTAGAAAACTTTATAAAATTTTAAATAATATGAAGAGAATCTTGTTAATTTTAGCATTCTTTGGCTGTTTAACTTTGCAGGCACAGGTCAATGAGCTGGTTTTACAGGTAGGCAAAACGGGCGCCCCCATACAGCCGACCATGTATGGCATCTTTTTTGAAGACATCAATTATGCTGCCGATGGTGGTTTGTATGGCGAATTGGTAAAGAACCGCTCTTTTGAGTTTCCTCAAGCCCTTCAGGGTTGGAAAGCGTTTGGACAGTGGGAAGTTCGCAACGACGGTCCCTTTGAGCGCAATCCCCATTATGTCCGCCTGAAATATGCCGGCCATCCCCAAAAGCATACTGGACTGGAGAACGAAGGCTTTTTTGGTATTGGCGTGAAAGCTGGTGAAATCTATCGGTTTTCTGTATGGGCACGCTTGCCAAAGGGGGGGACATCGAAACTGCGTGTCGAACTGCTCGACCCCAAGTCTATGGGAGAACGCCAGGCCATCGCTACTGCCATGATTGATGTGACAGGACAGGAATGGAAGAAATATGAAGTGGAACTGACTCCTACTGTGACAGAGCCGAAGGCACATCTGCGCCTGTTCCTCCGTGGTGAGCAGGAAGTGGATGTGGAGCATGTATCTCTCTTCCCCAAGGATACTTGGCAAGGCCATGAGAACGGAATGCGCAAGGACTTGGCACAGGCACTCTATGATCTTCATCCTGGCATCTTCCGTTTTCCAGGCGGGTGTATTGTAGAGGGAACAGATCTGGATACGCGCTACCAGTGGAAAAACTCTGTAGGACCTGTGGAAAACCGTCCGCTCAATCAAAACCGCTGGCAGTACACCTTTGACTATAAGTTCTTCCCAGATTATTACCAAAGCTATGGCTTGGGTTTCTTTGAATATTTCCAGCTGGCCGAGGAGATAGGGGCAGAACCTTTACCTGTCATCAGTGTGGGATTGGCCTGCCAGTTCCAGAACGACAATATGGATGCTCATGTTCCATTGGATCAGCTCGACCCCTATATTCAGGATGCCCTTGATTTGATAGAGTTTGCCAACGGTTCTTCAGATACTCCTTGGGGTAAGGTACGTGCTGAGATGGGACATCCAGCTCCCTTTGGCCTGAAGTTCCTGGCTATTGGCAATGAGCAGTGGGACGAGATATATCCGCAACGGCTGGAACCGTTTGTAAAGGCCATACGTGCCAAACATCCCGAAATCAAGTTGGTGGGTAGTGCAGGTCCATATTCAGAAGGAAAGGATTTCGACTACCTTTGGCCTGAGATGCGTCGCCTGAAAGCCGACTTGGTGGATGAGCATTTTTATCGTCCGGAAAGTTGGTTCCTAAGTCAGGGAGCACGCTATGACACTTACGACCGTAATGGTCCAAAGGTGTTTGCAGGTGAATATGCTTGTCATGGAACAGGAAAGAAATGGAACCATTATTATACCTCACTCTTGGAGGCTGCCTTTATGACAGGTTTGGAGCGCAATGCCGATGTGGTACATATGGCTACTTACGCACCGCTTTTTGCCCATGTAGAAGGCTGGCAGTGGCGTCCAGACCTCATCTGGTTTGACAACCTCAGCACCGTACGCACCGTGAGTTACTATGTGCAGAAGCTCTATGGCACGCATAAGGGTACCAATGTGCTGCCGCTCACCATGAACGGAAAGAACATCACTGGAGCCGAGGGACAAAATGGCCTCTTTGCCAGTGCTGTGCTTGATGCTGCTTCGGGTGAATATATAATAAAGGTGGCAAATACTTCTTCCTCTTACCAGACGGTGAATGTGACCTTTGCAGGCATGAAGAAAGGCACGGGCCTGAGTACAGGTCGCCGTATCTTGCTTTCTTCGCCTGATATGGATTTGGAGAACACCATAGAAAACCCCACAGCCATCGTACCACAGGAGCAAAGCATCCGTGTGAGTGGTCAGGCTTTGACAGCCGACCTGCCTCCCTATAGCTTTGGGGTTTACATCGTGAAGTGATTACATGCTCGAAGCATCGAACGAGAGAGGAAGTAAATCTTCCA
>Ga0265300_10001011_pt1 | contig 27769 bp, 18 predicted proteins | sample AusTroGonzalo_MG_FD_193482 | JGI IMG/M metagenome (GOLD analysis project Ga0265300, IMG submission 193482) | Bovine rumen microbial communities from tropical cattle in Woodstock, Queensland, Australia - Gonzalo_03 | ecosystem: Host-associated > Mammals > Digestive system > Stomach > Rumen ...
TGTTTGCTACGTTCCTTCTCCCTGTTCCCTCCGTCTGAACAACCGTAAAGGTACTATTTGTCGAGAAGTAGCCCTTATCATTCATTAATATGTCGAGGTTTACAATGATGTACTCTTTGTGAGAGATCAGGATGAAAATGATTCTGAATGCTATGCGTACAAAATTTACACTGACTTTGGCAAAAATGAAAGAGGTGACAGGTATCAGCGTGACAGTATTCAGAGGCTTGAATGTGAATTTTTTTAGTCGAATGTTTGCATATATCCGTAAAAATGTCTAAATTTGCAGCGACTTATGATCATAACTTAATTATCAACTTATGAAAAGACTTTTATTTTTGTTTGCTATGGCAGCATTCGTTACAACGAGTTTCGCACAGAAGAAACTGGTTCTTTATTTCTCAGAGACAAACACGACCAAGGCTGTGGCCGAGGAATTGCAGAAACAACTTGGTGCAGACATTGAGAGCATCGAGGCCGTGAATCCGTATTCTGGAAATTTCCAGGAAACGATGCAGCGTGCCCAGAGGGACAAGGAGCCCGAGATTAAGCCGTTGAAGGCCGACCTGAAGGCTTACGACGTGATCTATCTTGGCTATCCCATCTGGGGTGGAACGTATGCCGCACCAGTGGTTACACTCGTCAAGAAGTACGATTTCGCCGGTAAGACCATCGTGCCGTTCTGTACGTTCGGTAGTGGTGGTCTGGAGAGTTCTTCAGCCGACCTCGTGAAGGCTCTGCCCAAGGCAAAGATACAGCCGGGTTACGGCGTGCGTCAGGCCCGTGTAAAGTCTGCTTCCAAGGAACTCGACCGATTCCTCAAGGAGAACGGTTATAAGAAAGGTTCTGTCAAGGCATTACCAGCTTATTCTGTTCAGCAGCCTGTGACCGATGCTGAGAAGGCCATCTTTGATGCTGCCTGCTCCAGCTATCAGTTCCCGTTGGGAACGCCGCAGACCTTCGGCAAACGCACCACCGACGACAGTATCGACTATGAGTTCAAGGTGAAGAGCCAAGGCTTCGGTGGCGGTGGTGAGCAGACTTCGACCATCTATGTGACGGTGGGTAAGGAAGCAGGTGCCAAGCCCGAATTCACACGCGTGGTGAGATAGTTTATAGTTTATAGAAACCAACTTTATTAATACAACTATTTATGAAAAAAATCTTATTACCACTACTGCTTTTGGTAGCAGTTTCTGCCAATGCGCAGAACAACCCCGTGTTAACAATTGAAGGTGGTCAGGTACAGGGCGTCGTGGCTGACGATCATCCTGACGTGTATGTGTATCGTGGCATTCCATACGCTGCACCTCCCATCCGTGAGAACCGTTGGAAGGCTCCGCAGCCCGTAGTGCCTTGGAAGGGCGTAAAGAAATGCGATACCTTCGGACGTCCCAGCTATCAGGCCATCCAGTACACTGGTGGTTATTATACCGAGTGGGGCTACGGTAAGGAAGCAGCCTTCAGCGAGGACTGTCTGTATCTGAATGTATGGACTAAGGCGCCTGGTCAGGTAAACAAGAAGCTGCCTGTTGCCCTGTGGATTCATGGTGGAGGCTATCGTGAGGGCTTCGGCTCTGAGCCTGAGTTCGACGGTCAGGAGTGGGGTGCCAAGGATGTGGTGCTTGTCTCTATCAACTACCGTCTCGGCATCTTCGGATTCCTCTGTCATCCCGCATTGGCTGAGGAAAGCCCGAACAAGGTGTCTGGTAACTATGGTATCCTCGATCAGATTGAGGCCCTGAAGTGGATTAAGAAGAACATTGCCCAGTTTGGTGGTGATCCCAACAACGTGACAATCTTCGGACAGAGTGCCGGTGGCGGTAGTGTTCGTACGCTGTGCGAGAGCCCGCTGGCCCGTGGCCTGTTCCACAAGGCTGTGATCATGAGTGCCCAGGGACTGAGCATCCCTAATCCTAATGGCGGTGGTATGATGGGCGGCCGTTACAGTGGTGGTTCTATTGAAGATGCCGCTAATAATGCCAAGAAGATGTTCGACTGGGCCGGTATGACCGATCTGCAGAAGATGCGTCAGGCAAGTACGGAGACAGTCTTTGCTCTGCCTACCATCTACCAGCAGGTGAACAGCGCCAGTCAGCAGCAACAGGGCGGCATGATGGGTATGATGCGTATGGGTATGGGCTTCATGCCGATGCTCGACGGTTATGTGAGCGTGAAGAGTTTTGACGATGCTACCCGTGAGGGCACACTCGCCGATGTGCCTTATATGATTGGCTTCACCCTTAACGATATGGGTAACATGGCGCCGAACATTGCAGAGTTCTGTAAGGTTCGTGCAGAGAAGGGCGGTAAGGCTTGGGCATACGAGTTTGCCCGTCCGTTGCCCGATGATGGCAGCCATCCAGAGGTGACACAGCGTCTGCGTGGTGCGTTCCACTCTTCAGACCTTTGGTTTGTATTCAAGAGCTTGAAGCATTGCTGGCGTCCTTGGACCAAGGGCGACTGGGATCTCTCTGAGAAGATGCTGACCGCGTGGACCAACTTTGCCAAGTACAGCGATCCTAACGGCCCGAAGGGTGGCGCGTGGGCTCCCTGCACCGAGAAGAATCCGAAGTTCATGGTGTTCAAGCTGAACGACAAGGATGCCGAGGCATCAGTGTTCGGAGAGCCGGAGATTGCACCTCAGCAGGGCTTTGGCGGCTTCGGCGGCTTCCCAGGTGGTGCCCGTCCTGGTGGCGCAGGCGCTCCTGGTGCTCCTAGCGCTCCCAGAAGATAAACTATCTCATATAGGGATTATAACGTATTTCGTCGGCCATGGTTGTTTCTGGACCATGGCCGGCGTATATTTTTGTATCGGTCGGTAGTTGTGTGGCGAGCACTTGGAGCGAGGCAATCATGTCAGCATAGCTGCCGCGTTCGAAATCGGTGCGGCCGATACTCATACGGAAAAGGGTATCACCACTGAAGGCAACATGCTCGGCAGCATCGTAAAAGACGATGCCACCTGGGGTGTGTCCGGGTGTATGAAGAATCTGCCAGGTGTGAGAGCCGAAAGTAATGGTGTCGCTATCGGTGAGATAACGGTCAACGGGCGGCACATCCAGATGGATGGGAATGCCCAGGATCTCGCTGGTCTGTTGTTCCATATTTTCCATGAGGAAACTGTCGTCCTGATGGGCCTTGGGCTTCAGACCGAAAGCCCGGAAGATAAAGCCGTTGCCCATGCAGTGGTCGAAGTGGCCGTGGGTGCAGAGCAGATGACGAGGCGACAGGTTGTTCTCCTTGATATAGTTGACGATAGTCTGGCCTTCTTCAGAATAATATGCCCCACAATCGATGATGACACAGTCGCGCGTCTCGTCGCTGACCACATAGCAGTTCTCAGCGAGCATATTACAGGGGAAGCATTTGATGGTAAGCATGGGCGTTATATATAATTGACAATGGATAATGGACAATGGATAATTAGCGGGGGAGATAGATGACGTGTTTCTCCTGGAACCACTCCTCGTTGAAGAAACTGCTGATTTCAGTGGTCTGGACAATCTTCTTGAAAGGTTGTATCTCTGCCTGCAGATCACCGCCTTTGAGACAGAGTATGCCATTGGCCAGGGCGTTCTGTTGCTTCTTAGAGATATTCTTCTGGACAATCTTCACGAGGTCGGGCAGGGGCATAACCGCACGACTGACCACAAAATCGTAGAGACCTTTTTCATCCTCACCACGCAGGTGTGTCGGTTGGCAGTTCTTCAGTCCGATGGCATTGCAAACCTCTTGAGCTACGCGGATTTTCTTACCCGTACCGTCGATAAGCCTGAACTGGCATTCGGGGAAAAGGATAGCCAATGGTATGCCGGGAAAACCACCACCTGTGCCGAAGTCGAGAATCTGAGTACCAGGCCTGAAACGGATGACCTTGGCAATCGCCATGGAGTGAAGCACATGGTGCTCGTAAAGGTTGTCGATATCCTTCCGTGAGATAACGTTGATTTTCTCGTTCCAATCACGATAGAGGGCATCGAGGGCGTCTATCTGCTGGCACTGCTGTGGCGTGAGGTTGGTGAAGTATTTGCTGATGAGAGAGTTCATAGTTCAGAGTTCATAATTCATAGTTGGGCCAGGATGTCGTCAAGTTCTGAGTAGGAGAGTTTCAACTCGATGCTGCCTTTCTCATAAGGGGCAATCTCGTAGGGGTTGTAGATGAAAGTTATGGCCTCTTCGCCAAGAATGAAGTTCTCTGAAGGAAACATGTCCATAGAGTAGAGGTATCCCTGGTTCTTCAGTTCCCCGATGCTGCTTACGCCAACATACGAACAAAGTGCTTTCTGGAGGGCAGAATTCAGTTTGTGTTCATAACCCGGAACGAAGATGTCTGAAAGCATCAATTGTCGGCCAGTCGCGTTTTCGAAGTTCATCGTCAGGTGCTGGTTGATGCCGTGGGCACCTCCCTCATAATAATCGAGGTAGATATGGTAAACGTCTGCATTGTTACGACCTTGTTCCGTCGAAGTCTTAATGATATAATGGTAATTATACCACTCCAGCTTCTTTTTGTCATTCTGATCCTGACGGTATAAGGATAGGAGATTCTGTTGATAATTGGTGGCGTATATATTGGCAAACGAGTCGGCTGCCTGCTGCATGGTCAGATCCTGCATATTGAGCAGGCGCTTCTCAATGATATTGTTGATAATCTCAGCCTTATGCCCGCTGGCCTCTGTGGCATACGACATTTCCAGATGCACGCTGCAAGATGGAGAATCCTCTTCAGGTGCTAATTTGACGATCTTATCTGCTGTTGCAACATCAAACTGAGTGCTTTCTTCGGTATTCCCACAACCCATCAGTAGGAAGAAAACAGGCGTGAGAAGGAAAAAATGCTTCATAAATTCATTATAAATGTGATAATTAGCGGCAAAAGTACACTTAATTTGGGAAATTAGCAAATTTCTCGTAAAAAAAAAGTAATTTTGCACCCAAATTAAGGAAATTATGCAGGAAAAGCAACTGAAAGCAGCACTATTTGACCTGGATGGAGTGGTGTTCGACACCGAACCCCAATACACGGTGTTCTGGGGTGAGCAATGTCGTCTATACCATCCGGAACGTCCGGGTCTGGAGCAGGAAATCAAAGGTTCTACGCTGACACAGATCTATGATTGTTGGTTCAGCGGTCCTCTGCTGAAAGAGCAGCCTGTGATTACCGAGCGGCTGAATGCATACGAGCAGCAGATGGACTATGACTACATCGAAGGGTTTCTCGCTTTTGTGGATGACCTGCATCGGCATGGTGTGAAGACGGCTGTGGTGACGAGTTCGAATCTGCCTAAAATGGAGAGCGTCTACCGGAAGCAGCCCGGATTTAAGATGCTTTTTGATGCGATTCTGACCTCTGAGGACTTTGAGAAGAGTAAGCCCGATCCCGACTGCTATCTGAAAGCAGCCCTGAAGTTAGGCGTTGAGCCGGATGAATGTGTGGTTTTTGAAGACAGCGTGAATGGCTTACGTTCCGGGATGGCCGCAAAGATGAAGGTTGTCGGGTTGCTGACGACCAATGTGCAGGCTGTCGTTGCACCACTCTCAGATTTACAGGTGTCGGACTATATCGGTATGACGTTTGACTCTATTTTACAACCCCTCCAATTTACTGCCCAATCATGAACACTCAAAATACACCTGTACACATCCGGTTGTGGCACCGCGATTTCTGGCTGATGGCAATGGCCAATCTGCTATTGACGATGGCGGTCTATGTGCTGATTCCTGTGATGCCGGCCTGGCTGATGCAGACAGAGAACCTGACGCTGCAGGAAACGGGTGTGACGATGGGTGCCTTTGGTGTGGGTATCTTCCTACTTGGCTGTCTGACATCCTGGCTGGTTCAGCGGTTCCGTAGGAATATTGCTTGTATCTGGGCTATCTTGTTGATGGCGGCTTTATTAGGGTGGCTTTATTATTTGGACATGCAGAAATCGCAGTTCTTCGATGTCAAGATCCTGCTGGTTCAGCGCTTAGCACTCGGAGCGGCCTTTGGCGTGGCACAGATGATTCTGTCGAGTACGTTGATTATCGATACTTGTGAGTCGTTCCAACGCACGGAAGCGAATCATTCTGCCTCGTGGTTCTCAAGATTTGCTCTCTCGTTAGGACCGTTGACAGGAATTATCATTGACCGTCTCGCTGGTTTCAGTACTGTGTTGCTGGTATCTCTCGGCTGTACGTTGACAGCCATTATCTTTATACTGTTGGTACATTTCCCCTTCAGGACACCCGAAGAGAATGTCAGGGTGGTGAGTCTTGACCGTTTCTTCCTGCCGCAGGGCTGGCCGTTGACACTCAATCTGCTTGTTGTAACGTTTGTGACGGGATTGCTGTTGTCGACGACAATGTCGGAACTATTCTATGTGATGGTGATGGTGGGCTTTCTGGTGGCCTTATTGGCTCAGCGCTTTGCATTCCGTGATGCAGACTTAGAGAGCGAAGTTATCACGGGACTGCTAATGATTGGCGTTGCCCTATTGATGATGCTGACTCGTCAGCAGGCTATCGTGTCGTTTGCAGCACCTATGTTTATCGGTTTTGGACTGGGTATCATCGGTTCACGCTTCTTGCTGTTCTTTATCAAGCTGAGCCGTCACTGTCAGCGTGGCACAGCGCAGAGCACATTCTTCCTGGCATGGGAAAGTGGATTGGCATTAGGCATTGGTCTAGGCTACGGACTATTTGAGCAGCAGACGGGGCCCCTGTTACAGGTCTCACTTGTCATAACCGTTGTTGCGCTCTTATTCTATCATTTCTTTACACACGGCTGGTATATCAAGCACAAGAACCGTTAGGACATCCTGCCGCAGAGGTGTGCATAGGGACAAGTGGCGCATCGTTTCTTGTCGTCAGTAGGTGTAAAGCTGATGGTAGGATTGAAGATGTCGCAGATCAAACTGGAGAGTTGTTTCATATACGATTCTGAAACAACGGCAATGTCGTTGACGGGGTCACGACCCAGACAGAGCTTCGGGTCGTAATCGTCGCTGCCTGCATGCTGGATGAAGAGCAGAGCCGGGGAGACAGCAGTATCTTTAGACTTGAGTCTGACAATATAACTGTAGAGAAAGGCCTGTAGATAATAGTCGCTATGGTCTTTCAGACTCTCCTGTGCGAAGATGGCATCCACATCGGGAAGTGCCTTGAGTCGTCGGCTGCCGGTCTTATAATCTATCACACGAATCTGTTCTTTTCCATCGGAGGTTGTAATACTGTCCAGACGGTCGATCATACCGCCAAGAGTGGTAATGAAGGTTTCATCGCCAATAGGTATCTGGTAATCCATCTTAACGGTCTTTTCGAGACCTAAGATGGTAAAGGGTGTAAGGCGACGGTCGATCTCGAGCAGTTGTCGGATGTATTTGATAATGACCTCACGATTTATAATCTGCAGTCCGTCGAGTGGGGGCAGTTTACGGGCGGTATCCTTTATCTGGAATAACGCTTGTTTGAAGGCTTCATCAACAGCACGTTCAATGTCTACTTCTGTTTGAAGCAGGTACTCAATGTCGTTTGCCATAATGATACGGCTCTTTTGCATCAGCTTTTCATAGACAAGCTGGGCTGCCAGATGGAAGATGTTTCCAAAGATGCGGTTGTCAATGTTGTCTTCATCATCATTTTCAGGTTCAATAAGGCCGCTTATGTAGCGATAGAAGAACTGCAACTGACAGCGTATATAACGGTTGATGGCCGATGGTGTCAGGAGGTTATTTTCAAACCGTTTCCGAAGGAGTTGCATCACAGCATCGGTCTTTGTGATGGGCTGTAGGGTTCGTTGTATTAGCGCCTGACCAGCCTGCAAGGTCTGAATATGAATCTGGTGTCCGCTCTCAACCATCATCTGCAGCATGAAGCGTGACATCTCACCCCTCTGTCCGTCGTTCGTAGAATTATTATAGACAAATGTAATGTCGCTGGCACGTTGCAGCAACCGGTGGAAGTAATAGGCGTAGATGGCCACCTTATGATCGATGGTGGTGAGCCCATAGGCTTTTCTTATGCTATAGGGTATGAACGACGTGTCGCTCAGACCCTTAGGCAGATTACCCTCGTTGCAGGAGAGTAGTAGGACATGTTCGAAATCGATGTTTCGCGTTTCCAGAACACCCATCATCTGGATACCTTCAACCGGTTCTCCGTGGAAGGGTATACTTGTTGCAGAGACAATCTGCGAGATAAGCCGCTGCAGAGTGATTGTGTCGATATTCAGACTACCGCTCTCGACGAGATTACTCAGGCGGTTTAAGAGAGTGTACATACGGAAGAGACTTTCTTGGGTGAGGGGAGAGAGCTCAACCTCATCTTTACTGATGGCTTTCGCTGTCAGACGGACAACCGACATCAGCCACAGAAGGAGAATGCTGTTAAACTGCTGCGTACTAATGGCATGCTCCATGGAGAAGAGCAATGTGAGACCGTCATCCTTTGAAAGCTGGGCAACGTTGGGATAATAGATCTTCTGGCTGTTCAACTCGTTGTAAAGGCTGTTGACAGCTGTGGAGAGATAGTGGGAATAGGGGTGCCGCAGCACAAGGTTGACATGACGAAGACGGTAATGACCTGTTTCTGTGACATAGCCGTTAGTCTGTAAGGCTATGAGCAGATTGACAAACGAGGTAACAGGTGTCTGAGAAAGCGGATAGCCCGTAGTGATATTGACCTTTTCCACTTCTGTCGGGATACAATGAATAGCTGTCTGCAACAAGTTTTCATTGCAGAGCACTACAGCTGTTCGCCTGTTGTCGGCGATACGGTTCTCTTGTCGCAACCAGGTGCTTATATAACGTGCCTGGATATTCTCCGTCGGCGCAGAGATGTAGGTGATGGTTTTCTTTTGAGTAAAGTTGTTGTATATAGCATCTTCGTGGTTATCCAACTCGTTAGGGAAGTCGCTGAGATACTGTGCAATAAAGTAGCCTGCCTCGTTTGAGTTAAGATAATAATGGTCGTAGTCCCAATAGAAGCGGGCTCTCCCTTCTTTTTTCATGCGTCGGAAAAGAGTTTGCTCAACTTGTTGCAGCATGTTGAAACCGATAAAGAGATAGGTGTCGTATTCGAAATCGGTCTCTTCACATTCCGCCACTTCACGGTAGAGAGCTCCTTCATACGCCAGTCCTTGGGCCAATAACTTATCATTGAAACTTTGGTAGATATCGAAAATGTGACTCCAAAGTTGCAGGAAACGACGTTTCAGCTCGCTGTTATGTTCTTCGCTGAAATTACTGAAGAATTGGCGGAGAATGGTGCGCTGCTCTTCACTGAGATAGGAGGTGTCGTCGTATTCGTGGATATCTCGGAGGTTAGCAAAGACATGCTCCGCAGAAGCCATATTTTTGTCAAGGTCGTCGAAATCAGACAGCAAGAGCTGCCCCCATCCGTAAAAATGGTCAAGGGTCTCGTCGATACCTGTACACTCTGTAAAGCACTGATGAAGCTCGCAGACCAGTTGGATGGGGTCGGCCACTTGTCGCTGGCTGTGGCTGCGGAAGAGGTCACTAATAGTGATATAGGCCGGACTCCAGAGGGGCTTGTCTGCCAGACGTGCCAGATGTTCGTTAAGGAAAAGAGCAGCTCGTTTATTGGGGAAGACCACAGCAATGCGGGATAGGTTAGTACCGTATTTCTGGAGCAGGTCGGCAGCGACGTATTCGAGGAAGGATTTCATAGTGTGGATTTATTGTTGTTGATGAGTTACTTTTTCAATTTTATTAGAATAGACAAACCAGAGATAGCCCTTGATATTGGTATGACCCATATCGGCTAACAGTTGCATATATTCGCGCACCTGATTGTGGTATTCGTCCTTTGGATTTCCAAACTTGAAGTCGACCACTACCCATTCCTTGCCATCAGTCATCACACGATCGGGACGTCGTTCTATCACTTCACCATTTACCACCGAAAGGATAGTGCACTCATTGAATAGTGTCCATCTGTCTGAAAACCAGTCGGCTACTTGTTTGTTATTCAACCTTTTATAGAGCATGGATGAAACCTTCTCAGCAGTCACTTGTTCATCGTAAAGAACACCTTCTAGTTGAAGACGCTTCAGTGCACCTTCAATATCAGCAAATGTGTGGATGGTAGAGAAAACTTGGTGAAGGATGCTTCCCGTTTGGATGTATTGTCGCTGTTGCTGTTCGTCGTTTTCTTCGTCTTGTTGGACGATAAAATCCCTACTTCGATTGCTCTGACGAAAAGACACGGGATTATCGAACGTATGGATGTCAATACTGAGAGGTGTTGTTTTCTGAAGGAAGGGGTTGGGTGATGTTTTGTGATGAACCTCAGCACTTTTGGGAAGAAGCGTGCCAAAGGAGAACTCGATAGGATTGTCATCGTTTTCGATGCCTGAAAGAATGGCGTCGGACTTCTCCTCGGCCAAGAGAGGTAACACTTGTTCGATGAGCATGGAACGACTGTTCTTTGCGTTGCGCTTTCCGATGACGAAGAGACTCTGGCTGGCACGTGTGAAAGCGACATAGAGCAGGTTCAGGTTATCAACCGTATTCTGCAGATGCTCATGCTGATAGTCGTTTTCATAGATGGTCCCTATCATCTGCTTCTGGCTATAGTCGATAGGGACAATCGGTAAATCATTAAATGGTGCTTCATCAGGTCTGCACCATAAGATATTACCTTGCGATTTCTCCAGTTGCCAATCGCAGAAGGGGATAATGACGTGATTAAACTCCAACCCCTTTGACTTATGGATGGATATCAAGCGTATGCCATTGATCTCATCACTCTGAATGGTCTTGGAACAAAGGTTTTCTTGCCATTCGGTAACAAAGGCGTCAATGCCTGTCGCATTCTCGTTGGTGAAGTTAAGCAACTGATCATAGAAAGCACAGAGATAGGCACTCTGTCCCTCCAGGCGATGGAGTTCAAATATGGTGTAGAGGCGTTCTGTCAGTTCGTATAGCGAAAGGTTCATCAGTTCCTCAAAATGATTAATATAAGCCTCAGGTAGTTGTTCGTCGAGCGGGTTGTTACTGAGAAGCAGCTCATTGTCTGCCATATCTGTGTTCAATACATAGCACCGATACAGCTTGACTACATCTGCCTTGGCTAGAATGTCGTCTGGGTGGGTGATGAGGTGTAAGGCCTCGATAAGCAGATTGACAGCGATGGAGGCATCCAGACGGAAAGCTTCGTCGGAAACGATGCGGATGTCGGACAGATGTTTGGTGAAATAATCGGCTATCAGTGGAATATAGGTGTTTGTTCGTACAAGGATGGCTATTTCTGAAGAACTTACCCCTTTGCCACGTAGTTCGCAGACGATGTTGGCGATGCGCTCAAGGGTCTTTTCCTGATAATCACCTGCGGGCAATAACTGTATGTTGATCTGGCCGTTATTTTCCAATTCTTTAGGTACGGTTTGTTCCACATCGGCATAGGCACGCTGAAGGGCTGAAGCTTCAGGATTATCTTGTAATGCCAGATATTCAAGTTCTGCGGCTTTTCGGAAGAAGGCGTTATTGAATTCGATGATGTTGCGTTGTGAACGATAGTTCGTGCCTAGGGTACGTATATCGAGCTGTGCGTCAGGCGAGGGAAACTGGGTTTGGATATCATTCAGAAGACGCCAGTCACCGGAACGCCAGCGGTAGATACTTTGTTTGACATCGCCAACAATCAGGTTCTCAGCACCTTCCAAACTCATGGCTTCGGAAAGTAATACCTTGAAATTCTGCCATTGCACGGTTGACGTGTCCTGAAACTCGTCGATCATAACATGCTGCAGTTGTGTGCCAATCTTTTCAAAGATGAATGGTGTGTCGCTGCCATCGATAAGGGTATGAAGCAGCTGTTGGGTATCGCTCAGCAGGAAACGGTTAGCGCTTTCGTTAAGCTCACGCACTTTCTTCTCGATGCTGCCTAAAAGTCTTAACTGACTGAGATGACGTAGAGTGAGATCGGCTGACTGGTAAAGTTTCCACTGACGTGGTCGCTCTTCAATAGCCGTATGGAGTATGTTGCCCAGGGTGGTCTCTGCAAGGCTATAGATTTGTTCTCTACGAGGGTGGGTCTTCTTGCACCATTTCTCTGGGTCACCCACACTGTCTGTCACACGTTTGCCTACGATGCTCTCGTCGAAAAGACCGTCTTGCAGCTTCAGAAAGAAGCTACATAGCCCAGATTTACCATACGAGAGGTCGTCGATGGAAAGACCTTCGTTGTTCATTGTCTCGAAGAAATCATGAGCCAGACGTTTCATCCGTTCTTCTGCAGCCTGGCGAAGATCTTTGAGGAGGGTGGTGTATTGGTCGAAGAAACCTGGCTCTTCCAACTTCAGACGCAGGGTTTGGCTCACATGTTTATAATCATCACGGAAAATGGTCTTGCCAAAGGTTTTTATCTGACCAATGACATTCCACGATTTATCGTCGGAGATATTCTCCATGATGTATTTCAACAGCCATTGCAGTAAAACGTCTGTTGTATGAAGGTCTTGAATCAGCTGGTCAACAGCAAGTTCCTCTACCTGGCTGTCGTTGAGTCCGATGCGAAGGTTTGCTGTCAGGTCTAGTTCACGTGCAAGATTACGAAGTACACCCTGGAAGAAGGTGTCGATAGTTTCCACACGGAAATAGTTGTAGTTGTGGAGCAGGTTACTCAGGACAATTCCGGCGCGCTCACTGACAAAGGCTTCCTGTTGTCCTGTCTTTTCACAAATCACCTGCATGTAACTCTTAGAATCTGGTAACTTCTTCCAGATGCCGTATAGCTGACTTAAGATACGCATCTTCATCTCCTCAGTAGCCTTATTGGTAAAGGTTACGGCCAAGATGTTACGATAAGACTGCGGATTTTCAACCACCAGTTTGATATATTCGGTGGCAAGTGTAAAGGTCTTTCCACTGCCAGCACTGGCTTTGTATATAGTTAATGGCTTACTCATGTTCATGGATGATTACCAACGTCTGAAAATCTCGAAATCAAATTTGAAACCAACACGTTCAAAATGGCTGTTCTTAAAACTGGCAAAACCTGCAACGGAAATGTATCTGTTGGTAAAGCCATAACCTATCTCATAATATGGACGTGAACGTTCCAACAGAACAGAGTTGATGTAAAACCTTTCCTTTTCGATATATTTTCCCACGTAAGGCAGCAACGTTGCAATCATCAAAGGCGACTCGTAAGTGGCATTCGCACGGATATAGTAGTTGGAACGGTTGAACTCGCTGCCGTTTAGCAGTTGGAAGTCGCCGGTCCAGTCATCATTCCAACCATCGGGAAGGTTGGTTTCCTGGAAGTTGTCGAAGTCAACAAAATAATTATGTTCTCGATAAGAATAGGTACCACAACCTGCCCTTAGACTGAGTGTTCTAAGACTAGGCATACGAATTTTCCATTGAGCATCTGACTCCCAACGTTCATAGCTGATATTGGAAGAGAAAATTTTATTGAAACCTCTTTCCCAGGTGAACGTGAAAAGAGGGCCCTTCTCCCATGGCAGGATCTTGATACCCATCATCGGGGCAAAACTGGTATAGACCGTCGGCATCTTATAATAATCCATCATGGCTTTATTGACAGCACTTCGCCTGTGGAAAACCAAGCCTGACTCAATATCCAGCCAGTCGAAGAGCATGATGTTGTTAAAGGCTCGGATATAGGTGTTCTTGAACTTGTTCATCTCCATATTCGAGAAGTCAAGCGTATCGCCAAACTCCTCCTTGATCAGTTCCTCCACAGTAGAATTACTGATGCGGTTACCATTACCCATCGTTAACTCTGCATATCCGTTACGCTTCGGATTGTAGGTCATTCGCAATGGCGCATCGAAGAAGAACTGCTTGATTTTGAAATTATAGCCGAAGTAGGGGTTGAACGTTAGATAACGGTGTGGAGAGAAAGTGTACTGGAAACGCAGTTTCATCTTGTAGGAGAAACCTCTGCTGTCGCTATACCTGATAGCGAGGGGGTCGATGATGGGCGACAGTCTGAAATAGGTTTGCTCCGATTCGGCTCTAATTGGGGTGACAAGCGTTTCGCCGATGGTGTCCCAGATTATTTTTTTAAAGAAATTGGGCTTCTTGGTAATTGTATCTTCAGGTGCTGGTGGCGTGGGAAAGTAGTTCTCGGTCTTTTCGTATAGTTCTTCCTCCTCCACCGTCAGTGGGATGGGACGTAGGGTGTCCATCGTTGCCTTGCCTTCTGCCCAGAGAATGCTATCGGGCATTTCTGCTTTGCAGTTATGCATGGATGTGAGATTTGCAGAGATGCGATTGCCAGCAAATCTGAATGTTGCAGCAGTCGACGAGCGCCAGGGAATGATAAATCGTCCACCCTGACTGCTGTAGTTAATCTCTGTGCGGAAGTTGATCATATCAAATTCCCCATTAAGCACTGACTTGAGAATGCGACCTGTCTCCGTCTCAACAATGGCATAGCCATTCAGTAACTGGGTGTTATAGAGCTTTGGAGTAAAGTCAATGCGTGTCGTACCATTTGTATTGTTGTTTACTTGACGATATTTGTACAATCTTCTGTTTGCACGGTGAAAGGGTGATAGAATATGTCCATCGTAAAGCGTCTCGTCATAGATTTTTGGAGTAATCATATCTATCAAGGTGGGCATGGCATTACGATTATGCCTGATAGTACCTGATTTTACCTGACTTATAATATCATAGTCGTGCTCATTGGTGTACATAAATTTGCTGTAGGTCTCACGTAGATATTGACGCTCGTCTTTAGCCAGAGAATACATGGTAGGGATGAGCCAAAGGGTTGGGTTGCGGCGTTCTACATTAAAGCGCAACTTAATATAGACATTATCAATGATGGTGTCGGTATAGGGCTGATGATATTTCGGGTAGTCATAGATACGTGGGAGAATGAGTGAGTCTTTCTTCTCCCAGTCCCAGGCAAAAACACTGCTGGGCATACCCGTGAGTATGCCCAGCATGATCAGAATTATCAGCGTGTTGCATTTCACAGCCCCAAAGGTACGAATAATTTTGGAGCTGAAAAAATTTTTAGCCTAAATATTTCATTAAAATTTTCGCATTGCCAGAATCACGCAACTTTGCGATGCTTTTCTCGCGGATTTGACGTACACGTTCACGGGTCAGACCGAGCTGGTCACCAATCTCTTCAAGACCTTTCTCGTGGCAACCAATACCAAAGCACTCACGGATGATGGTGATCTCACGCTCCTTAAGTACTTTGTTCAGTACATTATTCAACTCGAGTGCCATTGACTCATGGTCTACCTGACGGTCGGTACGGCTGTCGTCACCACTGGCCATCACATCAAGCATACAGTTATCCTCGCCATCCTGGAAAGGAGCGTCGATACTCACATGATGACTGTCAGCCTGCATAGACTGGCCGATTTTGTCTTCATCAATAGAAGTGGCTTCTGCCAACTCTGATACAGAGGGATGACGCTGGTGCTCCTGCTCGAATTTGTTGATCTCATGATTGATCTTATTGAGGGAACCTACCTGGTTCAGCGGGAGACGTACGATACGGCTCTGCTCGGCAATAGCCTGAAGAATGCTCTGACGGATCCACCATACAGCATAGGAGATGAACTTAAATCCACGGGTCTCATCAAACTTCTGAGCGGCTTTAATCAGTCCAATATTACCTTCATCAATCAAATCTGTCAGGGTAAGGCCCTGATGCTGATATTGCTTGGCAACGGACACAACAAAACGGAGGTTGGCAGTTACCAACTTCTCTTTTGCGCGTTCTCCTTCTGAACCTCCCTTGCGGATCTTCTGGGCGAGTTCTATTTCCTCATCAATGGAAATCAACGGTGCACGACCAATTTCAACAAGGTATTTGTCGAGTGCCTCACTCGAACGGTTTGTGATACTTTTCTGAATTTTTAATTGCCTCATCTTCTTACCTTAAATCCTTTCTAACTAACTGATTCTCAAACTAATATCCTAAAACTATCTTCTAAAGCGGTGCAAAGTTACAAAAAATATCGATACGTTGTTCTGATTTTAACAATTATTTTAATTTTTCTTTCAGGTATTGACCTGTGATACTTTCTTGGCATTGAGCTACTTCTTCCGGTGTACCTGCCACAACGAGATTACCGCCTCGATCACCTCCGTCGGGTCCCAAGTCTATCAGATAATCCGCACATTTAATTACCTCCATATTATGTTCGATAATCAAGATACTATGTCCTCTGGAGATCAGAGCCTCGAATGAATTCAGTAAGCGCTTGATATCGTGAAAGTGCAAACCGGTTGTTGGCTCATCGAAGATAAAGAGTGTGGGCTCCTGCTTTTCCTGATTGATGAAATATGCCAGTTTCACGCGCTGGTTCTCACCACCAGAGAGGGTCGATGAGTTCTGGCCGAGTTTGATGTAGCCCAATCCTACGTCGTTCAATGCCTTTAGACGCTTCACGATCGTATTCTCATGATGGGCAGAGAAGAAATCTAATGCCTCCGAGATAGTCAGGTTCAGGACATCGTCAATATTTAATCCATCGAATCTCACATCAAGGATATCATGTTTGAAACGGTGTCCGTGGCAGGCTTCGCACTCCAATACGAGGTCGGCCATAAATTGCATCTCCACGGTAATGACACCAGCACCCTTACATTCATCGCATCGTCCACCGTCGGTATTGAAAGAGAAATATTGCGCTGTATAGCCCATCTGCTTCGACAGAGGCTGTTCTGCAAACAAATCACGGATGGCATCGTAGGCCTTCACATAAGTGGCAGGATTTGAGCGTGAACTCTTACCTATAGGACTCTGATCGACGAACTCGATGCGCTTGATAGCGTCGATGTCGCCTTTTAAACCCAGATATTCGCCAGGCGCATCGCAGACATCACCGATATGGCGTTTCAGAGCAGGGTAGAGAATACCCTTGACCAGACTCGACTTGCCACTTCCAGAGACACCTGTCACGACGGTCATTATGTTGAGGGGAATTGTCACATCAATGCCTCTGAGATTATTCATCCTGGCACCTTTTATATCTATATGCATGTTCCAAGGTCGGCGGCTCCTGGGAATGGGAATTTCTTCCTGGTGAAGGAGATAGCGGACGGTGTGACTTCTAGATGGACTAGATAGGATAGATTTACTAGACAGGCTGTCTGCTTTGCCGGAGAAGACGATTTCTCCGCCGAGTCTGCCGGCATCGGGGCCGACGTCAATCAGATAGTCGGCTGCACGCATAATTTCCTCATCATGCTCCACCACCACTACGGTGTTTCCTAATGACTGGAGATCCTTCAGTACCTTTATCAAACGATTGGTATCGCGCGAATGCAGTCCTATTGACGGCTCATCTAAAATATACAACGACCCCACGAGGCTGCTACCCAGCGAGGTACAGAGATTGATGCGCTGGCTCTCACCACCGCTCAAAGAATTAGAAAGACGGTTAAGGGTGAGATAACCCAGACCTACATTCAGCAGGAACTGCAATCTTGTGTTGATCTCCGTCAGTAGTCGCTTTCCAACTTCTGCATCATGATCGTTTAGTTGCAGGTTGTCAAACCATCCTTTGAGTCTCACCACTGGCATCTGCACCAGATCAGTGATGCTATGCCCGTCGATCTTCACATACTCTGCTTCGGGTTTCAGACGAGTACCGTGACATTTCGGGCAGGTGGTCTTTCCCCGATACCGAGCCATCATAACACGATATTGTATCTTGTATTGATTGTCCTTCACCATCTCGAAGAACTGATCGATGCAAGGTTTCTCATTCTTATCCTTGTCGGAGGGCAGGCCGTGCCACAGCCAGTCTTTCTGCTGACGTGTCAGATCCATATAGGGCTCGAAGATGGGGAAGTCGTCCTTGGCGGCATGGCGACAGAACCAGTCCTTCCATTCTTTCATCTTTTCACCGTGCCAGCAGACCACGCAGCCGTCGTAAACGCTCAAAGTGGTATTAGGAATGACTAGTCGTTCGTCAATACCAATTACACTGCCGAAACCCTGACACTCGGGACAAGCGCCGGCAGGTGAATTAAAAGAGAACAGAATATCTGTAGGCTCTTCGAACGTGATGCCGTCAGCCTCGAAACGTTGCGAGAAATCGTAGAATATGTTCGAAGGTGGAAACATCAGCCGCAATTCGCCATTGCCTTCGAAGAAAGCGGTCTCTGCGGAATCGACTAGCCGGGCGATGGAGTCTTTGGAGTCATCCACCGACATGCGGTCGATGACGAGGAAGAGACTATCTCTGGTCGGGCTAGATGGGCTAGAATCTCTAGATTGGCTAGATTCTCTAGAGAGATAATCATCAATCCTGACGAAATCGCCGTCAACGAAGATGCGTGCATAGCCCTCAAGAACATAAGCTTTCAGCTGTTGTGCCAGCGTACGGCCCTCAGGAATATGTATTGGCGCCATTATCACAAACCGCGTGCCTTTCGAATATTCCAGTGTCTTCTGCACCACATCCTCGGTCGAATGCTTCCTGACCTCCTGTCCGCTGACTGGAGAGAATGTATGTCCAATGCGGGCGAAGAGCATGCGGAGATAATCGTAGATCTCTGTCGTGGTGCCTACGGTACTACGGGGATTGCGGGCGATGACTTTCTGCTCGATTGCGATGGCTGGCGGGATACCACGGATGAAGTCGCACTCAGGTTTGTTCATGCGTCCAAGGAACTGGCGGGCATAGCTCGACAGACTCTCCACATAACGCCGTTGACCTTCGGCATATAATGTGTCGAAGGCCAAAGATGATTTGCCGGAGCCACTGACTCCGGCAATCACTGTGAATTGATTGCGGGGGATTCTGACGTCAACGTTTTTCAGATTGTTGCCCCTCGCCCCCTTTATCTCAATATAATCGCTCATTAAAGGATTGACTTCACGGCCTCAAGCATGCCAACCTGCTGGATGAGGTCGAGATCCTGTTTTACCATCGTGGTCAGGCCAGGAATCTTGTTGAGGTCCTCCTGCCAGATGGCCTCTGCACCGAGTACTCCGACAGTAACTATCTGCGTATCGCCTGTTGCCCAGAGGTCGCTGAGCAGCTTCATGATCTTCGGATCGTCGTTGGGGATAATGTCTACGCCATCGGCGCGCTTGCCACCTTTATAATAGGTAATAATAGCAGCCAGACCGAACACGAGTCCCTTGGGCAATTCGCCCTTACGCTCCAAATAGGTCTTTACGCCAGGCAGGTCGCGGGCTTGGAATTTCGGGAACGAGTTGAGCATGATCGACGTCACCTGATGGTCGACATAAGGATTGTCGAAACGTTCGAGCACGTCGCCAGCAAATTTCTCCAGCTCTTCCATCGGCAGGTCGAGCGTCTGCATGAGCTCGTCAAACTGCACCTTGTGGATATACTTGCCGATCACCTCATGGTTGCAGGCATCGCGAACAATATTCACGCCTGAGAGGAATGCCACAGGCGAGAGAACGGTGTGCGGGCCGTTGAGCAGGGTTACCTTGCGCTTATGATAGGGCTCCTCTGACGGCACGAACAGCACGTGCAGACCGGCTTTGTCGGCGGGGAATTCCTTGGCCACTTCCTTCGGGGCCTCAATCACCCAGAGGTGGAAGTTCTCGGCCTGAACTACGAGATTGTCGCGATACGAGATCTTCTCCTGAATCTCGGCGATCTCCTTGCGGGGGAAGCCCGGCACGATGCGGTCCACGAGTGTGGCATACACGCCACAGGCCTCTTCAAACCACTTCTTGAAGTCCTCACCAAGTTTCCACAGGTCGATGTATTTATAGATGCACTCCTTGAGTACATGGCCATTCAGGAATATCAGCTCGCAGGGGAAGATAATCAGACCCTTCTTCGGGTCGCCGTTAAATGTTTTGTAGCGGCGGTAGAGCAGCTGTACGAGCTTGCCAGGATAGGAGCTGGCGGGGGCATCGTCGAGTTTACAGCTGGGGTCGAAAGCGATACCAGCCTCTGTGGTATTTGAGATCACAAAGCGAATCTCGGGCTGTTCGGCCAGGGCCATGAAAGCGGCGTTCTGACTATAGGGGTTCAGTGCGCGGCTGATCACGTCGATGCGCTCTAGTGTGTTGACAGGCTTTCCGTTCTCGCGGCCCTGCAGGTTTACGTGGTACAGGCAGTCCTGACCGTTCAGCCACTCGGCCATGCCCTTCTCGATGGGCTGGACTACGACGACTGAACCGTTGAAGTCAGTCTTCTGGTCCATGTTCCAGATAATCCAATCTACAAATGCGCGGAGAAAATTGCCTTCTCCGAACTGAATCACCTTTTCAGGCATCACGCTCTTGGGAGCAAATCGTTTGTTTAGCGGTTTCATTTTTAAATATTGTTTGAATGATTATTAATTTGCGGATGCAAAGATAGCAAAAATCCGCTTTACTTCCAAATCTTTAACGCCCAATAACGCTAAAAAATTACGAAAACCTTTGCGTATTTATCCAGATATTCGTAATTTTGCACCCGCAAAACGAAAACATAGGTTATATGAAAAGATATTTGATTACGAATCTGCTGATGCTGACGGCGATGACGGTAGCACAGGCACAGAAACGCACGATAGACATCAGTGGCGATAACAATGATAGCAGCTACAAGACGTATAGTACAGCTTTCTCGATTGCCGAGGGCGATACGGTCAACGTAAAGATGGCGCGATATTGTTATTTCAGTTCTAAGATCACGGGCACTGGTACGCTGAACCTTTATGCCGGCGGTGAGCGCAGTTATTTAGGCAATTCCGATAAGAAGTGGAACGACTGGGGAGGCTATACGGGCGACGTGCATATCTATCCTTTCAAGGAGAATGCCCCTTCGGCAAGCATGTACGCTGCCGTATTGGCTCACGGCGGAAAGGCTTTCTCGGCAGAGAACATTGACCTGAGCAAGGTGAACCGCAGTTTAGAGAATAATACGGTGATGCTGCATGAGAGTGCCACGCTTTGTACCGATGCCAATACGGCGGGCTCCGGCTTCCGCATTGGTGCCCTGAACACCGAGGTGGGTTCCACGCTGCAGGGATATATGAAGAATGGACGCTCGGCATATTATATGCTCGGTTTGATAAACACCGACTTCACGCTGGCCGGTAAGATCGCTCCCGCAGACTATCGTGACGACACGATGCTCGGTATTATTAAAGAAGGTACGGGAACGATGACGATCACCGGCAACGATAACTATCTGAGCGGCGCGCTGCGTATCCTAGACGGACGGGTGATGGTGATGAACGATGTTCAGACCACCTATGCTAATCGCCTGCGTGGTGCCATCGGCGCCAAGCCCAGTGGTCTTGATGCCATCGCCTTCGTCTTCAGCAAGGGCGTGCTCGGCGGCACGGGGAGCATCGGTGGCTCGGTAGACAATTACGGCACCATTGAGTCCGGCGTCGACGGTATTGGTGATTTATGGATGAAGAACTTTGTACGCGACGAAATGCCAGCGCAACTCTTCATGCACCCAGGTTCTGTAATCCGCACGAAGGTCGGCCTCTCTGGGAAACACGGCCGGATCTATGTCTCGGGTGATGTGATTTATAGCAACACAACTGAGGATTTCATGACAAGTGACAAGATGCCCGTGATAGAAGTAGTGGTCGCCGACGATGCCGAACTGAAGGTAGGCGACAAGATAGATGTGCTCATTACCAATGGCAAATCTCCTGAAGACTGGCACTTCGATGTCCGCGCCAACAAATATACTTGGGAGATTGTGGAAGAGAACGAACTTGCTTACGACGGAAACTTGACATTTGCTGTTCGCCTCGTATCGCTCGATACACCGGATAATCCTGACACACCGGATAATCCTGACATTCCGGAATCCACCATGGGTGCCTTATACAATGATCCCGGCGTCGACGAAATGGCCGACAAGAAATCGCTGAAATACTACGCCAATCAAAATGGCAAACACATCGGTACCGCCATCTCACTTTATAAGAACGACCTGACCAACTCGAGCCTGCCCGAGACTGAGGCTGTCGGTTTCCAGTTCAACATGCTTGTGGCTGAGAACGACATGAAGCCCGAGGCCTATGGAGGTCAGAACGGCCGGTTCAACTTCAACGGCGACGCTGAGAAGATCGTGAGATTCGCCACCAACAAGAAGATGGTGATGCGCGGGCACTGCCTCGTTTGGAACCAACAGTCCCCATCGTGGATCTCCTCCGACGGCGGCAAGACCAATGACAAAAACTGGACACGTAAGGAGGCACTCGACATCATGAAGAACCATATCACCAACGTGATGCAGCACTACAAGGGCAAGGTACGCGAGTGGGACGTGGTGAACGAATGCCTAGACGACAACCAGTCATCCGTGCGCACTAATCCCGAGGGCTACGAGATAAAGAAGAACTGCGTGTGGCAGCAGGCCATCGGTGATGACTATGTTGATTCGGCCTTTGTCTATGCCCATCAGGCTGATCCCGATGCTGAGCTCTATCTGAACGACTATGGAGTTGAGTTTCAGGGTAAGGCCAAGTCGGCAGCATTCTACAACCTTGCAACCCGTCTGAAGAAAGCGGGCATCCCCATTCACGGTGTTGGCCTGCAGTGCCACTTCTCCATCGGCGATGTCGACAGTCTGCGTCTCGACCAGACCATCAGCCGCTTTGAAGAGGCCGGCCTGAAGTGCATCATCACCGAACTTGACATGGGAATCCCCGATACATCGGCAGAAAGTCTCGAGGAGCAGGCACGCAGCTACCGTGTCATCACCGACATCATGCTCAACCACGATAACTGCACGAGTATGGTGATTTGGGGACTCAAGGATAACAACAGCTGGCGCGAGAGTTCTAATCCACTGCTCTTCACGGCACAGCTCGATAAGAAACCCGCGTACTATGCCGTACGCTCCGCCATGCGCCATCGCTATTTGGTTGAGACGGGCATCCATCCTATTCGCCAGACGAAGACTACCGACGGCAATATTTATAACATAGCTGGTCAGAAGGTGAGTGGCGACTATCAAGGCATCGTCATTATTGACGGAAAGAAGATTCTGAATAAAACGAAATAATGAAAAGATCATACCTATTTTATATAATAGTATTGTTGATGACAATGATGACGGTAGGCGATGCGTTGGGTGCCAAACCCAAGAAACAACAGCGTCGCACCCGTGCAAAATCATCGAAAGTGGTCAAGAAGAAATCAAAGACCAAAGCATCTAAGAAAAAAACAAAGGTGATTCGTGCTGCGGCTCCGAAACCAGCACCTGATCCGCGTCTGAACGATCCTGATTACGATCCGTTCCTGCAGTGCGAGGATACCTGTGGTCATGTGCATGGCATCGACCTGAGTCGTTATCAGGGTGATGTGTTCTGGGAGACGGTAGGCGAGAATACCAAAATGGCTTATGTCTATCTGAAGGCCACCGAGGGCGGTGACCGCATTGATCCTAAGTTTGAGCGCAACATCAACCTGGCACATCGTTATGGTTTGAAAGTGGGCTCCTATCATTTCTTTCGTCCGAAGACTCCGCTGCAGAAGCAGTTGGAGAATTTCACGGCCCAATGTCTTCCAGGCGAACAGGACCTGATACCAATGATTGATGTCGAAACGTTAGGCGGTCTGCAGGTAGATCAGTTCTGTGATTCGCTGCTGACATTTCTTCAGATGGTGGAGAATGCATATCGTCAGAAGCCGCTGGTGTATACCTTCCGCAATTTCTACAACTGGCATCTGGTAGGTAAACTCGACGACTATCAGCTGATGATTGCCCTGTATCTGGAAGAAGAGCCCGTGCTGGCTGATGAGCGCGATATCACCTTGTGGCAGTATACCGGAAAGGGGCGAATCGTCGGCATTAATGGTTATGTGGATAAGTCACGTTTCCTAGGACGTCACGGCCTGCGTGAAATCCGCTTCCGCCACCATTAAACAGCCAAATATTCAAATGACAAAATAAATTGTAAATTGTAAATCGTTAAATTGTAAATTAACTATATGATAATCAAGTGTCCCGAATGCGGCCATCAGGTTAGCGACCGCGCAAAAACGTGCCCATCGTGTGGTGTTGATATTGCTGGCAAGGTGACTCGTTGCCCTGACTGTGGAGAATATATCTTCAAGGATGATCATGAGTGTCCGAACTGCCATTGTTCTATCAATGCAGCGGCATCGGAGCCGGAAACGATTGCTCAGAGTACTCAGAATAATCCTATTACGCCAACTGCTCCGATAATTCCGACAGAGCCTGAACAGCAACCTCCTAAGAAAAAAAGCCATAAGGGCTTATGGTCGGCCATTATCATTGCATTTGTATTAGCGCTGATTATCGTGTTCTTAGGTATCTATTATGTGCAGAAGACGCAGCGAGAAAACGAGCAGCGGGCTTACGAGAATGCCATGATGAGCACTGAGCCCGCAGTATTGCAGAATTTCCTTGATATGTATATCGAGGCACCCGTGGCCCATCGCGATTCTATTAAGGTACATCTGATGGCCTTGAAGAAGATTGACCGCGATTGGGACAATGCCCGCATCAGCCAGTCGAAGTCTGCTCTCCAGCTGTTCATCGACAGGAATCCTGACAATGTACATGTGCGCGAGGCTCGGCTTATGATTGACTCATTGGACTTCATAACGGCCAAGATTGGCAATTCTATGGAATCCTTCAAGAAATATATGGAAGATCATGAGCAAGGTTACTATTATGATGAAGCCAAGAACGAGTACGACCGTCTGGAAGAGGAAATGATACGCGCAGCCCAGATAAAGGCTGAGCAGGATTCCATCAACAAAGCTGCAGCAGAAGCCGCTGCCGCAATAGTAATTGACGAGTGAATTCCTATTCCTCAATATGTGATAGCGAGTGGGCGAAGGAGGCGAAGAAGTTCGTCAGTGTTTCCGAAGGCAGATAGCGGAAGTATTGTGCAGAGCGACGGATATGCCCCAGTATCGCATTGCTGTTGCTGGTATGCACAAACACGCTCTCTGAGTCCTGAGAGAAATAGAATTCCTCAGACCGCGTATTGGTGAATTCCGTCAGTTCCTGCGCCACACGTTCCACTCGTTTGTCAGATTCTCCTACTAAGAAAGGTACATCCTCCTTACTGAATCCGAACATCTGTATCAGCAAGGCCCCTTCGAGCTGTGACATCGGTGTGAACCCCAATTTCTTCAGCCATTGGTTCAGCGTGAGGAAATCCACGCGATGCCCCTCTGTGGAGAGATATTTACCCAACTCAACCAGATTATAGACAGGCACGCCTTCATTTAGGATATGCCTAGAGATATGGATGATGTTCAGCAGCAACTGTCTTGTGGCGACATCCGACTTCTCATCGTCGAGAATTGCCTGAAGCTTTTTGTTCAACAAGGGATTCGTCAGATGGTCGGCACGCAACAGCTCGTTTTCCTCTTCTTGCCGTTTCGTAAGCGTCGCTTCTGCATGGGCCTTTTCCCATTCTTTCATCTGCTTGTCCGTCAGATGCAGAAAGAACTGATCCTGGCATTGCTGTATCCCTGCATATACCGATGGTACAACCTGATGCATCAGTGCCAATTGATAAAGCTTATTCCATTTACTCACAGACATGGGTTCTATTTGTTCCTGTCTGTTGAATTCACCACAACGGATGAGTCGGAAGAAATTGCGTTGGATAATATTCACCTTATTTATTATTTATGAGTAACGTCGTGGATAGCGGAATAAGATTGAGAGTAGTGCAGCAATCCCGATGGCGAAGGGATAGAAGAGATAAGGAATGATGCTCACGGGATTGACCGCAGCCAGTCCGGCTGCAATCAGCAACTGCGCACCGTATGGTATCAGCCCTTGTACGAAGCATGAGCAAGTGTCGAGTATCGATGCGGCTTTTTTGTTGTCTACGCCATAGCGGTCACCAATCTGCTTGGCAATACCGCCCACTGTGATGATAGCAACAGTGTTGTTGGCTGTGCATATATCTACAAATCCTACCAGACCGCCGATGCATAACTCTGCCCCCCGTTTGTTATGAATATGTTTCACCATCCGCCCGATGATGAACTCGATACCGCCTTGCTGCTTGATCATTTCCAGCATACCGCCCGCCAGCATCGTAACGATAATGAGCTCTCCCATACCCACCATTCCGTCGCCCATGGCCTTCATCCATTCGAAGATGTCGAGACTGCCTGAGAGTATGCCGATACAGCCTGTGAGCAGGATGCCGAGAGTGAGCACCGCCATCACGTTCATACCGAAGATGGCCGTTATGAGTACGACGAGGTAGGGGATGACCTTCACCCATTCCACACTGTTCGTCTGATGGGTGGCCTGAATATCGGCTCCCATGATATAGTAAACGATCAGAATGATCAGCGCTGCTGGAACCACGATAAACGAGTTTACCCGAAATTTGTCACTCAGCCTGCAGCCTTGGGTAGAGGTGGCTACGATGGTGGTGTCTGATATAAACGAGAGGTTATCGCCAAAGAACGATCCGCCCACGACCACAGCTGTTATCAAGGCCACATCGCTGCCCGTCTGTTGCGCCACGCCAACGGCTATGGGTGTCAGCGCCACAATCGTTCCTACGCTTGTGCCGATGGAAACAGAGATGAAGCAGGCTGCCAGGAACAGACCAGCCAGCAACATCTGCGAGGGTAGCAGGTTCAGGGTCAGACTGACAGTTGCATGGATGCTTCCCATCATCTTGGCAGAATTGGCAAAAGCGCCTGCCAGAAGGAAGATCCAGATCATGAGCATCATCTGACTGGAGCCTGCCCCATGACTGAAAACCTCGATGCGCTCTTTCAACGGGCGGTCGCGGAAGATGGCCACAGCATAGATGCTGGATACCATGAACGCCACCGTAATGGGCACCTTGTAGAAGTCACCAGCAATGATGCTGGTGACTAAATACAATATCACGAATACCCCGAGGGGCGATAATGCGATAAGCCCTTTACTTTTCACTCTTCACTATTCACTTTTCACTTTAAAGCGTAACGCCATTCTTAAAGATAGAAATCTCACGGTAGCCATTCTCTTCGTTTTTGGCGAGTTGTCCACTAGCCACTGCAAGCACCTTGTCAATGAATTCAGGTACCAGCTCCTGCATCGTATGACCCTCTACCAATTGCCCTGCAGAGAAATCCACCCAACTGGGTTTGTTCTTGGCCAACGTGGGATTCGTAGCAACCTTCATCGTTGGAACGAATGTGCCGAAAGGCGTACCGCGTCCCGTGGTAAAGAGTACAATGTGACAACCACAGGAGGCAAGAGCCGTAGATGCTACCAGATCATTGCCTGGAGCAGACAAAAGATTCAGTCCCTTGTTGGTTAAACGATCACCATATTCCATCACACCACTTACAGGTGCCTTTCCACATTTCTGCGTACAACCTAAAGCCTTGTCTTCAAGTGTTGAGATACCACCAGCCTTATTGCCTGGTGAAGGATTCTCACCTACGGGCTCTCCATGCGACAGGAAATACTCCTTGAAATTGTTAATCATAGAGACAGTCTGATTAAAGAGTTCCTCTGTACGGCAGCGGTTCATCAGAATAGTCTCTGCACCAAACATTTCAGGAACCTCTGTCAGGACACTGGTTCCACCCTGAGCCACAAGCCAGTCACTAAACTCTCCAACCAACGGATTGGCTGTTATGCCGCTGAAGCCATCGCTACCACCACACTTCAATCCTACGCGGAGCTCACTCACGGGCACATCCTCACGTTGGTCTTGTTTAGCAAGGTCATAAAGGTCGCGCAAGATTTGCATACCAGCCTCAATCTCGTCGCCTTCCACTTTCTGCGTCACCAGTAGTTTGATGCGATCTTTGTCATAGTCGCCCAACATAGCCATAAAATCATCTGGCTGATTGTTTTCAC
>Ga0265300_10001023_pt1 | contig 27594 bp, 41 predicted proteins | sample AusTroGonzalo_MG_FD_193482 | JGI IMG/M metagenome (GOLD analysis project Ga0265300, IMG submission 193482) | Bovine rumen microbial communities from tropical cattle in Woodstock, Queensland, Australia - Gonzalo_03 | ecosystem: Host-associated > Mammals > Digestive system > Stomach > Rumen ...
CACGGGCAAGAAAATAAACGGGTGAAATCATGGACGACAAGAAGAAAAACAAGGTCGGCCGAAAATGTAAATACGAGACAGTCATCGAGCCGAACCTTCCGCTGATCCGCGAGATGTATCAATTCATGGACGAGAAGCAGATCATCGCGTGCTTTAACATCAGCAAAACATCATGGTATGAATACAAGCACAAATTCCCGGAGTTTTCGGAGTCGCTCGCGCTCGCACGCGTGAGATTAGCGACAAATCTCAAAACGACGCTCAAGATGAAGGCGCTCGGCTATCGGATCCGCGAGACGCACGAACGGATCGCAGTCGGAGACGACGGAGGCTATAAAGACATCTACGAGAAGGAAGTCGCGCCGGACTTCGCCAGCATCGACCGACTTCTGCAGAATATAGATCCGACCTGGCGCACCGAGGACAGCGGAGCGCGGGAACTTAAGAAGCAGCAGACCGACATCGCTCAGCAGCGAGTCGACAATGCCGAATACCAGTAAGGAGGGCCAGCATGGGAACAATTATTCCGAAACCTGTCGCAGGAAAGACAAACGTCGGTCTCGTCGCATATTGCGACGCGCAGCTCGGCCTTCCGTACTGGAACGCAACGTTCGGACAGACCGCGAGCGCAGCGCTTTACGAGTACGAGAAAGCGAGACATCCGAAGTATTACACGGCGAAGGATTTCCCGGAGCAGTACGGGCTTCGCGTTCACGACTGCGGCGGCCTTGTCAAGGGTTACCTTTGGAGCGAAACACCGACGAGCTCACCGAAGTACAACAGCGCACAGGATTGCAACGCCGAAATGTTTTACGACAACGCAACGGAAAAGGGAGAGCTGACGGCAGCGGTCGCAAAGACGCTCAAGAAGGGGATGCTTGTTTACAACAAGACAAAATCCCATGTCGCCGTTTACAAGGGAAACAACAAAGTCGACGAAGCTCGCGGGCACTCATACGGAGTCGTCGAGAGCGAGCTCGATCTTTCCCGGTTCAAGTGGTGGTCGAATTGCGTGTTCGTAACATACGAGAAGGAACCGGATCCGGCTCCTGCACCGGTGAACAAGATCACGATCGACATTCCGCCGACGCTCAAGAACGGAAGCAAAGGGCAGGCCGTGAAAGTATGGCAGGAGATCGTCGGCGTGACGGCAGACGGAGTCTACGGATCAAAGAGCATTTCTGCAACAAAGGACCTGCAGAAGAAGGCCGGGATCCAGGTCGACGGAATCGTCGGCAAGGACACATGGACGGCAGGACTTAACACGTTATGAGTTTCACGCTTGATACATTTTACCGGTCGAAGGAATGGGAGCAGCTGCGCCGCGTGATCATCGCGGAGCGCACGAAGCCGGACGGCTTCATCTACGACGAAGAGACCGGAAAGCCGATCGTCAACGCTTACGACCTGATTCTTCATCACAAGGTCTTTTTGACAGAGGAGAATGTGAACGACTTCGAGATCAGCCTCAACCCGGCGAACATCGAAGTCGTCTCACATAAGACGCACAACTTTATTCACGACCGGCTCGGCGCGAGCAGAAAAGAAATCTTCCTCGTGTACGGTCCGCCGCTCGCAGGAAAGACAACCTGGGTGCGTGAGAACAAAGGCCCGAACGATCTCGTCGTCGACATCGATTCGCTCTGGGAAGCGATCACCGGCAAGCGCTACGTTAAACCGTGGAAGCTACGCAGCATCGCATTTCGGATGCGCGACGATCTGCTCGACGCGATCAAGTTTCGATTTGGCAAATGGTCGAGCGCGTACATCATAGGCGGCTATGCTTCCGCCGGAGAACGCGAGCGCCTGGCGCAGGAACTCGGAGCACGACTCGTGTTCATCGAGGCAACACAGGACGAATGTCTGACGAGACTCGCGAACGACACCGAACGCGACGCGGAAGAATGGAGCAAATATATCTTTGACTGGTTCGACCTGTACGGCGACGGATCCTCGACACCCCCCGCAGAAAAATTTTTCTGACGGCCGCGGGGACTGCGGGGAGACCTTAATTTTCGCAGAAACCGAAAAATCGAGATTTTGAAATTCAAAAAACCGGAAAAACCGGGAACTGGTCGGAAATAAAAGGAGGAACCGCGAAAACATGGAAAATATCATCTACACCGACGCGGACCTCAACGCCTTCCTGGTTGCGAACGAGGAGCAGTCCGGGAATACGATCGAGGTTGTGATTGAGGCAGACTCGACCGCAAGCCAGGAGCTCACGATCACGGCAGGCGACGCGAGCGTCACCGTGCAGATTACGCCGAGCTCGAAGAACGTTGTCGACGTTCCGGCGATGCTCTGGAACTTCGGAGACGTGACGACGATCACGCTTTCGAAGGGCGGCACCGATGCCGGAACGATTACGATCAATTTTCCGGGCGCCATCGATTCCGACGCGGCACTGAATGAGACAGAGACCGACAACGAATTCACGATGCAGGGATCCGCGAGCGTTCAGGAGCAGATCGTCAGCCTGCAGGAGAGCGTCGAGCGCGTGTCCGCGCAGACGCTGGCATATATTCTACCGTCAGCGGTCGATCAGTCCAGCATTGCGGACGGCGGAAACAGCACGACGGAAACGTTCGAGTTTGAGGCCGGTGCCGAGGACGTCAAGGTCTCGTTCTTTACATGTATTCAGTTTTTGGCGTCGACGACCGTCACTGCTGCCGATGCTTACGAAGATCTGAACCTCACGATCACGATCTCGCTTGACGGCGTCGCGGTCGCAACGATACTTCAGGCATACAGAGACGGGCGCCAGGTGCTCATGCTGAACCATCTCGTCGAGAACATCAGCAAAGGCAACCACACGCTAACCTTGAACATTGCAACTGCAGGCGGATCCGTTTCGGTGATGCAGATCATCGCCGCATATCTGCTCACGGCGAAGAGCACCGGCGGCGGAAGCGTCAGCACGCAAGCATTATTCACAAACGGAGAATGGTCTCCTGGCGTGCTTGCGGACGGGTTAAGCGCTGAAAAAATGACTGAAAGCGCATACATAAACGGTGTAGAAAATAGCGTGATTAAAAAAAGCATTGCGTCAACAAATCACGGAGCTATGCCGGGCAAGTCGACGCTGTCGTCATGGTTTTTGACTTCTTTTGTTTTGCTGTATGGCGAGTATTACGCAGAAAACTTTTATATGCAAACTGACGGAGTTTACACAAAGGCAGGAAGCACAGGCGAATCACTTTCGCCGACGGGAAAACCTGTCGGATATACGAACGTTCAGTTTTGCATACCAATTAAAAGAATGTCCGGCTTTAATATTTTGAAGTACGAAGGAAAAACGAGAAAAAATAACGGATATAATGCCGGAGGAACTGATGCGAATAATGTTTGCATCGGAGCCGGAGCAATAGTAAACGGCGTGTTCGTTGTCGTGCGTGATGATATTCATTCATCCGTCAATGAATGGACAACTTACACGGTCGACATCTCTTCTCTGCCGTATATTGATTATATAGTTTTATACGGAACCGACGGCGCACCTGAGTATAAAAGCATATCGCTAATGAAAGCATAAGGGAGTTTCAGATGGCAACATATACTGGAGCGGATAAAGCAATCGGTTTTTTGTTTGATATGGTCGCGAATATTGCAGGCGATTATAGCAGCTCGAACACTTACGCTCTCGACGCGTACACGATATACGAAGGCACGCTTTACAAGTGCATAAACCCGATAAGCACTCCGGAAGATTTCACTCCTGCACACTGGCAGGCTGTCCTGATCATGGACGAAGTCGCGGCAGGTGGCGGCGGCGGAGGTGGCGGCACGACCGTCATCGCGAACCCGAGCGGAACAGCGACCGAAACACTCAACAAGCTACAAGTTGAAACAACAATTTACTCCATACCAAGTGGCGGTGGCGGTGGTGGTTCGGTTACGGTGTTGTGTGATAATACGGATTACACGGTACAGTCAGGAACCGCGCAAGTAAACAGAACATATCAACTTTCAGACAGTGTTGCAAATTACGACGTTATCGTCGTGCTGGCATTTATGTACAACGGAAGCCTCGGCCATTTTATTTTGGCGGCTCAGTCGATACCGAACGGAAGTATATTCGCAGCAAATCCGTCTGATGTCGTCAATAGCTTTTGCCTGAGTGGAGGTATAGAAGCACGTCAGCTGCGTTTTGGATTTAGCTCGAATACTGAAATAAAAACGGTAACTGTTTCACGATACAGCGGCGAGGAGCCTAGACTTCATCGCGTTTATGGGATCAAGTTATAGGGTGGATTATGGCAAAGCAGCAAATCGACAATCGCAGGATCCGGGAGCAGGAGCTGATCGCGATCGCTCGCGCAAAGGGAGACGAGGCGACGGCCCGGCAGCTGATCGAGGACATCGCCTTCCTGGAGGAGCGGCTCGCGGAGCTGCGGCGCCTTCCGCATCTGCGCATTGATCCGAAGAACCCGGAGCGCCAGAAGGCGACACCGGCGGCGAGGCAGTACAAAGAGATGCTGCAGCAGTACACGAACAGCTTAAAGCTGTTTATGAAAATCTGCGGCGAACTCGAAGAGGAAGAGATGGAGAGCCCGCTTCGGGCATGGTTGAACCAGCGGAGAACCGGATGAGATGGACGGCAGACAATAGCGAACTCCTGCGTTACAAGGCGGAGATCGAAGTCGGGAGGATCCTCGTCGGGCGCGAGCTCTGGCAGGAGCTCGTCAACCTCGAAGAAGATCTTCGGCACAATGACAATTTTATATACAACACCGAGGACGCGCTGCTCCGCATGGATTTTATGGAGAACTGCATCCGGCTGACGAAGTCGCCGTTCTACAATCAGCAGATGAAGCTCCTGCAGTGGCAGAAGGCATTCATCGAAGCGCTTTATTCGTTCAAAATGGCGAGGGAATGGAGCGAGGGAAAGAACATCGACCGGTTCACGCGGGCGCTGCTCGAGATCGCGCGGAAGAACGCAAAAAGCGAGATGTGCTCTGGGCTTATCAACTCGGAGCTGATCGTCGGACCGGAGGGCGCTGACATCGTCTGCAGCAGCAACGACGACAATCAGGCAAGCATCGTTTACGACGCGGTCGACACGATGCGAAGTCTTTATGATCCGAGAGACACCGACACGAAACGGAACCAGCGCTTCATCCTGAACAAAACGTCGAACTCGAAGATCTTCAAGCTCTCGGACCGGACTCGCAACAAGGAGGGCCGGAACATTGACTTCGCGATCGTCGACGAGGCTCACGAGATGAAGAGCCCGGACATCGTGAAGAGCATCGAGCAGTCGCAGTCCGTAAAAGAGAACCCGAAGCTGATCATCATTACGACGGAAGGATTCGTCCAGGACGGCTTTCTCGACGCGGAGCTCCGCAGGGCGCGAAAGATCATCGCGCGGGAGGATGACACGGAGTCAGGAGAACGGATGCTTCCCTGGCTGTGCACGCAGGACAACGAAACGGAAGTCTTTACAAATCCGAGGAGCTGGCAGAAGTCGAACCCGTCGATCGGGATCATAAAAAAAGAGTCCTACCTGCGGGAGCAGGTCGAGCTCGCAAGGCAGAGCAAGGCGGACCGGATCTTTGTCCTGACGAAGGATTTCAACATCAAGCAGAACGGATCGCAGACCTGGCTCGCGCTGGAGGATTACAACTACAAGGCGACGTTCGATCCGGAGGAGCTGCGCGGATCCTTCTGCATCGGTCACGTCGACCTCGCAGAGACGACAGACCTTACCTGCGCGAAAGCGATGATCCTCGCGCCGGACGGCCGAACGAAATACATCTTGACGCAGTATTTCATCCCTGAGAGCAAGCTCGAGCCCGACAAGGACGATCACGCGGACGGCGCGAAGTACAAAGAATGGGCGAAAGACGGTTACATCACGGTCTGCGAAGGAAACGAGACCGACCTCGCGCTCGTCGCGGAATGGTTCTATCACTTGCAGGTCGACCTCGGAATAAAGCTCTTCAAATGCGGATATGACCAGCGCTTCGCAAAAGAATGGCTCGCAGCGATGGACGGTTACGGCTGGAGCAAGCAATACGGCGACGTCGAGATGATCGTTCAGAACGCGGAGGTCCTGAACAACGCGCTAAACCTCACCGAGGCGGAGCTGAAAAGCCGCAACGTGAATTACAACGAGAACCCGGTCGATCGCTGGTGCTTTTCAAACGCATGCCTCAAGCTAAACGACCGGCGGCAGGCGCTATGCGTAAAGACGGCAAACGGAAAGAAAATCGACGGTGCGGTCACGCTGATCTCGCTGTTTGAATTATACAGGCGTTACAAGAGCGAGCTTCGGAAGCTCGCGGGAATAGGAGGCAACGAAACAAATGGGAATCCTTGATTTTCTCCGCAAGGCTCCGAAGCAGCCAACGACGACACCGGCTCCGACGCTTAACGGATGGATGCCGATGTATTCGCAATTCGGGCAGAACATCTTCGCGAGCGATGTCGTGCAGCAGGCGCTGAAATGCATCGTCGACGAGGTGAAGAAGCTCAAGCCGACGCATGTCCGCTACAAGGACACGGATCCGGTTCCGGTCAAGGGAAGGCTGCAGGACGTACTCGCGGAGCCGAACGCGCTCATGACGCAGTCGGAATTTCTCGAGAAGGTGACCTGGCTCCTGCTCCTGAACTATAACGCGTTCATCATTCCGAGCTATTACATCTGGACGGACGAAACGACCGGAGAGCAGCGCAGGCAGTATGCCGCGCTTTATCCGATCCAGCCGACCGAGGTCGAATTCGTCGAGGACGCAGCAGGGCAGATGTTCGTCACGTTCTGGTTCGCAAACGGATTCAAAACGAACCCGATTGACTATCGCGACGTGATACATCTTCGCTACAACTACGGCATCAACGAGTATATGGGTGGCGACATGAACGGGCAGCCAGACAACTCGGCGATTCTGAAAACGCTCGACCTGAATCATCAGGTCCTGCAGGGAATCGCGAAGAGCCTCAAAGCAAGTTATTCGATTAACGGCGTCGTTAAATATAACACGGTCATGGACGCCGGAAAGACCGAGAAGGCGCTGAAGGAGCTCGAGCAGAAGCTCGAGAACAACGAGAGCGGGTTCCTTCCGCTCGACATGAAGGCGGAGTTTACGCCGCTCGAGCACAAGGCCGGAAGCGTCGACGCTGCAACGCTGAAATTTATCGACGACAAGATCCTCAGAAACTGGGGAATCCCGCTCGCGATCCTGACCGGCGATTACAATCACGAACAATATGAAGCGTTCTATCAGAAAACGCTCGAGCCGCTGATCATTTCCTTCTCACAGGCATTCACGAAAAAGCTGTTCACGCAGCGCGAGAAGGCGTTCGGAAACAAGATCGAATTCCTTCCGAAGAACCTCGTTTTCCTCAGCATGGGGCAGACGCTCGAGATGATAAACATTCTGGCACCGACCGGAGCGATGTTCGAGAACGAGAAGCGCGTCGCGCTCGGGCTCCCGCCTTTGCCGGAGCTCGAAGGAAAGCGCTACATGTCACTGAACTGGATCGAGGCAAACAAGGCCGCGCAGTACCAGACCGGCGAGACCGAGAACGTCGAAGTCATCGATGAAGAAAAACAGACGATATAGGAGGCACACATGGAAAAGGACAAGAACAAGCTCCCGGAGCTGGAGCGCAGAAGCTATCTCTGCGAGGTCCGCGCAGACGGCGAGGACGAAGCACGCGAGGCGACGATCATCGGGCGCCCGATCGTGTTCGGATCCCGGACGGATCTCGGATGGTTCGATGAGATCATCGAGGCGGGAGCGCTCGACAACACCGACCTCAACGATGTGCGCTTCCTGGTCAATCATGATTTTTCGCGGATCCCGCTCGCACGGTCGCGCAGGAACAACGCGAACAGCACAATGCAGCTGCTTCCTGACGAGGCGGGCCTGATGATCCGGGCAACGATCGACAAGGAAGCAAATGCGGACGCAAGAGCACTCGACTCAGCAGTCCGCCGCGGCGACATCTCCGGAATGTCGTTTGCGTTTTCCGTTTCCGGCGAGGCGTGGGATGATCTCGACACCGAGCATCCGACGCGCCGCATTACTGAGATCTCAAGCGTCGTCGAGGTGTCCGCCGTGACATTCCCGGCATACGACGCAACAGAGATATATGCCCGTTCCGCTGAGGCGCTGGAGAGCGCGAAAGCGACGCTGGAGAGCGCCAGGGCGAAGAAACAGGCAGAGGAGAGATCCGAAGCACAAAAAGAACTCGAGCTGGCAAAAGCACGGCTCGAACTTATCAAATCTATCGGAGGTACAAAACGATGAGAGAACTGCTTGAGAAGCGCCTCGCGGCTATCGCAGCGCAGATCAACGACATCACCGCACGCGCTGAGGCGTCTCAGGACGCAGCAGAGGTCCGCTCCATGACGAAACAGCTCGCAGAGCTCAAGTCCGAGGAGAGCGAGATCCGCGCGAGCCTTGCAAAGGCTGAGCAGATGACTCCGCCTGCAGGCGCAACTCTGGTTAACGCCGGAGCACAGCATTTCAACACTAAGAGAAGCGAGAACTCCCTCGAGTCGATGGAGTATCGCGAAGCATTCCGCGACTACGTTCAGCGCGGAGTGGCGATCCCGGCAGAGTTTAGATCCGGCACCGCAAACACGACCGCAGACACGGGCGCAGCAATCCCGATTACGGTCATGAACGAAGTTATCAACACCGTTCGCAAGCGTTACGGCAACCTTTACGACAAGGTCCGCAAGACCAACGTTCCGGGCGGCGTTAAGATCTCCGCAGGCGCTCTGCAGGCATCCTTCAAGTGGATCACCGAGAGCACCGTTTCGCCTCGTCAGAAGGCGGGCGAGCTTGCAGCCGTTACGTTCGGCTCCAATGTTGCTGAGATCCGCATCGCGACCTCTTTCCTTGCAAACCTTCTCACGCTTTCCGCGTTTGAGGCTGCTCTGGTTGAGGTGATCGCGGTTGCGTACAGAAAGGCAATGGACGAGGCGATCGTGCTCGGCTCCGGCGACGGCGCTCCTCTGGGCATCCTGAACGACGCACGCGTTACGCATGTTGTCGAGATGACCGCAGCGAAGTTTGCAAACTGGAAAAACTGGAGAAGCGACTTCTTCGCGAAGCTGCCTCTCGGCTATCGCTCCGGAGAGTTTATCTTCGCAGCATCGACGGTTGACAGCAAGCTGCTCACCATGAGCGACGACAACAACAACCCGATCTATTACCTGGCTGCCGGCCTTGTAGTAGGAGACGGAGACGCTCAGAATCCGACCGGCCGTTTCTTCGGTCGCGAGGTTTCGCTTGTTGAGCCGGACATCCTTCCGGATTTCGACACCGCAGATGCTAACAGCATCGTCGGCATCTACTGGCAGCCGCAGGACTACATGGTCAACGAGAACTTTGGTTTCACCATTCGCCGCTACTTCGACGAGGAGACGAACGAGTGGATCGACAAGGCTCTGATCGTGGTCGATGGCAAGCTGCTCAACGCTGAGGGCGTTTACCTGATCAAGAAGGTTTCCGGCTGACGAAAGGAGGTCCTAAACCATGACGAATCTTGAGGCTTTGAAAGCGCTTTATGCAGCGCTCGGTGGTGCATCCACCATTCCGGCAGACGCGACAAACGCGGACGTGATCAACATGATCGCAACGCAGGCGGCCGTCGTCGTCGGCAAGACGCTTCCGGCAGTAGGAACCGCTGGCCAGGTGCTGACCGTTAAGAGCAACGCATGGAAGGCGGCGGACATTCCGTCGCAGCTTCCGGCCGTAACCTCGGAGAACGCAGGTCAGGTTCTGACCGTAAACGCTGAGGGCAAATGGGCAGCGGCAGCTTTGCCGGGCGGCTGATAAATAAACACAGGAGGACACAACAATGATCAACTCTAACAGAGTCGTGAGCGTTACGAGAACCGACCTTCTCTCGCTCTATGCGACCATTTTGCAGATCAAGGGCGGCCTGAGCCTTGCGAAGATTTCCGCGACGAATCCCGGCGAGTTTGTACTCAGCACCGGCAGCGGAAACAAGATCGCAGACGAGCCGATCAAGTCGCTCGAGTTTGGCTCCGTTACGTCGATGGTCGTGTACTTTGTACCGGCGTTCGATTTTGACGGATTTTATGTAAGCGGCACAAAGAAAGTGCTCGCTGGCGACGATGTAATCGCAGACAGCGCGACGCTTTACACGGCAACGCTTTCCGACGGCACCGTGACGATCGCTAAGATCGGCCTTTGATGATAAAAGACACAGGAGGCAAACACCATGAGCGACACTATCGCAACAGTTGAAGATCCGATGCTGACGTCGGTCAAAAAAGCGCTGAACATCGGCGGAACGTACCAGGACGCAGCGATTCAGGAATACATCAACGAGGTTAAGGCGTTTTTGAGCGCTGCCGGAGTTTCCGAGGCGAACATGACGCCGGGCCTTGTCGCTCGCGGTGTTGCGGATCTCTGGCAGTATGGAGCGGGCGAGGGAAAACTCTCGGAGTATTTCATGCAGCGCACGATCCAGGCCGCCTATACGGACTGAGGAGGCAAGCATGGCAGCATACAAACCGCACACACCATATAATGTGCCTTTTTTCCTGCAGACGCCGACTGTGTCGATCGTTAAGGGCATCCCTTACAAGACATACACCGAGGCCCAGACGCCGCGCTTTTGCAGCTTTCGGACGTTCGGAGGCACCGAGAACACGGAAAACGACCTTTACACCGTGATCGACACGGCAACGGTCGAAACCTGGTTTGATCCGGCAATAACGGCGGCGTGCCGTATTCGCGTCGCGCCGACCGACGGATCCGGGACCGGGAAGGTTTACGAGATACTCGGAACGCCGGAAAACATCGAAATGCGCAATCAATTTGCGGTGTTTAAGGTCCGGGCAATCACCGGAGGAGCATAAACGATGGCAAAGAAACGGTTCGGGCTTGAATTCGGTGCGATCGCAGAACTCGCGGAGAAATACGAGAAGCTCGGCGGAAGCCTGAAAGAGGTCACGACGAAGGCTCTCGAATTCATCCCGGACGAAGTCAACCCGGAACTGTCGAAGGCTATCGCAACGCACCGAAGGACAGGAAAGACGGCGGCAAGCCTCGCCAGAGACCAAAAGGTCGAATGGCAGGGCACGGTCGCAAGTATAGCGGTCGGTTTCCAGCTGAAGCAGGGCGGCTTCCCGAGTATTTTTCTGATGTACGGAACGGCACGACATGCACCGTCGAACCAGTACGGCGGACCTTACAACGGAAGCATCCAAACAACGCAGGATATGCGGCTATACAATGCGATCTACGGGAATCGGATGCAAAAGGCGATCACCGAGGAGCAGCAGAAGATCTTCGCGGAAGAAATCTCGAAGATTATCAACGGAGGATGACATGGAGGACGAACTTCTCGAAATTTTGGGGCCGTTTGGCTATCCGATCATTCGGCAGGGCTCTCTCGCGCCTGGTGACGATTACCCGCCGACGTTTTTCACTTTTTGGAACAATTCGGACACAGAACAAAGCGCTTATGACAACGAGACACTTCTCGCAGTCGAGGCGTTCGATGTCAACGTGTACTCGAACGATCCGACAACGCTCTACACGCTACTCCAGCAGGCACGGGCCGCATTCAAGGCGGCGGGCTGGCAGACTCCCGACCGCGGGCACGACATCGCCAGCGACGAGCCTTCGCACCGAGGGCGCGGTTTCAGTGTAACTTATATCACAACAAATACAACACAGGAGGAAACAGCAAATGGCTGAGCAGCAGGTTTTTGAATTTCGCGGCGTCGACAAGCTCTTCTGCGCGGAAGTAACGCAGGACGACGCGGCGGGCTACCTTTGCGAAACTCCCTGGCAGCTGTCTCCGGTTGCGGAAATTGCGAAATCAACCGACAGCTCGAACGAGGCTCACTACTACGACAACAAGCCGTTGATCGTCGTGTCCTCGGAGAGCGCCGACACGATCACGCTCACGATTGCGCCGCCGACGCTCGCGATCCTTGCAAAGGTCACGGGCAAGGCGTTTGACGCAGAGACGGGCATGATGATCGACGGACCTCGCGCGACGAAGTATTTCGCGATCATGTACCGGACGAAGGGAACCGACGGCAATTACCGTTACGTTTCCAGACTCAAGGGAACTTTCAACATTCCGGAAGAGGATGTCTCGACCGAGAACGACGGAACCGACACGACGAATACGCAGCTTGTATTTACGGGCATCAACACCGAGCACGAATTCTCAAAGGGCGTTTACAAGAACGGCCAGTGGGAAGCAGCGAGCGCAAAGGGTGTTGTCGTAGATGAGCGCTATGGCCTCGCGGACGTTTCGGAGTTTTTCGACGCGATCCAGACTCCGGACAGCATCCAGGCAAGCGGAGCAAAGAAGGTTACGGGCGTATCGCTGAACAAGTCGACGACGACGCTCACAGCCGGAGGCGCTACCGAAACGCTTGTCGCTACGATCGCACCGGTAGACGCTACGAACCAGAACATCAACTGGAGCACGAGCGACGCAAATGTCGCACTCGTTGACGGCGTCGGAAAGGTAACACCGATTGCAGCAGGAGAGGCAACGATCACCGTGACAACGGTCGACGGCGGAAAGACCGCGACCTGCGTCGTTACGGTTACGTCAGAATAAGCTGGCAAGACGTTAAAGTCCATGATATACCCACACCGGGGCGGCGGGCGAAAGCCGCGCCGCCTTCGGTGTCAATGGGGATCATGGCAGCGGAATATCACGGACAAATTCGGAGGACAACATGGCAACATTGACACTGAACATTTACGGCAGCGGCAAGGAGAAAAACACTGTCATCAAGACATACACGGCGGACGGTTACGACCTGACGCTCGGCACCGTCGCGAAAATCTGCGACCTTGTAAAAGCCGACAATATGACCGACGAGAAGTCGATCGCAGTCGCGATCGCAAAGGGAGCTGGCGAGATCATGCCGCTTCTCAAGGACATTTTCGACGATGTGACGGACGAGGAGCTGGAGCGTGTGAAGATGAAGGAGCTCATGCTCCTGTTCGCACAGATCGCCCGGGAAAGCATAAAATCCGTTGACGTTTTGAAGAAGGGAAACTGAAACAGGGCGCGGTCTCGGTCTTTCAGGACCGGCGCCCGTTTAGCGACATCATTTTCGATGTCGTCGTGATGCTTTGCGACCGCTTCCCGGGCTGCGATCCGTTTAAGATCCGCAGGGAACGGGCGCTGGATGTATTCGAGGTTGTGGTCCTCTACACCAGGCACGCAAAGCACGAGAAAAAAACAAAGAACGGAAAGCAGATCATCAGGAAGCCCGCCGGGGATTCCTGGTTCTAAGATCCGGCGAGGAGGAAGCACGCAATGGCAAAAAATGAAAAAGTAACGACTGTATTTTCTGCCGACATAAAGGACCTGAAAAGCAAGATCCAGGAAGCAAACCGGAATATTAAGCTGGCAAACGCGGAATTCAAGGCGGCGGCCTCCTCAATGGACTTCATGGCAGACAGTGCGGAGGGCATCGAAAAGAAGCTCGAGCAGCTGAACAAGGTCTACAAGGCGCAAAACACGATCCTCGACGCATACAAGGAAGAGCTGGAGAAGATCGTCGCGGAGCAGGGTGAGAGCTCGGCAGCGGCCGACAATATGCGGATCAAGATTGCGAATCAGCAGGCAGCGGTCAACAAGACGGCGGCTGAGCTGGCAAGCTACGAGAAGAAGCTCGAAGGAACCGACGACGCGCTCGAAGATGTAACAGACGCTACCGAGGACATGACCGAGGAAACGAAGGACGCAAGCGAAGGCTTTACCGTCATGAAAGGCGTGCTTTCGGATCTCGCGTCGAAAGCGATCTCTGCGGTCGTTTCCGGGCTGAAAGACCTCGGCAAGGCAGCAATGGACGCCTGGAAAGACTTCGACGAAGGCGTCGACACGATCATCAAGAAAACGGGCCTCACCGGAGACGCCGCAAAGGAGATGGAGGAGAGCTTCGCGAACGTATCAAAGACGATCCTCGCGGACAGCTCCGCGATCGGCGGCGCGATGGGCGAACTTAACACGAGATTCGGCTACACAGGCAAGGAACTCGAGGACGCGACGGTTGCCTTCCTCAAGTTTTCCGAGGTTACCGGAGCAGATGCGACGGATGCGGTCGCGGACATCGCAAAGGCGCTCACTGCTGCGGGGAAGGATCTCGGCGATTATCAGCAGATACTCGACGCGCTGACGGTCGCATCGCAGAAGTCCGGCGTCAGCGTGACGAAGGTCGCGGACGGTCTCACGAAATACGGTGCCCAGACGCGAGCGCTCGGTCTCGACATCGACGAGGTGATCGCGCTATTCGCGCAGTTTGAACTCGCAGGCGTCAACACGGAAGCGGCGCTCGCCGGTCTCACGAAGGCGACCGGCATCTGGCAGAAATCCGGGCTTGATGCAGGCGAGGAGCTGACGAAAACGATCGAAGCAATCCGCACGGCAGGAGACGCAAGCAAGGCGGCGGAGATTGCAATCTCAGCATTCGGCAACAAGGCAGGCCCGGAGCTCGCGGACGCGATCTCGAGCGGAAGATTCGCCTTCGATGAATTCACGGCGGCCGTGAAAGACTCCGCCGGAGCGGTCGACAAGACCTTCGACGAGACGCAGGACGCGCCGGACAAGCTGGCGCTTGCAGTAAAAGGACTCAAGACCGACCTCGCGCAGACGACGAACGAGCTTCTGACGGAATTCGCTCCGGACATCGAAAGTGCGATTAAAAACATCGGCGAAGTGCTCAAAAACGACATCATCCCTGCGGTGAAGGACGTCATCACATGGGTTAAGGACAACAAGACAATGCTCCTCACGACGCTATCGTCGCTTGCAGCAGGTCTCGTCGCGCTTAACGTCGTGAAGATCATCACCGGAGCCGTTAAAGCGTTTAAGGCGTTCAAGGCAGCGCAGGAAGGCGCGACGGTCGCGCAGTGGCTCCTGAATACAGCCATGAGCGCAAACCCGATCGGCCTCATTGTCGCAGCGATCGCGGCGCTGGTCGCAGCATTTGTCGTTTTGTGGAATAAATCCGAAGCATTCCGGAACTTTTTCATCGGGATGTGGGAAGCGATCAAGGAAACGGTCGGCGCGATCCTCGACGGCATCGTCTCGTTTTTCTCGGCGGCATGGGATGGCATAACGGCCGTTTGGGATGCCGTGAGCGGCTATTTCTCCGCGATATGGGATGGAATCAAGGCCGTTTTTAGCGTCGTGGGCGACTACTTCAAGGCAGTTTTCGAAACGGCGTGGAACTACATCAAATTCGTGTGGGATACCGTCGTAAACTACTTTAAGCTGATATGGGAAGGCATCAAGACCGTTTTCGAGGTCGTAAAGAAGGTTCTCTCAGGCGACTTCGAAGGCGCATGGGATGCGATCAAGGGCCTGTGGGATAAAGTCGTGGGCTTCTTCGAAGGCATCTGGGAAGGAATCAAGGGCGTTTTCGAGCCCGTCGGATCCTTCTTCAAGGGCGTTTTTGAAAGCGCGAAAGAGATCATCTCGAACATTTGGGATAGTGTCTCGAGTATCGTCAAGGCTCCGATCAACTTCCTTATTGACGGCCTTAACAGCTTTATAAAGACCGTGAACAAGATCCAGATTCCCGACTGGGTGCCCGGCGTCGGCGGAAAAGGCATCAACCTTCCGCTGATTCCGAAGCTCGCTCGAGGCGGAATCCTGAAAGCCGGAGAGATCGGTCTCCTCGAAGGATCCGGAGCCGAGGCCGTCGTTCCGCTTGAGAACAACAGGGCGTGGATCTCCGCAGTCGCAGCAGCTCTTCGTGGAGCGCTGCAGAGCGAGGGCGTCCTGGCAGCTGCCGGAGGCGGCGCTGTTGTAAATAACTACAATTTCAACCAGGTAAACAACAGCCCGAAGGCGCTCGACCGGTTGCAGATCTACCGCGACACGCAGAACCTGATGAACCTCACGAAGGGAGCGAACGGATGAGCAGCATCAAGATCAAAGCAACAAACCGCTATGGAACAACCCTCCAACTCACGCAGCAGGCCGCTTATACGGTGGCGCAGGTCTCCGGACTTACGCCGCCGGAAGGAGCGGTCTATACGAGCGAACTCGCGACGAAGGACGGATCCTTCTACAGCGCGAGCCGTTCACAGAATAGGGAGATCGTTCTTCAGATATACCCGCAGGAGCACATCGAGGCTTCACGTCTCGCGCTCTATAACGTTTTTAAGATCGCAAAATGGGTGCAGCTGGAGCTGCAGACAGGCTCGCGTCATGTAACGATCGAGGGCTGGGTGCAGTCAATGCAGGGCGACCTCTACGAGAACCCGCAATTCCTGCAGATCTCGGTCCTGTGCCCGGATCCGTTCTTCGAGGACGTCACGACAACGACGACGGCGGTCACGACAGCCGGAACGGCGGCAACGGTCAGCAACGCAGGCGACGAGGAAGCAGGCGCGGTTTTCACGCTCACGGCTTCAGGAGCCGTATCGAATCCGATCATCTACAACACGACGACCGGGCAGTCGTTCGGGCTGGATCTCGACCTCGCTTCCGGCGACACGGTGGCGATCGACACCAGACGCGGATCCCTGCGGGCGACAAAGACGCACAACGGCACCGAGACGAACGTCATCAACGCGATGGCCAGCGGCTCGACCTGGCTCAAATTGCAGCCGGGAAACAATAGCATCAGTTTTAACGCGGAAAGCGGCAGCGCGGCTCTTTCGCTCTCTGTCGCGTTTACTCCGATCTATGAGGGCCTGTAAATGCTGACAAACGACACGATTTTTTACCTGCTCGACGCGAATCTCGACATCCTGGCGGCGATCGACCTTTATCAAAGCGCGATCTTCACGCGGCGTTATCAGGAAGCGGGAGACTTCGAGCTCTATATCCCGGCATCGCAGGAGATGTTCGACCTGCTGCAGGCGACGAGCTTCGTCGCGCGGGCAGACGACACGACATGCTGCGGGATCCTCGAGAAGCTCACGATCGAGCAGAGCGCGGAAAACGGCGACTTCCTGATCGCAAGCGGCCCGGATCTTTCGGCGCTGCTCGACCGTCGCATCGTATGGCGACAGACGACTTACAGCGGCGGCGCGGAGAAGATCATCCGAAACCTTGTGCAGCAGGCATTCATCGAGCCGGAGATCGTAGCGCGGACCGTCTCGAACTTCGGACTGGCAGCGGAGATCGGAATCGCGCAGAAGCTCCGCGTGCAGTACACCGGCGATTATGTCGGCGAGAGCATCGCGGCAATCTGCAAAACGATCAAATGCGGCTACCGAGTAAACCTCGACATGCTGCAGAAAAAGTTTATTTTTGAGCTGTATCAGGGCGTCGACAGGAGCTACAATCAGAACACGAACCCTTACGTCGTATTCTCGAGCAATTTCGAGAACCTGCTCGCGTCGACATACAGCCAGGACAACGCGACGAGCAAGAACGTCGCGCAGGTCGCCGGAGAAGGACAGGGAAACGAGCGCATCAAGGTGAGCGTGGGAACCGCGACCGGCATCAGCAGGCGCGAGACGTTCGTCAACGCGCAGCAGACCAGCGCAAACGGCGGAGAGCTCGATCTGGCGACTTACGAGTCCGTCCTGCGGGAATCCGGCACGCAGTCGCTCGCGGAGATGATCCCGACCGAAGAGATCGAGGGCGAGATCGTGCCGAATTATAACTACACGCTCGGTGAGGATTTCTTTTTGGGAGACATCGTCGAGGTCGTAAACGACTACGGTCAGCAGATGTCGCCGAGGGTGACGGAAGTCATCGAAAACTGGGCGACAGACGGTTATACTTGCATCCCGACCTTCGGATCGGACGACGAATAAAAAAGTCGTCAAGCATATTTCATTTTCTTCCCCTTATCAAGGGAAAAGCGGCCTCACCCCGGGCCGCTTTTCTCATGTTAAAATCAGCATCTGTCAGTAAAAGCACGCGGAAACCCGCATAAAACAAGGAAAAATGCGGTGCCTTTTAATCAAGGTGTCGCGGGTTCGAATCCCGCGTGCTTCAAACAAGGAAAAACAGGCGGAAACCTCGGTGATTCGGGGCTTCCGCCGTTTTTGTTTTGGGCTCGAATAGGCTCGAGACGGCTCCGTTACTGTCAGTAAAAAATCAGTAAAAAGCGGAATCCGTCAGTAAAGATGTCAGTAAAAATCAAGGAATGATGGCGTCGAGTTTTCCGCGAAGATCCTCGCGCTCGTCATCCAGATGCGCATATATCTCGAGGATCATCTTCGTGCTGCTATGTCCGAGCAGGACGGCGGCCTGCTTCAGCGTAACGCCGGAGTAATAGAGCATCGTCGCGTAATTATGCCGGAAGATGTGCGCGGTCAGCGTCGGAGACTCGAGTTTTTCCGTGATATGACGCCAAAAGCGAATATACACCGTTTTCGAGACATCCGGGAAAAGCAGGTCCTCGGGATCCGCGCCGGACGATGTACGGACATTGTACCACACGCTCACGCGGTCAACGCAGGACGCAGGCAGCGGCACCGTGCGGATAGAAGTGTCATTTTTCGGGCAGCTGCGCACGATGGGAGAGTTTTCCGGGAAAACGACGACCTGGCGGACGCGGATCTCCCGCGTGACGAGATCGACGTCTCGCATCCGGAGCCCGAGAGCCTCTTCGCGGCGCAGCCCGCAGCCGTACAGAATGAAAACAAACGCGTTTTCTCGGTCCGTAAAGGGAGCAGAACGCAGTTTTTCGCGCTCTGACGCACGGAGAGCCCGTTTTTCGGCTTTTCGGCGCTTTGGTGGTAAAGTTACACCTTCGCACGGATTGCGGGCGAAAATGGCGTCGTTTTGCGCGTTTTTGCATACCTGCCGAAGAAGGCAGACCATGATCTCCGCTGTCCGACGTTTATCGGAGAGCCGGTTCACGGCTCGCTGGATCCCGGCAGCGGTCAGATCGCGCAGCTTCACGCCTTCGAAGAGCGGCTCGATCTGGTACCGGATGCATTTTTCGTACATCGCCCGCGTGTTTTCTGACCGGCTCGCCTTGTAAAGATCCACAAAGTCGCGGCAATAGTCAGCAACGAACACATTCCCGGCGATCCGGTTCTCGGCCGCCTTCTTTCCGTCGCGGATCTTCGCCTCAAGCTCCGCGACCGTGCGCCCGTACACGGTCCGCATGATCCGTTTCCCGTTTTTGTCATAGCCGATTCGGTATTGATAGCAGTATAAGCCGTCTTTCCGGCGTGAATATTTCGCCATAGAATCACCTCCTCCGCTACTGCTTCGAGCGCTTCAGGAGCTCCAAATATTGCCGGAGCAGGTCCTTCTGCGCAGGATCCAGCTGCTCAACCTCGATTAGCAGATCCCGATCGACATCTCTCGCGACGTATTCGTTCGCGGATTTCTCCCGGCTTACGTCATAACCCATTAACCAGACTTCAGAGACGCCGAGCGCCTCGCTCATAACAAGTAGTTTGTCCTGCGAAGGAATCACGCGGCCGGTGACGTACATCGAGAGATTTGCTTTCGTAAATACGATGTTGTATTTCCTGGCGATCGGAACGCACATATCCAGAATGTCTTTTTGCCGGAGCCCGCGCTCCGTCATCAATTCCCGCAATCTTGCGGCTGTATTCGATTTCTTCATGCAATCACCCCCTTCGCGCTTATCATACCATAAAAACAAAAAAGATTAAACCGTTTTACAAAAGTATAACAAGATTTAACTTTTCGTATTGACAACCGTTTTTTGCTGTGGTATTTTTTGAGTGTAGTTTAACGCATTAAACCGAAAGGAGGAAACAAACATGCCGAACGAAACATACGACTACAGCCGACTGATTGGCCGAATTGTCGAGGTTTTCCGCACGAGATCCAGCTTCGGCGCTGCTATGGGCTGGTCAAACGTAACGCTCACGCAGAAAATCAAGGGCCGACATTGGTGGAGGCAGGACGAGATCAGTCTCGCCTGCGAGCTGCTGAACATCGGAGACGAGGAAATCGGCGCTTATTTTTTCGTAAAAAAGTCTAACGCATAAAACCGAAGGAGGCGCGACATGTACGAAAAACGGTTTATGAAGATCTCCGAGCTCGTCAAGATGGGGCTTCCGGAGAAAATCCTCTATGAGATCTGTCACACTCCGGGGCAGAACATCGCCAGGCAATACACGAAACACGGGCACTGGTACATCGACACGACAAAACTCGAGAAAGAGCTCACACGGAGGGCGGAATGATGAACGAACGGAAAGAGATGTTTTTCTCAGGGCTGACGCTTGCGGCGCTTTTCATCGCCGTTCTGATCGTCGGGCTTAAGCTGGGGATTTCGATCGAGGAGACTCCCTTCGAGGAGATCCCGACCGTTACGGAGACGATCGCCTGCGGCTCGATCATCCCGATCGAGGAGAGCCCGGCAGCGGCGGAACGTGCGGCATTGACGGAAGCGGCGACGAACACACCAACGCCGAAGCCGACCGCGACGAAGGCTCCGACACCGACACCGAAGCCGACAAACACGGCGACACCGGCACCGACCAGCACGCCGAAGCCGACGAAAACACCGACACCGAAGCCGACAAAGGCACCGGTCAAGACCGGAACCGTCGGAACAAAGAAGGTTCCGACAGGCGGGCACGATTGGAAACCTTACGCACGGCACACGGCAATCACCGCGAAGAGCTCTCCGCAGTACAAGCTGCAGAAGATCGCGAAAACCGACTCGAACGGGCTCCGTTATGTCACGGACAAAAATGAGATCAAGCGCTACTGCGTCGCGCTGCCGGTCTATTGGGCAGGCGGAAGCACGAGCGACATCGGGCGCTGCTTCGACGTAAAGATGGCGAACGGCGAGGTCCTGCACTGCGTACTCGGAGACGTGAAGAAGCTCGAACACAGTCAGAAGGGCGAGGGAAAATTCGGAGCGCACGGCGAGCTGCTGGAGTTTCAGGTCGAGCAGGACAAGCTCCCGGAGATCGTCAGGAAATCCGGCGATATTTCACGCCTGGGCGGAGCATTTGAAGGCGAAGCGGTCGAGATTACGGTCCTGAACTACTACATCGCCGGATTCGGAGGCTGACATGGAAGAGGACAAATTCCGACTCGCTCCGCAGAAATGCCCATGCAAGGACTGCGAGGACAGACACTACGGATGTCACACGCGGCTATGTCCGCACGGCTGGTGGGAATGGGATCAGTACATGATCAAGCGCCGCGAGGAGATCAACAAGGAGCGGCAGGACATGACAAATTACAAGATATACAGGCGCGACGTCATGGCAAAGATGAAGAGCCGCGGACGGTCGCATGCGTACAACAAGAAGCAGAGAGGAGAGCGGTGAAGCTATGGGCAGATGGTATGGATGGCGGCGCGGATCCGCAACAGGCAGCGGCAAGAAATACGGGAACCGCAAGGTCGCAACCGAGGACGGAACCTTCGACAGCGTGAAGGAAGCCAGGAGGAACGCCGAGCTGCAGCTGCTGGCAGCGGCCGGAGAGATCCGCAATCTGCAGAGACAGGTCCGCTTCGAGCTGATTCCGGCACAACGGGAGCCGGACACGGTCGGCCCGCGCGGAGGCGTGCATCCGGGGAAGGTCATCGAGAAGGCTTGCGAGTATATCGCAGATTTTTACTACATCGACGCGGACGGAAACGCGGTCGTCGAGGATACGAAGGGATTCCGAACGAAGGACTACATCATCAAGCGGAAGCTCATGCTCTATGTGCACGGGATCCGCATCAGGGAATTATAGGAGGATGACATCATGGACGAGAAAAAGAAGAACGAGAACGGCCTGCCGATGAGCGACTTCGAGATCGCGCAGAGCTGGCGGCTGGCAAAGGACAAAGAGGAGCAGATCAAGGTCCTTGCGAACCTCAACTGCTGCGACACGGCGAAGATCCGGGCGCGGCTGTGGTATGCAAAGGAACCCGGGAGCATCGGTCCGCTCGAGATCATGGCAGCGGCGGAGAAGCTACTCAGCACCGAGAGCAAGTGCAACAGCTTCGGGTTCCTTCGGAACTATCTCAAAAGCTGGGCGGGCTACTCCGGCAAGGAAGCGAAAAAGATCTTTAAGGACTGGATGCACAGACCGTGGGGCACCGAGGAGATGGAGGCGTGGAACGTCGAGGAGACGATGAAGGCAGCGGCGCAGGCGCTCGATCAGAAGAGAGTCGAGCAGCAGGAGCCGAAGAAGGTCTCGATCGCGGCAGCATATACGCAGTTTTCGGAGCTCGAGATCGCGGCCGAGATGGAGGCGCTGCGGCTTTACCGGGAAAAGCTCCTCGACAGTCTCGACGAGGCGAATCACTCGATCGACGCGCTGATGAAGGATCTCGACCTTTTCTATGCGGAACGCGACAAATACAACGAGCAGCTGCAGCTTCTCGACGCGGTCGAGAAGAAGATCAAAGGAGGGCAACATGGCAAGGCTTAAGCTGAAAGCGGAAGGACGGAGCCAGGAGCTCGTTCTGGCATACCTGGAGGAGAACGCGAGCGAGGATCTCGCGCAGAAGATCAACGAAGGCAACCGCACGATGGCGGACTGCTGGGGCTACATCACCGGCAGGGCAAGGAACAAGGCAAAAGGGAACAGCGTCGCGATCGAGGACGCGGAGGTTTACGGCTGGGCCGTGCATTTCTTCGAGGAGAGCAACGGAGACCTCAAGCGCGAGTCGGATGCGGAAGCATCGGCAGCGGCGCAGAGACGCAACGAGGAGAACAAGCGACGCGCAGCGGAAGCGGCTCGCAAGCAGAAAGAGAAGGAAGAGGCGGAAAAGAAGCTCGCGGAGGAAGCAGAACGGGCACGCCTGCAGAAGGAGAAGGAAAAGGCAGAGGCAGCGGCAAAGAAGGCAGCAGAGGCCGAGGAGAAGCGCAAGCAGAAGGAATTCGAGCAGACAGGAGCCGTTAAAGGACAGACGTCGCTCTTCGATTTTTTCGGATTGGAGGACTAAATGGCCGAATTATTCGACGACAACGGCAGCGGCAAGTTTACGCCGAACGCGATGCCGCTCGACGAGCTCCCGATCCCGCGCGTTCTCGAGGACTGGATGCGGACGCATCCGCCGACCAACTACTGCGGCGGAGTATTTAACTGCTATTCGTTTACATATCCGAAGGCGATGATCGTCGTCGCTGAGACGTTCGAGGCACCGGACGGCCAGGACCTCATGCTGCGCTGGTTCTCATTCCGGAACACGAAAAGCAAGGGCTTCGAGATTACCGAAGTGATGCGCAAGAGCCCGTCGGAGGATTACGCTTACCACCGCAACATGTATTACCGGACGCTCTGCGGCTGGCAGACGGTATATAGAGACGAGGAGAAGGTCACGCGCGGCGGATATTACGGCTATAACTACACGCTATGGCAAAAGGAATGGTTCAACAAATGGCAGCCGGTGCCTTTGAAGAACGCGCCGGGGCTTTCGGCCTACTGGATCAACCCGGAGCTGGTCCTGACGATCCCGCGCTACAAGTACAGCGGCTGGACGCCGAAAAGTCATCTTTCCGTCATCCAGTACCTGCAGCAATACAACCTGAACAACGGCGTCGAGTTTTTCGGGAAGCTCGGGATCATGCCGACGAAGGGCCTCATTTCAAAGGCAACGAAAGACGGCAATTTCCGCCGGTTCCTGCGCGACAACGCAAAGCAGGCGGCAACGTTCGGCGCGACCGTCACGCTGTACGCATACAAGCACAAATGCGCATTTGATGACGCTTACGAGGAGATCAACAGCAAGGCGCGAGCGTCAAGGCATATCAACGACGGATGCCGGGAAGCGAGAGACATCCCGAAGAACATCGACCGGCGCCGTATATGGGAATATGCCGAGACGGTCGGATCCCGCAGCTATAACGACTATCTGGCAGCGGTCAAATACCTTCAGCTCGACCTCACGGACACGAAAGTGATCTTCCCTCACGATTTCAAGCGGATGCACGACCTGCGCATCAATGAGGCCGCTGCACTCAAGGGCCAGCGCGACGCGAAGGCTGCGGAGGAGTACGCGGCGAAGTTTGCGGCAGCGGCGAAGGATTACGCCTTCGCGAACTACTGCAAGCCCGGCGACGCGTTCATCATCGCGATTCCGGTCGCAAAGAATCAGCTTGTCGCGGAAGGCGACGCTTTGCATCACTGCGTCGGCAAAATGGGCTACGACAACCGGATGATCGCAGGAACGAGCTTCATCGCATTTCTGCGCAAGGCAGCGGAACCTGAAACGCCTTTTGTGACTATCGAGTTTAACCTCGAAAAGACGAAGATCGTGCAGATCTACGGCACGCACGACCACAAGCCTGAGCAGGACGTCATCGACTGGGCGGAAAAATGGGCGAAAAAGGTCGCGAAGATCATCCAGAAGGTCAGGAAGGCGTACACCGAGGAACTGCTCGCCGGAGAAAAGAAACACGCAACGATTTATGAGATCATCCGCGAGATGAAGCTCACGGCATGAGGAAAGAGGGAATCATGGCAGGATTTACGAAAGAACAGGCAGCGGAGGCGCTGAAAGCGCTCCGGAGCATCTGCGCAAGGCAGCCGGACGGTTACAGAGGATGCAAGCGGTGCCCGATGCATGACTGGTGCGGCACGGTCGCGCCTTCCGGCATCACAGACGATGACATCGAATATTTCGCCGATTTGGCAGTAAAGGAGGCGGGAAAATGAAGATCTACATCGCAGGACCGATCTCCGGAACGGAGGACTTCGAGGAGCGGTTCCGCAAGGCGGAGACTGAGATCTGCAGAAAAGGACACGAGCCCGTGAACCCGCTCGAGATTCGGCTCCTGATCGCGACGACCGGCGAGACGGCGATCAGTTACGGCAACATCATGAACATCTGCAAGGCGCTCCTCGGAGCTTGCGACGCGGTCTATATGATGCCGGGCTGGCAGCGGTCGAACGGAGCCAGGATCGAGCACGCGGAAGCGATCAACCGAGGGCTTAAGTTTTACGCGAGCATCGACGCGATTCCGGAGACGGCAGCGGCAAGAGAAGAACACAAAAAGAACAGGCGGGAGTGAACATGGACGAAAACGGTGAAAGAAAGTATAGCAAGATGTACTGGTGGATCAAGCTCCAGGAGGACTTTTTCGACACGAAGGAGATGAAGAAGCTCCGGCGCATCGCAGGCGGCGCGGTTTACCAGCTGATTTACTTAAAAATGCAGCTAATAGCGATGAAGAACTGCGGGCGGATCTACTTCGATGGCATCGAGGAGACATTTGCTGACGAGATCGCGCTCACGCTTGACGAGACGCCGGAGGACGTACAAGCGACGCTCGTTCTGCTCGAGAGGATGGGGCTCGTCAAGAAGATGAGCGACGACACGATATACCTTCCGGAGGCGGAAAAAAACACCGGAAGCGAGACAAAATGGGCAGGAAAAAAGCGGGATTACAGAAGAGCGGTTGCAGCGAAAAAAGCAAAGGCGATCGAGGAGAAAAAGACAACAAAAGAGGACAATGTCCGCGATATGTCCTCGACCTGTCCGACAGAGATAGAGTTAGAGATAGAGTTAGATAAAGAACTCTCCCTATCGGGAGAGAGTAACGCGCCCGCGCCCGCGCGTGAGAGCGTAACGCAAGACGAGATGGTGATCTTCCTCGGCGAATACGGGAACGTCATCATGAAACCGGAGGAATTTCTGCAGCTGCAGGATGCCTTCCCGAACGACTACAAGGAACGCATCGACAACCTCAGCCGCTACATGAAAAGCAAGGGCGTGAATTATGACGACCATTACGCAACAATCATGAAGTGGGCGATCGAGGACGCGAAGAAGGCGAAGCGCGGCAGCGGCGGATCCTCGAACGCATTCAGCAACTACGAAGGCCAGAGGGAATACACGCGCGAGGAATACGACGAGCTGGAGCTCAGGATGCGGCAGCGGCGGACCGGAGATCCGGAGAAAGGTGACACATGACCGCGTTCAATTTCAACTGGCATTATATCGACGACCTGCAGAAAAAGAAGCGCGGGAGGCCGCGTATATATCCACACGAAGTGACAAGGCGAGACTATCAGCACGAATATTACATGCGCGTCACGAAGAAGAAACGCGCGGAAAGGAGAAAACATGATTGACGAGGCGAAACAGAGAAACATTTTGCAGGACACGATCGACAGGCTGAAGAAGATCGACGAGGCAGCGGATGCGGCAATCCAGGAGCGCGAGCAGCGCATCCGCGACCTGCGCATCCAGGTCGACGCGGTCCGAAAGAGCATCGACGAAAAGGAGGAGAACGACATGGACGACGAGAGAGCAGGAAAGATTCGCGAGACGCTGCGGATGTTTCGCGATATCTGCAGGGAGAAGAACAAGCCCGAGATGCCGTGCGCCGGGTGTCCGCTTTGGAGCGTATGCGGCACGCTTCCGGGAAGCCTTGACGACGCTACGATCGAGGACACGGCGGCGGACGTCGCGATCTATTATGGCGAGAAGGAGGCAGAAGATGGCGAAAGCATATAGATGCGACATTTGCGGTAAGTTTTACGAAAAGACAGAAGATACTGTCGACCAGCGAATAAAATTGACGCTTGCGGTTGCAAAATGCGCAGATGTCAAAATCGACATTTGCGACGGATGCTATGAGTACATGGTGAAGTATATCGGCATGGAAGAGAAGGCATATTGGCCGGAGGCAAAGAAAGAACTTGTTACACCTTCGAAGCAGAAGGAGGCAGCGGATGCTGAAAACGCTATACCGGTGCAACCCGGAACTGAATGAGACATGCAACAAGATAAACTGCGGCGTCTGGTGCACGATGACATCACGCCAGGAATGCAGCGACGACAGCCGCGAGCTGACGGACGACGAGATCCTCGAGGAAGAGAGGAAGATCCGGAACAACCTCGGAGATCCGCTATTCATGCGAAAGGAGAAGGAGCAATGAGTTTATACCTTTGCGATCCGGCAAAGAATAAGAGCTGCCGGAAAACAGCATGCTACGGGCGAGGCGGTCCGTGTTTCATGACGACAGACGAAGCAGCCAGCGCCGACGGGAACGAGCTCACAGACAACGAGATCGACGCGATGGAGAGGATGCTCAACATGCGCCTGCAGCTGGAGAAGAAACGGCTCCGCCGGAAGATCCGGCGCAAGGCAAGAGAGGAGGCGAACGGATGAAATACTTCTGCGACAAATACGGCAAGGAATGCCCGAACACAACGCCGCAGGCACAGAGCTATAACTGTGACGCATGGGATCCGCGCGAATTCCTGGCGGACAAGACCTGCAGGCACGCGCTCACGGTCGACAACATGGAAATTGCAAAGCAGCAATGGCTCGCTGCGCAGAAAATCGGACCAAAAAAGAAGCGGAGGATCGAGACGCCGGAACGCCCGGAGCCGCAGCCGGTCATCATAAACAAGGCCGGAGAGATCGACGCGAAGCAGACGGCAATCCTGCAGCGGCTGGAGCTGATGCAGAGGCAGACGGCAGCGGCGGAGAAGCTCGCTGCGGTGGCCGAGAGAATCGCGGAAACGTTCGAGAAGGTAGAAGCGGAAATTAGGGACATCGCCGATCATTTCGGCTTACAGATGGCGAAAATCATCGACACGCTGGAACCGGTCGCGCGGATGTTCGGAGACGATGAGGAGGGCTACGATGAATAGAAACATCCCGAAGTTTTACGTTTGCGAGGAGATGCAGAAACTGCGCGACGGACTCGACGAGAGAAAGATCCCGTGGAAAGACTTAACAGACAAAGACGCTTTGTGGA